>Ga0157375_10000328_pt1 | contig 42651 bp, 41 predicted proteins | sample M35metaG_FD_115311 | JGI IMG/M metagenome (GOLD analysis project Ga0157375, IMG submission 115311) | Miscanthus rhizosphere microbial communities from Kellogg Biological Station, Michigan, USA - M3-5 metaG | ecosystem: Host-associated > Plants > Roots > Rhizosphere > Soil | place: USA: Michigan...
CCAAACAAACCGCCCTCTGGTCCCGCCTCGCGCCGGCCCCGGGCGACGACTACTTCCTCTCCGCCATCAACTTCGACGAAACCAAGCAGTACGTCCGCAAAGTGATGAACAGCTACAAGCGGTATTCAGAGATTTACGGGAACGGCGTCCCGAGCGGTGGGATTCGGCCGGAGCCTTGATCAACTCAAAAAGACGATTCACGCGGAGGCGCGGGGACGCGGAGGGGTCAGACAGCGATCGTTTCAACGAACGAGTGCGGCCGCGGCACAGGCTCGTCATTCTCGCGAAGGTTTTCGATGTGCATCTCGATCGCCTCGCGAATGAGCTCCATCGCTTCGTCTCGCGACTCTCCGACAGCGACGCAACCCGGCAGGTCAGGCACATACGCACCGAATGACGTATCGCCTTGTTCAACGATGACCACGTATTCGATTGGTTCCATTCAGTCCTTCTTCAACCCGGCCTGCTTCCAAATGCTTCCGAGCGTTCCTACCGGCATATCAAGGCTGGCCTTTCCAGCGACGGTGACTGTGCCGGGCTTGATCGGATGCCGAAACTGACGATGACTGCCGCGAGTGCGGACGAGACGCCAGCCATCAGCTTCGAGTGTTGAGATGATCTCACGGACCTTCATCTCTCACCCAATCACCCTCTCGTAAAACTCACGATACCTCGGCACCACGGCGTTCACGTTGAATTTGCCTTCGGCGAGGTCGCGGCCGTTGCGGCCGAGGCGGCGTTGGAGGTCGGGAGTGGAGAGGATTTCGATGGCGCGGGCGGCCATCGACTCGACGTCGCCGACGGGGAGCAGGTAACCGGTTTCGCCTTCGACGACCACCTCGGGCAAACCGCCGGCGCGGCTGCCAATGACCGGGACTTCGGAAGCCATCGCTTCGAGGGCGGCCATGCCGAAGGACTCGGCCTCGGAGGGGAGGAGGAAGACATCCGCGGCGCCGACCACCTCTTCGAGGTTGGGCACGTTGCCCAGAAAGAAGACCTGTTCGCGGAGGTGATGGTCGCGGCAGAACGCTTCCGCCATCGAGCGGTCGGGGCCGTCGCCGATCATCACCAGCCGGCTCGGGATCGTGCGCGAGACGCGTTCGAAGACGGCCAGGACGTCCATGATCCGTTTCACCGGGCGGAAGTTCGAAACGTGGCAGAGGAGCTTTTCGCCGGACGATGCGAAGAGGCCGGACAGCGCGCCCGCGTGTTTGCGGAAGCGGGCCGGATCGACGAAGTTCGGGATCACTTCGATCTCCTTCTTCGTACCGAAATTCTTCGCGGTCTCGTCGCGCAGCCATTGCGAGACGGCGGTCACGCCGTTCGACACCTCGATGCCGAAGCGCGTGATCGGCAGGTAGCTCGGATCGCGGCCGACGAGCGTGATGTCCGTTCCGTGCAGCGTGGTGATGAACGGCAGGTCGTTGCGCGCTGCTACGATCTCGTGCGCGAGATGCGCGCTGATGGCGTGCGGAATCGCGTAGTGCACGTGCAGGATGTCGAGCTTCTCGTACTCCGCGACCTCGGCCATCTTCGTCGCCAGCGCCAGCGTATACGGCGGATACGGATCGAAGAGCGGATACGGCGTGACCGTGACCTCGTGAAAGCGCACGCGTTCGTGCAGCACGTTCAGGCGCGACGGCATCGCGTAGCTGATGAAGTGCACGTCGTCGCCGCCGCGCGCGAGCGCGACGCCGAGCTCCGTGGCCACGACGCCGGATCCGCCGAACGTCGGATAGCAGGTGATACCGATTTTCACGGCTCTCTCCCCGCGTACGCGGCGATCACGTCGTCGACTTTCGGCGGCTGCTTGGTCATGAAGGCCTCGCCATATTCGACGCCGATCAGCGCGCCGAAGTGGCGGCCGCGCGCCTCGATCATCTCCAGGAACTTCTTGTCAGCGATGAACGATGGCGGCTCTTTCGATTTCGGGTTATAGAACTGCGACTTGAACGCGGCGATGGCGCGCTGCTTCGTCTTCCACGTCTTCGTCACGTCGACCACGAAACTCGGCGTGACTAGATAGTTCTGCGGGTAATAAATCGTCACCTGTGGGCGATGCGGCGGAAGCCCCGTTTCGAGCGCGCGCAGACCGGCGTACCACGACGCCTCGGTGACGATGCGGCCGGTGCGGATGTGATCGGGATGGCGGTCGTCCGGCCACATGGTGAAGACGACTTTCGGCTTGCAGCTGCGGACGATCTCGATGATCTGCAGCTCTTCATCGCGGCCGGTGCGGATGTTGCCGTCGCCGAAGTCGAGCTGTTTGCGAAAGAGCGCGCCGAGGATGCGCATCGCGTTGAGCGCCTCGCGGCGGCGGATTTTCGGAGTGCCGCGCGTGCCCAGCTCACCGCGCGTCAGCTCGATGATGCCGACGCGCAATCCGTCGGCGACCGACTTGGCGATCGTTCCGCCGCACGACAGCTCGATGTCGTCCGGATGCGCGCCGAAGAAGATGATGTCGACCGGTTCCAACGCTTCGATCACAGGCTCACCACCTTGCAAACGTTCTCGTCCTGCGCGGCCTCAGCAATCATTTGTGAGACCAAATGCGATCCGTACTGCTGCCAGTAGCCGAACCAGCCGGTGACGCGATCCTGCGGCGCGCCGTCGGGGGCGAGCGTGGCGACGAGCTCGCGGACGGCGGCGTAGCGGTCGCGATCTTTGCGCGCCAGACCGCGGATGGCGCGCTCGGTTAGTTTGCCGAAGTGGTATTCGACGTGGCCGATCGATTTGTTGATGGCGCGCGCCAGCGCGTGTTCGGCGGGCAATCCGATCTCGCCGATGCGCGTCATGTCGGCAGCCAGCGCGCGCTTTGCTTTTTCGGCGATGAATTTGATCTCCGCCACACCCGCCGGTTCGCGCGTAGCGAGGACGGCGTCCGAGCCAGCGAAGATCTCCTCGGCCTTGATGTCGTAACGTTCGACGGTTCGCGCGAGCCGCTTCGGCGCGAGCATCTCGTGCGCGCGCAGCGCGACGCGCGGCATCGCTACGTTCAGCATCTCGTGCAGCGGTGCGATCTGCGCGTAGTAGGCGACCTCGGATGGTCCGCCGACGAAGACGTCCGGACGCAGCACAAAATCCTGTAGCAGCGGACGCGTCAACGCGGACGTCGAGATCCGCTCCGGCGGAAGCGCGCGCGGCGATTCGATCAACTCGCGACGTCCGTTTTCGTCGAGTTCGAACAGCAGCGTGTGCGCCTCACCCGGACGCGGTACGACCTGCGGCGCATATCCGGCCTTCGTCAATTCCTCGCCACGAACATCGAGCGCGCGCTGGATGCGATCCCAGTTCGTGAAGATGCCGTCGAACAGCGGCGCGCCTGCGCGGCGCAGTTCGGGAAGCAGCGCGTCGACGAGGACGAACTTCCCATCGACTGCGGACGTGATCAACTCCGCGAACGAGTCGCGGAACGTGATCCCCTGGCGCAGCCACGCCGGACGCGGAATGTCGAGGTACTCGATCAACGCCAGCGTCAACTCCTCGGGGACAGGCAGCGCGCCGACTGCCATCTTCGAGTTGGGATGCCGCGCACGGAACGTCGTCAGGTCAAGCTGTTGCTTCGGATCGCGTTTCGGCAGCGACAGCGTGGCCACTTCGGCGAAGTCGTGATCCTCCGTGGCCAGCCAGAAAAAGACGGTCGTCGGAATGCCGCGCGCTTCGTTGTCGCGCTTCAACTTCAGCATGCCGGCGAGCTTGGCCAGCGTGTAGATCGGGCCGCCTGCGAATCCGACCTGCTGGCCGGCGATGACGGTGAACGTTTCTCCGCACGACCAGCGGGCGACTTCGTCATCGACGTTGCGGCCCCAACGCCGGTTGGATTCAATCAGCGCATTCGCGAGCGCAGCATCCCGCGTGGTCGCATTGCGTTCCGGATTTGAACGCGACAGAAACTGCGTCGCATTTGGATTTCCCGCCATCCAATCGAGCGTGAAGCGATTGAAGCCGGGATAGGCCGCGAGCGGAATCTCCAGACAGGCGGCCTCCGTGGTGGCGCTGCTCATCGCGCGCGGCTCCCGACGAGGATCAGGCGCGGCGACGCGGCGTTGAACGGTGCGCCGTCGAAATCGCCGAACGCTTCGCGGATCGAAAGGCCCGAGGAGGTGAACATCGTCGAGATCTCGCCGAGATCGTACCCGCGAACGCGCTCCAGGTAACGCTTTTGACCGATCGTGATCCGTTTGTTGAAAGAACGGTCACGCGGATCGAACCAGCGCTCGATCGCGACCGGCCCGCTCGGCGTCTCGATCGTCTCGCGCTCCACGAGCTTGTCCAGTTCGCGGTCGACGTTGAGATAGTCGAAGAGAAAAACGCCGCCCGGGCGCAGCACGCGCGCCATCTCGCGCACGACGCGCAGATTCTCGTCCTCGGTGGCGAAGTATCCGAAACTGGTAAAGAAGTTGACTAATCCGTCGAAACTGCCGCTGCCGAATGGAAGCGCACGCATATCCGCGCGCGCCACGGGAAGCGGACCATATTCGTCGATACCTGTGCGCAGCAGCGTGAACGACAGATCACAGCCGACCGCGTCGTATCCCTCGGCATTCAATTCGGTGAGATGACGTCCGGTGCCACAGGCCAGATCGAGGATGACGCCGTCAACGCTACCCGCGTGCTCGCGAAAAAATGCAACCTGGCGCCGCGCTTCCTCGTCATCGCGATGCGCGTAGAGCTCGAGGTACTCCTCGCCGAACCATTCCTGGTACCAGGTCATCGCCGCCGGAGTCTATCTACTTCGAGATCACGCCGCGCAGGCCGCCGGAGATCAGCGCCGCGAGGTTCGTCAGGATCCTCGGCAGCGTCAGGCCGCCCGGGCTGGCCAGGTACATCGGCTCCCATTGCGGATCGAATTTTTCCTTGTACTGGCGCAGGCCCTGGAAGTTGTAGAAGTTCTCGCCGAATCTGTAAGCCAATGCTCCGACGCGATTCCAGAGCGTGCCGAGCGAGCGATTTTCCAGTCCCGACAGCGGCGCCATGCCGAGGTTGAACCACGCGTAGCCGCGCTCCTGACCCCAGAGGATGAGATTGACGAACATGTAGTCCATCACGCCCGACGGCGCATCGGGCAGATGGCGCATCAGATCGACCGACAGTTCTTCACCCGCGCCTTCCCACAGATTCGCGAACGCGACGATACGATCGTCCTTCTTCACGATCGCCACGGAACAGCGGCTCACGTAGCGCTCGGCGAAGAAGCCGAGGGAGAAGCCTTTCTCGCGCGTCTTCTTTTCGGCCAGCCAGGAGTCGGAGATGACGCGAAGTTCGTCGATGATCGGCGCGGCGTCGACGATCTCAAATGTGCACGATTCTGCCTCGACCCTGCGCAACATCTTGCGCATCCACTTCCGGTCGCCGCCGTCGAGCGAGAAGTCGTCCAGCTTCACGCGCGCCTCTTCGCCGATCTTCAGCAGCGTCAGGCCGAGGTCGAGATAGAAGTGAAGATTCTGGCGCTGCACCTCATAGAAAACCGGCCAGCCGGCGTGCACGTCGCACAACTCGCGAAAACGCCAGATCAGCTCCTGCTTCTCGTCGTCGGCGCCGATGGGATCGCCCATCGCGATCCAGCTCCGTCCTTCCACGCCGTACATGAGAAACGCGCGTCCGGTCGGACTGAAAAGCAGCGGCTTGTCGCCGAGAAGCGCGAGGTTGGCTTGGCTGTTTTTGTCTTCGGCGATCACCGCCACCGCTCTCTCCACCTCCTCAATCGTCGGAGGATCCGGCTCCTCGGCGGCGGGACGAAGCAGGCGCTGGATCGAGAAGAGCAGCAGCAGTCCGACGACGCCGACCGAGGCGCGCAGGAAGCGCGGCGCGTCGGCGCGGAATGAGAAATGCCACCAGAGATCGCGCGAATACTCGACGTGCTTGTAGCTGAAGAATCCCAACCAGGCAGATGAGATCAGGACGAGGAGAATTGCCGCGATCCATCCCGGCCCGAATCCTTCGTTCAGCAGCGACGCCTTGCGGTAGAAGTGCCGCCGCGACGCCACGAGCGCGAACAGCATCACGGCGAGGATGATCGCTTCCTCGAAATCGCCGCCTTTGAAAATCTGGAAGAGGATGCCGGTGCTGAGGACGAGGAGGGTGAGCTGATACGCGGCATCGAGGCGCCGCTGCAGGCCGCGCGCTAAGACGAGAAGAGCCGCTCCGGCGATCGATCCGAAGAAGTGCGACAGTTCGACGAGCGGCAGCGGCACGACGCGGCGCAGGAATCCGATGCGGCCGGGCAGCGTCGGCGTCGCGCCGGAAAAGAGAAGCACCGCTCCGCCGATGAAAATCGTGAAGGCCAGTAGCTGCGGCGCGATGCCCGGCGCCCATCGTCCGAAGATCCGCCACGCTTTGACGACGCCTTCGCGCTTCTCGACGATCTCGTGCGTCGCCAGCAGCAGAATCGCCACGAGCAGCGGCAGCAGGTAGTAGATGACGCGGAACGCCACCAGCGCGCCGAGGATCGCCGAAGCGGAAAAGAACGGCGCGAGGAAGACGAGGATGATCGCTTCGAAGATGCCGATGCCGCCGGGCACATTTGACGCTACGCCGGCGATCTGCGCGAGCAGAAAGATGCCGAGGAAGCGGCCGAACGTCAGCGGCAGCGAGTCGGGCAAGAGGATGTAGAGCACCGAGGCGGCCACGATCCAGTCGAGGCACGACGTCGCCACCTGCGCCACGAACAGACCGGCCGATGGCAGCTCGAACTCCCACTGCTTGATGCGCACCGGCTCACGGCGAATGGCGATCCAGAGCATGTAGCCGATCGCCGGCAGCAGCATGACGATACCGAGCACTCGGATCGACGCGAACGGGATGTGAATCGATGGCGGGATGTCCGGTGGCGTCGTCAGAAAAAAGATCCCGCCGAGCAGCACGAACCCCAGCCAGAAGCTGACGGTGCAGAAGACGATGACTTTCGCGATCTCGACCGCGGTCAACCGCCACGCGTTGTACAGCCGGTAACGCAGCGAGCTGCCGACCAATCCCGACATGCCCGCGTTGTTGTTGAACGCGTAGCCGATGAACGACGCCAGCGCGATCTTGCGGTACGGCAGCGGGTGGCGGATGTACCGGAAGGCCAGCGTGTCGTAGCCGGTCATCACCAGGTAGCCGAGGAGCGTGAGCGCGGCCGCGAGGAGGATCTGATCGAACGGCAGCGCATCGAGATAGCGGACGACGTCGCGATACCGGTACTGCGCCAGCGTGTCATGCAGCACCCGCAACGCGACCGCGAACAGCGCCAGAATCAGAAGCGGCTTGAGGAACGGGGCGATCCGTTTGAGACGATCCATTCCGTTTCTTCGAAGTCTATCCTGACGAAACGCGAAGCGAGGCGTCAGGATCTCCGGTGATACCGCGACGACTGGGGTTGAAACCGCAGTATCCGCGTGGTGCCACGGTTAGATAGCGCGGGCCGTGCTTGAACATCGGTCCTCGCACCGCCACCGGAGATCCTGCGATCTTCGCTGCGCTACGCCGCAGGATTGAGGTACATCGCCACCCCATGCGCCGAAGCCTGCTTCGCCGTCAGCAGCAACTGAACGTACGTCTGGATGTCCAGGTCCGAGGAGAAGAGCTCGTCATCCTCGAGATACTTCGCCGCGAGCTGCATCAACTCGACGTCGTCCGTCGGCAGCGACGCCTGCGACGCAAAGAGCCGCAACTCGTCGAGCAGAACATCGAGACTCCCAACCTCCAGCGGATCGGCGACGGTCGGAATGGCGATGTGCTCGACGCGCTCGAACCGCAGCGGAAGGTAAACCGACTGATACGCATCCAACCCGCCGAGGTGTGGCGCGGAAATCAAACGCATCGCGCGGGCCTGGAGTTGCGCCCATCCCGCCGCATCGATCGGATCGGATTGATACGCCTCGCCATCGACAATCCGCAGCAATGGAAAGCGCGTGCGCAGCTCGGCATCGATCGCCGCCGCCAGATCTGGAGCAAAGACGTCGGCAGCATTGCCGGCGACGAAGACGAGCGCCACGCGCGAATCTTAGTTGCTTATGACACGACGGAGTGATCGTCCTGCACAGTGACGCCGGCCGGCGATGCGCCGCCGCCCGAGGTCGTGTCTGTTTCCGATACTTTCTTCAGAACCATCGAAGGCGCGTCAGGAGTCGCAGGAGTCGTGGTATCGGCCGATGGATTCACCGTCTCGCCGTCGCCGGAGGGCGTCATCCCCTTCGACTCGCCGAAGTGCCGCAGGTTGTAGACGAACTTCACACTGTCGTCGTGGCGGCAGGCGTCGGCCATCAGATAGAGCGACGCCGGCGACATCCCAAGCTTCTGCGAGAGCGCGGTCATCAACTCCTGCGCTTCCTTCTCGCTGCCGGCGAGTTGCCCCGAGGCGTGCATGTAGACAGCCACGAACTCCGCCACTCCTCGGATTCCGAGCTCCCGCGCCGCGACGATCTTTTCGCGGAAGTAGAGCGTGAGCAGCGCTTGATCGACCCAGTCGATGACGCGCTTGATCGGATAGAGCGAACGCATCGACAGCTCCAGCGGATTCTGCGTGGCCAGGTGCTGCACGGAGGAGATACCCATTTCGTCGAGCAGGTCGGCCGCCGAGTCGTCGACGCCTTCGATCATGCCGACGGGAAACTCCGTGGCCGCGTTCTGATTGGCCTGGAAGACCTCCACCGCCTTCTTGCGGATGTAGCCGAGGGCCCAGTCGTGGAAGAAGCCGATCATGAAGAGCAGCATCTTCGTGGAGATCGCATTTCCCCCAGCCGGCACCTGGAAGAAGCTCGACGAGCTCGATGCGATGAAGCCGATCAGGATGGCGATGGATGCTTTGATCGCGCTGTTGACCAGGAAGCGCGGCGAGAGCGCATGCGCATTCAGGCGCCCCAGCATGAACCACAGCGTGGCCACGTACGTGCCATAGCCGGCGTAAACGATGCCGTCGATCGACGGGTGGTTGTGGTCCGCGAACCGCGCCAGCACGGCCACGATCATGAACACGCCTGTCAGCAGCAGCGAGCCGGTGAGCCACGAGACGAGCGTCGGCTCGAACTTGCTCGGATCCGTCATCTCCGAGGGGTTGGCGGAATTGTGCTGCAGTTGGCGCAGCGCGTCCTTCTGCAATTCGTACCGCGTGCGCTGGCTGGCGATGTAGTTGATCAGGCCGATGAGGCCGGGCAGCGTCGCCAACGCGAAAAAGATCAACTGATCCGGCGATGGCTCCTTCGCTCCGGTCACGGTTTTTTCTGCGGCTCGTGTGAAGTGAACGATCAACGGCCCTGCCGCGAAGAGAGTCACCGCGATCAAAAGAAGCACTTGCCGGAAAACGATGACGGCTTTGCCTTCGGACGATTCCTGCTCGCTCATGGATGCCCCCGAATTGTGGATTGAGGCGCCGATTTTACACGCTGGCGGCCATCGTGCAGAGGAGTCCGCTTCGAAATGCCGAGCGACTCGACCTATGACTGCATCATCATCGGCGGAGGTCCGGCCGGACTGACCTGCGCGATTTTTCTGGCGCGCTATCGCCGACCCGTGCTGGTCATCGACAGCGGCAAGCCGCGCAACTACGCCTCGCGCGCCATCCACGGATTCCTGGGGCAGCACAACATCGCGCCCGGCGAGCTGCTGGCGCGTGGACGCAGCGAGGCCGAGGCGGCGGGCGCGGAGATTTGCCATTGCACTGCCAGCCGCGTCGAGCAGGTCGGCGACATCTTCGAAGTGACGACGACCGCCGGCACGATGCGCGCGCGCAGAGTCGTCCTCGCCTACGGCGTCCGCGACAAGCTCCCCGACATCCCCGACATTGAGTCGTACTACGGCGGCAGCGTGTTCCACTGCGCCGACTGCGACGGCTACGAGGTCCGCGAGAAACGCGTCGGCGTGATCGGCTGGGGCAAGAAAGCGGTCGGCCTCGCGCTCAAGCTCCTGCAATGGACCGAGCAGCTGACGATTTTCACCGACGGCCATCCCCGCGAGTGGACCGATGAGCACCACAGCAAGCTCCTGGCCCTCGGCATCGGCGTGAAGGACGAGAAGGTGATCTCCCTCGTCGGCGAAAACGCGATGGTTCGCGCCGCTGTCCTCTCCACCGGCGAACAGGTCTCGGTCGACGCCCTCTTCTTCACCATCGGCGTCGAACGCTCCTGCCTCCTCGCCGAGGAACTCGGCTGCGAGGTGGATGACAAGCGCCCGAACATCATCGTCGACGACCACAAGAAGACGTCGGTCGAAGGCATCTACGCGATCGGCGACCTCGTCCCCGGCTCCCAACTGGCGATCACCTCCGCCGCCGATGGCGCAATCGCGGCGATCGCGATCAACAAGTCGCTGCTGCCGCCGTCGCGGTTGGTGTGAAGGCGTGTCATCCTTCCCAGGTGAAGACATCGCGTGTTTCGTCGATGGCGCGACGCAAGGCAGGCCTGTGGTCCGCGGTTGCATTTCTTTTAGCAATCGCGTGCGGAAGTCCTGAGCTCCCTGTCTATTCTCCCTACGACGGCGACCCCGATCTCCTTTCACGCGAGGATGCGGCTGTGTACGACGCCGTATTGCCTGCAGTCGATCAGCTTTTCGAAGTGAGGCCCCCTCCGCCACCGCCTCGACCACCGGGGCGTAAGGAGGCTCCTCGGCCGCAAGTCAGGACACCGGCTCTGAGATCCACGGTCGTGCTCCAGCCGATCACACTCCGCCGGACTGACTTGGAGCCGCAGGCAAACCGATGGCGAAACATCGGTGGCGAAACGATCCCGGCACCTGCCGTTCCTCGATCGGCCCTTCTCGATTTCCGGCATCGAAATGAGCGCAGAGCGTCTCTCAAGCGTCTTCACTCCGATCACTTGCACATCAACTGGGCCGAGGGCCCAAGCTTGATCGGCAACGCGACATGTTCACTGACCCTACCAGGCTATTCGCCGGCCCACGACGAGGCGTTGGTCGAAGTGTCCATGGTTGATTCGCCGATGAGCGGCGGCGGGGAGCTCGTATATCTCCGCAAAGTCGGCGAGGTCTGGCGCATCGTCGCCAAGCAGAGAACGTGGATCAGTTGATCGGCCAATGAGAACGGTTCTCGTTACGTACTTGCTATTCTTAAGACGATGGCACCGCGCCTCACTTCCTTCGCTCCGCAATTTCTCGTCGAGGACCTCGATCGCTCGATCGCGTACTACCGGAAGTTAGGCTTCACCTTCGGCGAGCCATGGGATGGTTTCTACGCCATCGGCCATCTCGATAGACTGGAACTTCACCTGAAAGAAGCACCCGGGAACGAGGCGGAGCGACAACACCGCCGCGACAACGAGCATCTCGACGCCGCCGCAGGCGTCGACGGCATCGAAGCCTTCTACGAGCAGTGCGTCGCGAACGGCGTGGCGATCCTGAAGCCGCTCGCGCCCACCGCCTGGGGCACGAAGGACTTCTACATCGAGGATCCCGACGGCAACGTCATCAGCTTCGGCGGGCGAGCCACAGCGGACTAGTTCAGCTGATAGAGGCCTTTCACGCGGAGCCGCGGGGGCGCGGAGAAAGCAGGACACCTCCGCGTGCTCCGCTTCTCCGCGTCCTCCGCGTGAACCGTTCCCTGTCGCGGACTTGCGCGGATCGTTACAATCCCCGCCCATGCGCCGCATCGTTTTCGCACTTGCCGTCTTTCTTGCCGTCACCCTCTTCGCTCAGACGCCGTCGGAGCCGCCGATGCTCGGGTTCTCCGCCGCGAATGCGGCGAAGGAGCGGGCGATCGAAGCACAGTTCGATTCATCGTTGAAACGCGAGGAGTTGCGGGAGTGGTTGAAGCGCCTCTCGGCGCGGCCGCATCACCTCGGGTCGGCGTATGACAAGGAGAACGCCGAGTTCATCGCCTCGCTGTTTAAGTCGTGGGGGTACGACACGAGCATCGAGGAGTTCCGGGTGCTGTTTCCGACGCCGAAGCGGCGCGTGGTCGAGCTGATCGCGCCGGAGCGGTTTGTGGCGAAGCTGGTCGAGCCGGCCGTGCCGGGAGACTCCACCTCGGGGCAGCAGAGCGAACAGTTGCCGACGTACAACGCCTACTCCATCGACGGCGACGTCACCGGCGATCTGGTCTACGCGAACTACGGCATCCCCGCGGATTACGAGATGCTGGAGCGCAACGGCGTCGACGTGAAGGGGAAGATCGTCATCACGCGCTACGGCGGGTCGTGGCGCGGCATCAAGCCAAAGGTGGCGGCGGAGCACGGCGCCATCGGCTGCATCATCTACTCCGATCCGAAGGACGACGGCTACGGCCAAGGCGACGTCTATCCGAAGGGCGCGTACCGCAACGAAAACGGCGCGCAGCGCGGGTCGGTGATGGACATGCCGGTGCATCCCGGCGATCCGCTCACGCCCAGCGTGGGTGCGACCGCGGACGCGAAGCGTCTGGACCGCAAGGACGCCGATGTCATCACGAAAATCCCGGTGCTGCCGATTTCTTATGGTGATGCTCTGCCGCTGTTGCGTGCGTTGGGAGGTCCGGTCGCGCCGCCCGACTGGCGCGGCGCGCTCCCCATCACCTATCACCTCGGGCCGGGACCTTCGCGCGTGCACCTGGCGCTGGAGTTCAACTGGAACCTGGTGCCGGCGTACGACGTCATCGCGCGCATGGCCGGCTCGCAGTATCCCGACCAGTGGATCATGCGCGGCAATCATCACGACGCGTGGGTGAACGGCGCGAACGATCCGCTGAGCGGCCTGGTGGCGGAGCTGGAGGAAGCGAAAGCGATCGCCGAGCTGGCCAAGAGCGGCTGGCGGCCGAAGCGGACCATCCAGTTCGCGGCGTGGGACGGCGAAGAGGAAGGGCTGATCGGCTCGACCGAGTGGGCGGAGACGCACGCCGACGAGCTGCGCGCGAAGGGCGTCGTCTACATCAACTCCGACACGAATTCGCGCGGCTTTCTCGACGCGGGCGGCTCGCACACGCTGGAGAAGCTGATGACGCAGGTGGCGCGCGACGTTCCCGATCCGGAGCGGAATGTCTCCGTGCTGGCGCGGATGCGCGCGCGCGAGGCCACGCTGGCCAAGAATGCCGAGGAGCGGAAGGAAGCGCGCGAGCATGAGCTGATTCGCCTGGATGCGCTCGGATCGGGATCGGATTACACACCGTTCCTGCAGCACACCGGCGTCGCGGCGATGAACATCGGCTACGGCGGCGAGGGCGGCGGCGGGTCGTATCACTCGGTGTACGACTCGTTCGATCACTACACGCGGTTTGGCGATCCGAATTTCGACTACGGGATCGCGCAGGCGAAAACCACCGGACGCCTGGTGCTGCGGCTTGCGAACGCGGACGTGTTGCCGTTCGAGCTGACCACGTTCGCCGACACGGTCGGACGCTATCTCGATGAGCTGACGAAACTGGCCGACAACGAGCGGCGCGACATCGAAGACCGCAATCGCCTCGTGCGCGAGCGCGCGTTCGAGATCGCGTCCGATCCGACCAGGACGTACGTTTCGCCGAAAGGCGAGGCGGCGGTGCCGTATCTGAACTTCGCGCCGCTGCAGAATGCGGTCGCGCATCTCAAGCAGAGCGCGCGCTATTTCGATCGCGCCGCGGCATCGGCCCCCGCCGACAGGCAGCCGGCCTTCGATCGCACGCTCATGCACATCGAACAGTCGCTGCTGCTTTCGAACGGACTGCCGCGGCGGCCGTGGTTCCGCCATCAGATTTACGCGCCAGGGTTCTACACGGGCTACGGCGTCAAGACGATTCCGGGCGTGCGCGAGGCGATCGAGCAGAAACAGTGGAGCGACGCGAACACGCAGATCGAAAGTGTCGCGCGCGTCATCGAAGGCTACGCCGCCGAGGTGGAGAAGGCGGCGAAGTAGGCCGGATGGCTCGCAAACGCGACGGCGGGCGAGACGCCCGCGCTCCCAGGGCGCTGCCGCTGGACGGCATTCTGGTCGCCGATTTTTCGCGCGTCCTGGCGGGCCCTCTCTGCACGCAGCTCCTCGGCGATTGGGGCGCGCGCGTGATCAAGCTCGAAGAGCCCGGCCGGGGCGATGAGACGCGGCGATGGGGTCCGCCGTTCGTTGGCGACGTCAGCGCGTACTTTCTGTCGATCAACCGTAACAAGGAGTCGGTCGCCATCGACCTGAAGTCGGAGGATGGCGCCGACATCGCGCGGCGGCTGATCGAGCGCGCGGACGTCGTCGTGGACAATTTTCTTCCAGCACAAAAGGAGTCGCTTCATTTTGCGCCACGCAAAATCAACCCGCGGGTCGTCCATTGCACGATCGCGGGATTCGACAGCGATACCGACGACGCGAATACGCCCGGCTACGACCTTCTCGCGCAGGCGGGATCGGGGCTGATGTCGATCACGGGCTCGCCGATTGGTGAGCCGATGAAGATCGGCGTGGCGCTGGCGGACGTGCTGACCGCGCACTACGCGTTCGGCGCGATCTGCGCGGCGCTTCGCGCGGGCGAAGGAGCGTCGATCGAGGTCTCGCTCTTTTCGGCCACGGTCGCGTCGCTGGCGAACGTCGCGCAGAACGTGCTGGTCACGGGTAGGGAGGCGGCGCGGTACGGCAACGCGCATCCGTCGATCGTGCCATATCAGGCGTTCCACGGCAGCGACCGGATGTTCGCAATCGGCGTCGGAACGGATCGCCACTTCGCGCAGCTTTGCGAGCGCGTGCTGCGCCGTCCGGAGCTGGCGCGCGACGAACGATTCGCGACGAACACGCAGCGCGTCAAGCATCGCGACGTCCTGGTGCCGATCCTCGAAGATGCGTTTCGCAAACGGACCGCGGCGCAGTGGGTGGCACGATGCCGCCGCGTGTCGATTCCTGCATCGCTCGTGCGCGGCGTGCGCGAAGCGCTTCGCACGCCGGCCGCACGTGCGCTCGTCTCCAGTGTCGAACATCCGGAGATCGGTTCGTACGACGCCGTCCGCAATCCTGTTCGCATCGACGGCGAGCGGCTCGATATCGGGTTGCCGCCGCCATCCCTCGGACAGCACACGGCCGCGATCGTGAAAGAGCTCAGTGCTCGCAAACCAAAGGCGTAGTGCAGGCGTCCCGCCTGCAACCGACGGGCGTCCTCGCCCGTCGGGGGTTTCTGGATTCAACCGCAGGATTGGAGTTGACTCACGACCCACCGTCGGGCGGGACGCCACGCCGGATGCAGGCGAGGACGCCCGCACTACGCTCGATCTCACCGCTTCGAATACGAAAAAATCAGGAGCACGAAGCAGCCGACCATCACCACCGCCAGCACGGCGATCACGATGACGACGGCGCGGAAGTCGCTCCCTTTTTTCGCGGTCGGCGCGAATGCTCGCCACGCAAAGTACAAACCGGTCGCGCCGATGACCATGATCGTTCCGCCGACCAGCACGACGCGCAGCAGGATCCGGCCAAACTCGGGATCGACGTTCACTTCGGATCGACCGTGTTGACACTCAGCTCCGCCACCAGCCGGATCATGGCGCGGCCTTCCTCGTCCGCCACCTCGTACGCCAGGCAGAGCGCTTCGAGATCGCTCTCGTATTCGTACGCGGCCACGGTGAAGCCATCGGACGGCTGGCTGTGGTCGCTGGTCATGCTGCGCACCCACGTCCCATCCGGCCGCAGGCGGTAACGCACGAGACCATGCATGCGCACGCGCCGCGCGCCGCCCATGTCGATCAACTTCAGTTCGTTGTCCTCGTGCGCGACACCCTCGGCGTTCGCTTTCTGTGCGGCCAGCATCTTTCCGACAAACGATGCGATGAGATCGTGCAGCCGTTCCTCGGACGGCCCGGTTGCTTCGATGAATCGCAGGCCCGTGTGCGAGAGCGCATTCGTGCCGGCGCGGCGCACGACTTCCGTCCGCGCCACCTCGCAGGCGATCTCGATCGGGGAACCCTGCCACTGGAACTGCAACGTCGAGCGCGTCTTCGGCGTCGTAACCCCGTAGTGCTCGACGAAGGCGCCGATGACGCCGATGTCGAGGATGAGCGTGTTCTGGCCGTCGAGCGTGCCGAGGATCGGGCGCGGCAGCCGGAGGCGCTGGAAGATTCTGCGATCGTTGGTGTGCATTCGTAGAAGAAGCGAAGGCAAGCATATTGCTGCACCCGTGCTTGCGTCCAAGGAGGATCTCGTGGGAGAAACAAATAGACTCGTGGACGCGGAGCATTAGTGGCCGAACGGCAAACAGAACGGCGAAGCATCTGGCGCGTCGGTCCCGACAGCACGTGGACGACGATCGTGCCGGTTGTATTCATCATCGCGTCGCTGCTGACGCTGGTGCTGCTGCCGATTTTTTTTGGCCGGCATACGACCGAAGTGAGGAAAGAGATCACCGAAGTGGCCGAGCCGTCGCGGCGCGCGGCGAACGAAATCCAATCCGATCTCTCGACGGAGCTGGGCGAAATCATCTCGTTTCAGGCCACCGAGCAGACGCAGTACCGCGACGAATACCTGCGCCTTCTCGAAGTGCAGAAACAGGACACCAGAACGCTGCGCCTGCTCGCGCCGAAACTCGGTCCCAAGGTTGCGGCAGACTTGAAGTCGCTGACGAAAGAGGCGGACGAATGGCACGCCGACGTCGTCTCGAACGAGTTCCTGTCGCGCAAGATGCCGGCCGAGGTCTCGGTGAACCGGCTCTTCGAAAAGCATCCGTCGTACGAGCAGGCGTTGAAGGCGGCGGCGGAGCTCGAGGATTCGATTCAGACCGCGATCGATGAGCGCCTGACGCAGATCCGCGAAGAGGAGCAGCTGAGCCAGTCGCTCACAATCATCCTCACGCTCCTCGCGCTGACCTCCGCCTTGCTGGTGGCAGGCCTCGGACGACAGATGCGGCTCCTGGCGCGCGAGGCCATGGGACGGCGCAAGGAAGCGGAGCGCGAGGCGGCGGAAGCGCAACGCGCGCGCGCCGCGGCCGAGCGCGAAGAGCGCCGCGCGGCATTCCTGGCGACAGCAGGACAGGAATTGGCGTCGTCGCTCGACTACGAACACGCCATCGCCACGCTGGCGCGGCTGATCGTGCCGAACATCGCCGACATCTGCGTGATCGATCTCGCGGAGCCCGACGGCGCGTTACGCCGTGCCGCGGTCGCGCATCGCGACGCGGCGCGTGAGCAGGAGCTGGAGACGCGCGTCGGCGAAGTCATGCGCGACGTCCCCGAGGCGCTGACATTCGTCATCCGCGAGCGCGAGTCGCGCATCATCGGTTATGCGTCGTCGCTGTTGCATTACGCCGGCGTCGCGCCAGAGGAGCAACGCTCGCTGATGGCGGTACCGCTGGTCAGCCGCGGACAGATTCTCGGCGTGATCCTCACCGCGGCAGCGGAGGGAACGCTTTTCACGCAGGAGGACGCGGCGCTGGTCAGCGAGTTGTCGCGCCACGGATCGCTGGCCATCGACAACGCGCGGCTGTATCGCGAATCGCAGCAGGCGGTGCAGGCACGCGAGGAAGTCCTGGCCATCGTCTCGCACGACCTGCGCAATCCGCTCAACGCGGTGATGCTCGGCGCGTCGCTGCTGCAGACGTCCGACAAGATCGCGCCCGACGACCGCGAGCAGATCGAGATCATCGACATCTCCGCGCAACGGATGAAGCGTCTGATCGAAGACCTGCTCGACGTAACACGGCTCGAAGGCGGCAAACAGTTGCCGATCGATCCGGCGCCGCTCGACGTGCAGTCGTTGTTCGAAGAAACGTATGAGTTGTTCAAGTCGCAGGCAGCGACGGCTTCGATCACGCTGCAGTGCCAGGCCCCGAAAACTGTTCCGCCGGTGAATGCCGATCGCCATCGCGTGCTGCAGGTGCTGTCGAATCTCATTGGCAACGCCATGAAATTCACGCCTCCCGGCGGAATGATCACGTGCCGCGCGGAGTCGCAGGACGGCAAGGTGCTGTTCACCGTCGCTGACAACGGCCCCGGGATCCCGCGCGAAAACCTCGGCGACATCTTCAATCCCTACTGGCAGGCCAAGCGCACCGCACGCCTCGGCGCTGGCCTGGGGTTGCCGATCGCGAAGGGAATCGTGGAGTCGCACGGCGGCCGCATCTGGGTGGAGAGCACACCTGGCGACGGGACGAAGTTTTTCTTCACGCTTCCCGTGGCAGTCGACGCGCCCGCGCCGGTCAGCGCGCGATGATCGCCGACTGCATCCGCACCGAGGCCAGGTAGCGGTTCTGCACGCGTTGCCGGTAGAGCTTCGTGCGCGTGGCAACGCGATGCACGTAATCGATCGTCTCGGGATAATCCGGGATTCCGCCGCCGAGGCGTTCGACCGTGCCTTCGCCGGCGTTGTAGGCGGCCAGCGCGATCTTCTCGTCGCCGAAACGTTCCATGAGGTAGTGCAGATAGCGCGTGCCGGCGGCGATGTTCGCGTGCGGATCGAACGGATCTTCGCAACCCATCAGCCGCGCGGTTTCCGGCACGATCTGCATCAGTCCCTGCGCGGCCTTCGCGGAAACGAGACGCGGACGGAAATCGGATTCCGATTCGACGACCGCGGCGATCAACTCCGGTGATAGGTGATTCTTCAAGGCTTCGCGATAGATGATCGAGCCGTACGGAACTTCTTTTTTGAAAAAGTCTTCTTTGGCGGTGTCGAACGTGAGCGTGTTCACGACGCGATCGGGTTCGATGAACGCGTCGCGCACTTTGCGCGCGGTGAAGACTTCGAAGTCGCGCGAGCCGCTGCTGCTCATCGCGATGGCCTGTTTCGCCAGTTGCGGCAGCGAGACGTCCATCGCTTCCATGCCGATGGCGCAGAACGCGAGCGGCACGGTCACGAACAACGCCACCGCGCGTTTGCGCGCACCGCGGACGGCGCGACGCCACAGCGCGCGCTCGCGCCGCGCGTGGCGCTGGCAGGCGCAGATGTCGAAGAAGTCGCGCGGCGGCGTCCAGCTGTAGTCGGCGTTGCGTCGTTTCGTCTTCATCTGAGCCCGCCAAAGGGCAAATCCCGGACCATCTTTCGGGTTATTGGCACCAAGTCGTTGATTCACAGTGAGATAGACTTTCGCGTCATGACTTTCAACGGCATCGATCGCAGACGTTTTCTACTGCTTGCCGCCGCTCCGCTGCTCGCAGCGCAGAAGGCGGCCACGCCTCATGTCCGTGAATCGATGCTGCAGATGAATGGGTATGCGGTGAATGCGGAAACGCCGCTCGCGCTGCTGACCGATTACGTGACGCCGAACGAACTTTTTTTCGTCCGCAGTCACTGGATCCCGCGCACGCCCGACCCGAAGAAGTGGAGTCTGACGATCGACGGCGAGGTCGACCGTGCCGCACAGTTTACGCTTTCCGACCTCAAAAAACTCCCGCGCGGCGAAACAACGTGCGTGTTGCAGTGCGCCGGCAATGGCCGCGGACTGTACGCGCCGACTGTTCCGGGCGTGCAGTGGCGCTACGGAGCGGTGGGCAACGCGCGCTGGAGCGGCGTGCGCGTGCGCGACGTGCTCGATCGCGCGGGCGTGAAAGCGACGGCCAAACATCTGCACGTTTTCGGCAGCGACGATCCGCCCGGCAAGGTGCCGCCGTTCCATCGCAGCATCGACATGGAGAAAGTGCTCGCAGACGGCATCCTGGCGTTTTCGATGAACGGCGAACCGCTGCCGCTCGTCCACGGCGCGCCGCTGCGCCTCATCGTCCCAGGCTGGGCCGGCGATCACTGGATGAAATGGCTGGTCCGCCTTTCCCCGCAAGCGGAATCGCAGAAGGGTTTCTACATGGAAACGGCGTACCGCTATCCGCTGACGGTCGGTGCGCCCGGCGTTGCGTTCAAACCGGAGGAGATGTCGCCGGTCACGGAGCTGTTCGTGAAGTCGAACATCACGACGGCGCCTAAGAAGGCGAAAGCCGGTCACGCGTACGAAATCCGCGGCTTTGCATTCTCCGGAGCGCCCGACATCGCGAAAGTCGAGATCAGCGACGACGACGGCGCGACGTGGAGCGAGGCCTCGCTCGATCCGCGGCACGATCCATATGCGTGGCGCCTCTGGTCGTATCGCTGGACGCCATCGCGCGCCGGCGCGGCGCGCATCTTTGCGCGCGCGACCGACAGCCGCGGAACGATTCAGCCACGCGACGCGGCCTGGAATCAAAGCGGCTACCTGCACAACTCCTGGCACTTCGTCGATGTCGAGGTGACGGCATGAAGCGGATGTTGATCGTCGTTTTCGCACTCGTCTTTGCGCTCGCCGCGGCACCGAAAAAGCGCGCTCCTTACGATCCGAACCTACCCATCCTCGGCTCAAAGTTCCATTCGCTCCCCGCCGGCACGGGACGCCAGCTCGTCGAGGCCAGCTGCCTCCCCTGCCACTCGCCCGACATCCTCGTCCAGCAGCGCCTCACCGAAAAGCAGTGGACCGCCACCGTCGACAAGATGGTCCGCTGGGGCGCGGTGCTGAAGGACACCGACAAGCCAGCAGTGGTCGCATACCTGTCGAAAAACTTCGGCGCGACGAACACATTCACACCGGCAAAGACGCGTCCGGTTGGATACTGAAAATCGACGTCAGGCGGTCTTGACTTATAGCCGTTAGGAACCTAGCTTTTCTTCTTCAGCAAAGAAGGAGGAGCGGCATGTCGGATTACGCTGGTGGAAGCAAACCTCGTCCCCTTTACGGCGTCTGGATCGACGACGCACTGAAAAGCAACGACACCAATCAGATGAAGGCGGTCCTGCAGGAGGCGCGCAAGCACTTCTCCGGACCCCAGCCGCTGTACGGCGTCTGGATTCATCACTGCATCGAACAGGGCGCCAGCCGTGACGAGCTGCAGCAGCTGCTCGAACAGGCCAAAGCCGTAAAGAGCAGCGATCTGGACGGCGCGATCAAGAAGCTCGAAGCGCACCTCGGCAAGTCGTCGTAAGTGTACACTTCCGACCGTCCCGAACGCGCGCTGCTCGTCGAGGATCTCCTGCACGCACACCCGGTGCACGTGGTGTGGGAGATCACGCTCGCCTGCAACCTGAAGTGCGCGCATTGCGGATCGCGCGCGGGAAAGGTGCGCACAAACGAGCTGACGACGGAGGAGTGCTTCGACGTTGTCGATCAGCTGGCACGCCTCGGCACGCGCGAGATCTCGATCATCGGCGGCGAGGCCTATCTCCGCCGCGACTGGACCGACATCATCGCCCGCATCAGCAGCCACGGCATCCTGCCGTCGATGCAGACGGGCGGCCGGGCGCTGTCCGAGGAGCGGATCAAAGCGGCGAAAGCAGCGGGGCTGAGGACTTGCGGCGTTTCGGTCGACGGACTGGAGGACCTGCACGACGAAATCCGCGGTGTGAAAGGCTCGTTCCGCTCGGCCATGCAGGCGCTGGAACTGCTGCGCAAGTACGACATCCCCAGTGGCTGCAACACGCAGATCGGCAGCCGGACCATGCCGCAACTGCGCGGAATCCTGCACGAGATCGCGAGCCGCGGCGCGAAGGGATGGCAGATCCAGCTCACCGTCGCGATGGGCAACGCGGTCGATAACGATCACCTGCTGATGCAGCCGTATCAGCTGCTCGAACTGATGCCGCTCCTCTCGGAGCTGTACGACGAGGCGCATTCGCTCGGCGTGATGATGCAGGCCGGCAACAACATCGGTTACTTCGGTCCCTACGAGCACAAGTGGCGCCTCGGCAACGAGGAGACGCACTGGAGCGGCTGCAGCGCCGGTCACGCTGTCCTAGGGATCGAGGCTGACGGCGCGATCAAAGGCTGCCCGTCTCTTCCCACCGCTCAATTCAGCGGCGGCAACGTCCGCGACATGACCATCGAGGACATCTGGACCTACAGCCGCGAGATCCGTTTCTCGCGCGACCGCCAGATCAACGAGCTGTGGGGCCGCTGCCGCGATTGCTACTACGCCGACGTCTGCCGCGGCGGTTGCACCTGGACGTCGACAGTTCTCTTCGGTCGCCCGGGCAACAATCCGTACTGTCATTACCGCGTCGCCGAACTGGCGAAGCAGGGACTGCGCGAACGCGTCGCGAAAACGCAGGAAGCGCCCGGCACGCCGTTCGATCAGGGGAAATTCGATCTGATCACCGAGCCGCTCGATGGCGGCGACGGCGAACGCACGATCGCCGTCCCACCGCATTGGGAGATGAAAGAGCCGCAGCTGCGCGACACCGATCGCCTTCCGCCGGTGCTCGACCTCTGCTACGGCTGCATGCAGTACGTTCACGCGGGGACGACAACGTGCGTGCACTGCGGCGGCGACATCGCGGCGTTCGCGCAGGAGCATCGCGAGGTGCAGGAAGCGATCGTCGACCTGCGGCGGCTCCTCGCGAACGCGAATGCGTCCTCGGTGGCGCCATCGCCGGCGTAACGGGCGTTAGCAATACCAGGCGCTGCATCTTGCCAAAGCACAGACAAGAGTGTCTGTGCCACACGGGCTCTCGCCCATCGCACAAACTGCGCAAACGGCAGGGTTCACTCGCGCTTCTTACGAAGATGCTCGTGAGCCTCAACTTCAGGCTCGTGAGCCTCAAACTTTCAGGCTCCTGAGTCTCAACTTCAGGCTTGTGAGCGTGAACTTCAGGCTCAAGAGCGTGAACTTCAGGCTCGTGAGCATGAACTTCAGGCTTGTAAGCGTGAACTTCAGGCTCGTGAGCGTGAACTTCAGGCTCGTGAGCGTGAACTTCAGGCTCGTGAGCGTGAACTTCAGGCCCGTGAGCGTGAACTTCAGGCTCGTGAGCGTGAAACTTCAGGCTCGTGAGCCTCAACTTCAGGCTCGTGAGCCTCAACTTCAGGCTCCTGAGCCTCAACTTCAGGCTCGTGAGCCTCAACTTCAGGCCCGTGAGCCTCAACTTCAGGCTCCTGAGCCTCAACTTCAGGCCCGCGAGCCTCAACTTTCAGGCTCGTGAGCCTCAACTTCAGGCTCGTGAGCCGGCCCACGGCTTGGAAGTTCTCCACCATCCTGCCGGTTCAGGCCCCGTGCGGATTACAATGCCGCCCCGTTTTACGGCCCGTTGGGATGAGCCCGGGTCCTGTGCAGCAGGCGCACCGAACCTCGTCAGGTCCGGAAGGAAGCAGCGATAAGGTGTTCCCCTGTGTGACGCAGTACGGCCTGGGCTCTTCTCAGCGGGCGGTCCGACGCGCGAAGCTGGTTTTCCGCCGCGCCGCAACCTAGACTCCACGCCACATGTCCTACCAGGCGCTCGCGCGCAAATACCGGCCGCAATCCTTCAGCGACGTCATCGGGCAGGAGACTGTCATTCGCACGTTGCAGAACGCGATCGAAGGGCAGCGCATCCATCACGCCTACCTCTTCGCTGGCGTCCGCGGCGTTGGCAAGACCACGGCCGCGCGCATCCTGGCCAAGGCGCTGAACTGCGTCAAAGGTCCGACGGCCGAGCCGTGCAACGAGTGCACGATCTGCCGCGAGATCACCGAGGGCATCGACATGGATGTGCGTGAGATCGATGCCGCCACCTACACCGGCGTCGACAACATCCGCGAGCTGCGCGACACCACGCAGTTCCAGCCGGCGCGCGACCGCAACCGCATCTTCATCATCGACGAAGCGCACATGCTCTCCACGGGCGCCTGGAACGCGCTGCTGAAAATTCTCGAAGAGCCGCCGCCGCACGTGATCTTCATGTTCGCGACGACGGAGATCAACAAGGTCCCGCAGACGATCATCTCGCGCGTGCAGAAAGAGTTGCTGCGCAAGATCACGCTCGACGATCTGATCGCGCGCATCCGCAGGATTGTCGATGCCGAGGGGATCGAGGCGGACGATCGCGCGATCGAGATTATCGCGCGGCGCGGCGAAGGAAGCGTTCGCGACTCACTGTCTCTGCTCGATCAGGTCATCGCATTCGGCGGTCGCTCCATCACCGCCGCCGACGTGGCCACGGTTCTCGGCCTCTCCGACACCACCTTCTTCGCCCGCATCGCGACGCTGATCGCCGAGGGCGATCACGGCGGGATTCTGGAAGCGCTGGATGAAGCCTCGGAGACCGGACGCGATTTCAAGATGCTGTATCGCGATCTGCTGGCTTTTATGCGCAACCTGCTGCTCGTTGCGGGACGCGCGAATGAGTCGATGCTGAATGTCGCCCCGGAGGATCTGCCGGTCATTCGGACGACGGCGGAGAAGTTTTCGTACTCGGAACTGCTGCGCATCGCCAACCTGCTGCTGCGCGACGACGAAACCGTCAATCGTGCCGAACACCAGCGGCTGGCGGTCGAGATCGCGCTGCTGAAGGCCGCGACCTTCCCGCGTTTGCGCGCGGTCGAAGAAGCGCTCGCCGGCGGCGCCACGATTTCGCAGCCTGCACCGGCTCGGCCTCGCGCGGCCGCGGAACCGAAAGCCGCACCTGCGCCCGCGCGCCGGGAAGCGGACCAGATATCCGCGGTATCCGCAACGATCGAATCGTTCATCGAACGCGTCCAGAAAGCGCGTCCGCTCATCGGCGGCTACCTCGGCGCGGCGAAATCGCGCAAGCGCGACGGCAACAAACTGCTGCTCACGTTCGCCGATTCATTCACCGCCGATCAGGTCAGCAACGCCCGCGCGGCGCTTGAACCGATCGCCGCAGAGGTTTTCGGCGAGCCGATGACCATCGACGTGCAGACCGATTCGCCCGCTGCCGGCGCGCCCGCGGCGAAATCATCCTCGCCTCTTCGCGACGATCCCATCGTCCAGGCATTCCAGAAGCACCTCGGCGCCGACATCGTCGAATCACGAAAGCGTTAAGGGAGAGCCCATGAATCCGAAGCAGTTGATGAAGCAAGTCCAGCAGATGCAGGAACAGATGCAGCAGCGCATGACCGCGCTGAAGGTCGAAGGATCGGCCGGCGGCGGCATGGTCAAAGCGACGATGAACGGCTCGAAGGAACTGCTCGCCATCACCATCGATAAGGAAGCCGTCGATCCGAACGACGTCGAAATGCTGCAGGACCTCGTCGTCGCCGCGGTCAACGAGGCCTCGCGCAAAGTCGACGAGGAGATGTCGAGCACCGTCGGCGCCATGACCGGCGGGATGAAGATTCCGGGACTTTTCTAGGTTGACTGCTCCCCCGCTGGCAAACCTCATCAACGAGCTGACGCGGCTGCCCGGGGTCGGCGGTAAGTCGGCGTCGCGCATCGCGTATCACATCCTCAAGCGTACGGAAGGTGAAGCGGAGGCGCTGGCGTACGCGATCCTCGAAGTAAAGTCGAAGATCTTCCGCTGCTCGATCTGCAACAACATGACGGACATCGAGCCGTGCGCGATCTGCTCCGATCCGCGGCGCGACGCGAGCGTGATCTGCGTGGTCGAAGAGGCGTTCAACATCCCGACGATCGAGCAGACGCGCGATTTTCGCGGCCTCTTTCACGTCCTTCTCGGCGCGCTCTCGCCGTTGAAGGGCGTCGGTCCGCACGACATCGACGTCGCAGGCCTTCTGAAACGAGTCCAGGCCGGCGGCGTGCGCGAAATCATCGTGGCCACGAATCCCAACGTCGAAGGCGAAGCGACGGCGCTCTACCTCGCGCAGCAACTCCGTCCGTTCGACGTGAAGACCACGCGCCTCGCCTTCGGACTCCCCGTCGGCGGCGACCTCGAATACGCCGATCAGGTCACGATGGCCAAGGCGCTGGAGGGGCGGCGCGAGATTTAGTCGATCAGTCGATTAGTAGATCAGTGGATCAGGAAGGCCGAGGCGGTGGATCGGAAGCCCTCTGATCTACTGATCCACTAATCTACTAATCCACTGACTAAGCTAACTCACGACCTGTGCTACCTTTGTCAACCCAGTTCCTCGCGTTAAATTGGTGAAAACACAACATGGCGTCTCCTGATCTCGTGATGTACGAGGAGGAGTACCAGCAGATCAAGGACACTCTCCAGCGACTGCAGGTCGACTCCAATTCCAAAATCGTCTTTCTGGTCGACAAGAACGGCCAGCAGATTGCCGTCCACGGCGACATGCGCGGCGTCGATGCGACCTCGCTCGCCTCGCTGACGGCCGGCAACGTCGCCGCGACCGACGGACTGGCCAAACTCATCGGCGAAAAAGAGTTCTCGATCCTCTTCCACGAAGGGGAGCGGGACAACATCCACATCTCCCTCGTGGCCCAGCGCGTGATTCTCGTGGTCATCTTCGACGACCGCTCCTCGCTCGGCCTGGTGCGGCTGCGCGTCAAGAAAGCGTCGGCCGAGCTGGAGAAAACGTTCGAAGTCCTGCTGCGCAAATCCGAGGAAGAGCGCGGCAACATGTCCAGCCGGTTTGACTCTCCGTTCGCGGAGATCACCGACGAGGACATCGACAGCCTGTTCAGCGAATAGCGCATGACGTTCATCAACTACGCAGCGCGCGAGATCAACTGCAAAATCGTCTACTACGGGCCGGGCCTGTGCGGGAAGACGACCAATCTGCAGTGGATCTACGACAAGACCAATCCGCAAGCGAAGGGGAAACTCATCTCGCTGGCGACGGAGACGGACCGCACACTCTTCTTCGACTTCCTCCCGCTCGACCTCGGCACCGTGCGCGGATTCAAAACCCGCTTCCACCTCTACACCGTCCCAGGCCAGGTTTTCTACGACGCGTCGCGCAAGCTGATTTTGAAGGGCGTCGACGGCGTCGTCTTCGTGGCCGACTCGCAGGAAGCGCGCATGGAAGCGAACAACGAGTCGCTCGTCAATCTCGACAAGAACCTCAAAGAGCAGGGCTACGAGCTGAAGACGGTTCCCTACGTGCTTCAGTTCAACAAGCGCGACCTGCCGACGGCTCTGCCCGCCGATGAGATGTACCGCCAGCTCAACTTCAAAGGCGAGCCGACGTTCGAGGCCGTGGCCATGAACGGCACCGGCGTTTTCGATACACTCAAAGCGGTCGCCAAGCTGGTGCTCACGGAGCTCAAGAAGAAATAAGCGCGGCGCGCTTCGCTTTTCCGGGTTGCACAGAAAATGAAAGTCGCATTCGTCAAACCACCTGTCGGCGGCATCCTCGGCCTGGAGATGCTCACCTTCGTCGAGCCTCTCGGACCGATCTGCGTGGCCGCGTGTCTCGAAGCCGAGGGACATGAGTGCAAGGTGTACGACCTGCGGATCGATGGTGAAGAGCACGGCCTCGCGCTCTGCAAAAAATTCGCGCCGGACGTCGTCGGACTGCAGTGCAACTTCACGACGGAGCGCAACCGCACGGTGCGCCTGGCCAAGCGAATCAAGCGCGAGAATCCAGGCACCTTTGTCGTCGTCGGCGGTCACGACGCGTCGCGCGATCCGAACTGGTTCAACGACGACGTCATCGATGCCGTCGCGGTCGGCGACGGCGAAGAAGTGATGCCGGCGATGGTCGACGCGATTCAGCGCGGCCACGATCTGGCCACCGTTCCCGGCCTGATGCTCCATCGCGACGGACGCTGGATCAGCACCGGCCACGCGCCGACGCGCAAGAACCTCGACGACTATCCGCTCCCGGCCCGGCATCTCATCGAGCACTACGCCGATCACTACTACATCAACTTCCACAAGCCGCTGGCGTTGATGGAAACCGCGCGCGGCTGCCCTTTCAAATGCAACTTCTGCTCGGTCTGGAAGTTTCACGAGTCGACGTTCCGCGAGAAGTCGCCGGCCCGCGTCGTGCGCGAGCTGCAGGCGATCAAAGCGGACGCGATCTTCATCACCGACGACATCTTCTGGATGAACGTGAAGCGCGGCGAAGAGATGGCGCGCCAGATCAAGGCCGCCGGCATCAAGAAGTTCTTCACCGTGCAGACCCGCACCGACATCATCTGCAAGTTCCCGCACCTGATCGAGATGTGGAAGGACTGCGGCAAGCTGGCCATCTTTCTCGGCCTGGAGTCGGTGACGGACGAGGGACTGAAGGCGGTCAACAAGAAGAACACCGCCAACAACAACGAACGCGCCATCCGGATCCTGCAGGACCTCGGCGTCGGCTTCACGCCGAACTTCATCGTCGATCCGGCCTGGACGCGCGACGATTTCAAACGCCTGCGCGATTGGATCGACCACACCGGCGCCTACAACAGCGGTTTCTCCGTTCTGACACCGCTGCCCGGCACCGACCTGTGGGACACGGCCAAGGAGCAGGTCACGACGCACGATTGGGAGATGTACGACATCGTCCACGCCGTGCTGCCGACCACGCTCTCGCTCGACGACTTCTACAAAGAGTATTCGGCGCTCTGGCGCCACGCGCTCGACGTTCGCTACCGCTACCGCGGCAAGTGGAAGACGTACATGCAGCTCGGCGCCGCCGTCGCCACGGGTAAGGTCTCGCTCCACAACGTCCGCCGCGGCTTAGGCATGGCCAAGACGTTCAGCAAGCCCGAGACGTTCCTGCGCGCACACGAGTAGCTGGCTCGGCACGTCGCCGCGGAGCGGCCTAAAGAGGGTAGCGAGGGGTGCGAGCAGCCTCATCGCGAGCACCCCTCGAAAACGAGCGTGAGAAATGAAGCGTGCCGCGTCAGCGGCACTGGATGGAGTGTCACATTTTTCAAGTGCCGCTGACGCGGCACAATGCCTAGGCACGCTCCGTTTCGAGGGGTGTTCGCTTCGCTCTCACCCCTCGCTACCTTCTGAAGCCGCTCCGCGGCGAAGAACGTGAGCTCCTTCCGTTCCGCACACACCGCATACAATCCGCGCGATGCGCCATCACGGCCTCAACATCGTCGCCATCGGCGGCGGCACCGGGCTTTCGACGCTGCTGCGCGGGCTGAAACGCTACGTCGACGCCGATGGTCCGTGGTCGATCGCCCGCCTCGGCGCGATCGTGACCGTGACTGACGAAGGCGGCAGCTCCGGCGCGCTGCGCAAAGAGTTCGGCATGCTGCCGCCCGGCGACATCCGCAACTGCATCGTCGCGCTGGCCGAGGAGGAGCATCTGCTGTCGCGCCTCTTCAGCTATCGGTTCGAGAACGCTGAGTCGTCCCTCGGCGGTCACTCGCTCGGCAACCTGCTGCTCGCCGCACTGACTGACATCACCGGCAGCTTTGACGAAGCAATCCTGACGGCGTCCGAGGTCCTTAACATCGCCGGCGAGATTTATCCGTCGACGCTGGCCGACGTTCGCCTGCGCGCCGAACTCGCCGACGGTTCCGCGCTTCTCGGCGAGGTCGCCATCAGCGGCTCGTACCTCGGCGAGAAAAGTCCAGAACGGCCGCACCACGCGCGCATCACACACCTCAGCATCGATCCCGCCGACGCGCAGCCGACCGATCGCGCACTCGAATCGCTGCACGCGGCGGACCTCGTCCTCATCGGTCCCGGTTCGCTTTACACCTCGATCCTGCCGAACCTGCTGATCAAGCCGATCGCCGAGGCGCTGCGCGTTTCGCGCGCGCTGCGCGTCTACATCTGCAACGTGATGACGCAACCGGGCGAGAGCGACGGCTACACCGCCGAGGAGCATCTGCAGGCGATCATCGAACACGCGGGGCTCGTCGTCGACGTCATGATCCTCAACGGCGGACGTCCCTCGGAGGCGATCCTCGGCGCGTACGCTTCGCAGGGGCAGCATCCCGTGGCGTTCGACGTGAACGCGATTCGGGAGCTTGGCGTCACGCCGTTTTTCGGCGACATCATCAAGGAAGGCAATTACGTGCGCCACGATTCGGTCGCGCTCGCCGACACGATTTTTCGCCTCTACGAGCGGTATGGCCGGACGCTTGAAAGGATGCGGCGTACGGAGGCATGAACGCTTTGAACGAGAACCTCGACGTCATCATCCTCGCCGCCGGCCAGGGCACGCGCATGAAGTCCGCGACGATCAAGATCCTGCACGCGGCCGCGGGACGGCCCATCATCGACTACGTGCTCGATCTCGCAGGCGCGATCTGCGATCGCCCGCCGATCATGGTCATCGGCCATCAGCGCGAGTCGGTGCAGAAAGCGGTCGGCGAACGCGCACGCTACGCGGTACAGGAAGAGCAGAAAGGAACCGGCCACGCGGTGTTGCAGGCCGCGCCGCTCGTCAATGGCGCGCGGCACGTGCTGATTCTCTCCGGCGACGTTCCGCTCACGCGTCCCGAAACGCTGCGTCGGCTGCTCGACGAGCACGAGCGCTCGCAGAACGCGCTCACGCTGCTGACGATGGTGCTCGACGATCCGGCGATGTACGGCCGCATCGTCCGTGATTCCGACGGCGCGGTGACGCGCATCGTGGAAGCGAAAGACGCCTCGGACGATGAGAAGCGGATCAACGAAGTGAACGCTGGCATCTACGTCTTCAACGGCGCGCATCTCTTCGACAATCTTCGCAATCTCTCCACGGACAATGCGCAAGGCGAGTACTACCTCACCGATCTCCTAAGCGTTCTTGTAAGCCGCGGCCATCGCGTCGGTGCCGTGATCGCCGGCGATCCGATCGAAGCCCTCGGCGTGAATTCGCGCGCCGATCTGGCGTCCGTTGAAGGCGAAATCCAGCGGCGCGTGGTCACGAAGCTGATGGCCGAGGGTGTCACATTTCGCAATCCGGCGACAGTCGTGATCGATTCGACGGTCTCGATCGGCAATGACACCGTCGTCTATCCGTTCGTCACGATCGAAGGGACGACGACGATCGGATCGCGTTGCGTGATCGAGCCGGGCGTCCACCTGACCAACGTGAACGTCGGCGACGACGTGCATCTGAAAACCGGCACGGTGGCCGAGGACGCCATCATCGAAGACGATGCCGCGGTCGGTCCATACGCGCATCTTCGTCCCGGTTCGAAGCTCGGCCGCCATGTGAAGGTCGGCAACTTCGTGGAGACGAAGAAGGCTGTCTTCGGCGACGGTGCGAAAGCGTCGCACCTGTCGTATATCGGAGATGCGGAAGTCGGCGCGGACGTGAACATCGGCGCGGGCACGATCACCTGCAACTACGACGGCGTGAACAAGAACAAGACCATCATCGAAGACGGCGCTTTCATCGGCTCCGACACGCAACTGGTCGCGCCGGTTCGGATCGGCAAAGGCGCGTACGTCGGCGCCGGCTCGACGATCACGAAGGACGTTCCCGCCGAGGCGCTGGCGCTTTCCCGCACGCCGCAACGGATCATCGAAGGGTGGGCGACTCGAAAGAAAACGAAGTAGGCGGCGGCGCTTCGAGCATGCCAAAACTGGCGTGCTCCAGCTTCCACGCGTGCAACATCAAACGAGCCGCGCGTCCGCCGGATCCGTAGCGGCGATCGCCGGCGACCGGATGGCCGATCGACTGCGCGTGAATGCGAATCTGATGCGTGCGGCCGGTCTCGATAATCGCTTCGACGAGCGTCGTGTTGCCGTCGTTGCGAAGAGGCCGGATTGTCGTTCGCGCGCTCTTCCCCTGAACCGGCGTATCGACGACGCTCTCCTCGTTTACTTCGCCGTCGAGGATCGCGAGATACGTTTTTCTGATCTCGCCATTCGCAAACAGCTCAGACAGTTTCGCAGCGGATGTCGCCGATCTCGCAAACAGCACAACGCCGCTCGTCGGCGTATCGAGGCGATGCACGAGCCAGATCTCCCGAAAACGTAGTCGCAGCAACTCTTCGAGCGAACGCTCCTTCCGATCGCGAGTCGGCTGCGTTGGCATTCCCGCGGGCTTGTCGACCGCGATCCACTCCTCGCTCTCGCGGATGATCGACAGCTCCGGAACGTCTTCCACGATCGCGATTCGATCGTCCGCATTCACCTCGCGCGATGCGATCGACACCGCCCGCTCATTCACGAGCACCCGCCGCGCCGCAATCAGCTCCCGCGCCTTCCGCCGTGAGATGCCGGGATTTCGCGTCGCAATGGCCTGATCGAGCCGCATTCGCTCTATTCTTGTCCGAATCACGCAGGAGGATCGCGATGAAACGAATTGCCTTGACCGGCTTCATCATCTGGCTCGTCGCAACGATCGCGCTACGCCTCGGCGGCCAATACGTCTTCGGCCGCGTTCCCCCCATCCTGCTGCTGCTCATCACGCTGCCCTTGATGGCGCTCGTTGCCCGCGCCATCCTGTGGCACCTGCCAACAAGGGAGCAGCGCGCGCTCGGCGCGATCGCCCTCGTCTCGCCGGGCATGCTCCTCGACACGATCAGCGCAATCTGGTTCCCGCTGATCTTCCCGAACATCCGCATCGGCTGCTCCGGCCTCTTCGGCGGATGGCTGCTCTTCTGCAACGTGGTCGTACTGTTGACGGCGGTTCTCTTCCGACCAGCAACGCGCACGGCGGCTTGAAATCGCACCGTTTCCAACTTCGTGGATTGTTCCGACCGTATCAATCGGTTACATTGAGTCGGCCCGGGAACAGGCGAAAGTCGGCTCCATGCCGGGTGTTCGGTCCCAATGGGATCGAACCTAGCCTGTTACGGGCTTTAACTTTTCCAGCGTCAGCGGATTCGAGTCGCTGTACCACTCTCCATACGCTCTCCGCCGCGTGTCATCGAGATCCATGATGATTCGGTAGTGCTTCGCCAGCGGTGCGAAGTAGCGATCTTCGCGACGCTCGTACAGTCGCTGAAGCGCCCACAGAAAGTAGTCGGCCGCTTGCAGCCCGCCGGACTGGTGAGGATGCTCAGTCACGACGTCGCAAGGCCCGAAGTTGCGCGCGCCCCACTTCGCGGAGAAGTTCATCTGCGCCCGCGAAATGGCCGCCGTGAGCGCTTCCTTCCGATCGCGCGTGCCGCGTCGGGCAACCACGATCGTGTTCGATTCGGCGAGATGCAGCCGATTGCGCAGAAGGCGCGAGATCAGATCGTCGTAGATTTCGTTCTCAGTCAAACGAATTCCGCGTCGGAAAAGGAGCTGCGCTTCGTCGACCAAAGCACGCTTTGTGCGAATTGCTACGAACATCTGCACATCTGAATGCGCCAGCAGGCTGAAGACTTTGTAGCGGACCTCCGGCGCATCGTCTTTGGCGTGAAACGCGAGTGCGGTCTTCTTGCGCGTCACGTCGAGCGACGGGATGCGATTCAGGAGCGGATCGTCAAGGATGTCTTTACGAAGGAGCAGCAATTGCTGGTCGAGAGCCTCTGGTTCGGGGACGAACGCAGCGCCGACCATGAAGTAGTCCGAAACACCTTCAGTTCCAAGCACAACCTGTTTTCGCTTGTTGAAGAGCGACAGATCACCCGCTTCGTCGATGAAGTGGTGCATCCGAGGTGGTCGCTGCTTGGTCTTGGACATCTGGAAAAACAAAAGGCACAGCGCGGACGCTGTGCCTTTTGTTTGAACGCTGAACGGAACTTACTTCGCGGCCACCCGGGCCGGCTTCGAGGCCGCGACTGCGGCTTCGCCGCCTTCGATGACCGTCAGCTCGGGGGTGCCGATGCCGAGGGCGCGGCGGACTCGGGCTTCGATCTCGCTGGAGAGGTCGGGGTTCTCCTTGATGAACAGCTTGGCGTTTTCGCGGCCCTGGCCGAGGCGCATGTCGCCGTAGGAGAACCAGGAGCCGGACTTCTCGATGATCTTGTTCTCGATGCCGATGTCGATCAGCTCGCCGGTCTTGGAGATGCCCTCGCCGTAACCTACGTCGAACTCCGCGTGGCGGAACGGCGCGGCGCACTTGTTCTTGACGACCTTGACCTTCACGCGCGAGCCGACCACTTCCTCGCCGTCCTTGATCTGATTGGTGCGGCGGATGTCGATGCGGATGGACGAGTAGAACTTGAGGGCACGGCCGCCGGTGGTGGTTTCCGGGTTGCCGAACATCACACCAATTTTTTCACGAATCTGATTGATGAAAATAAGAGACGTTTTTGACTTCGAAACGATCGCTGTTAATTTGCGCAAGGCTTGTGACATTAATCGGGCGTGTAATCCCATATGAGAATCGCCCATCTCGCCGTCGAGCTCTGCGCGCGGCACGAGCGCGGCCACGGAGTCGATGACGATCACGTCGATCGCTCCCGACCGCACCAGCACCTCGGCGATCTCCAGCGCCTGCTCGCCACTGTCCGGCTGCGAGACGAGCAGATTGTCGATGTCCACGCCGAGCTTCTTGGCGTACTCGGCGTCGAGCGCGTGCTCGGCGTCGATGAATGCTGCCAGTCCGCCCGCTTTCTGCGCCTCGGCGATGACGTGGAGGGAGATGGTGGTTTTACCCGACGATTCCGGACCGAAGATTTCGATGATGCGTCCGCGCGGCACGCCGCCGACGCCGAGCGCCGCGTCGACGCCGATCGATCCGGTGGAGATCGCGCTGATCGGCACGAACTCCTTCGCGCCGAGGCGCATGATCGAGCCTTTGCCGAACTGCCGCTCGATCTGCGTCAGCGCTGTTTCCGCTGCCTTGAGTTTGTCTGATGGAACAGTGGCCATTGCTACTCCTTCGATGATTCGAATGGGTGGATAGAAAAGTAGTGACGGATCCTCGGATCGGCGGGCATTCGCGTGGTGAAGCGAGTGTACGCCGTGATTTTTTCAGACGTCAAGAAACTCTACTAATGGTGGGATTTTTGTCATCCTGAGGCTGCCAGAGGCGCGGAGCCGAAGGCGAAGACGCCGTAGGATCTCTAGCCACGCGAGCTGTGTTGAATCCCGTTTTCAATCGACGGGGCTTCGGCTGAATCAGCGCATCTTGAGATCCTTCGACCGTCCTCCGGCGTTCCGCGCTTCGCGCTCCAACGCCTCCGGCGGCTCAGGATGACAAGACGAACTCCTCGGGCTCGAACTCCCATTTGTCGATATCGGGGTCCCAGGAGTCCCACGGCACGATCGCGGCCATACGGTCGCGCAGTCCCGGCGGAATGACCTCAGGGACGATGAAGGCTTTCTGGCGGCGCAGTTTGTAGGGATTGCGGAACTCGAAGCCGAGGACGCCGAGGATGTAGCGAGCGATGTACCAGGTGGCCTGCGGGTTCCAGCCGTGCGCGATCTTGACGACGACGCCGAGGCCTTCGGGATATTCGGGATGCTCGATGGCGAGACCGAGGAGGCCGTCGGCGCCTTCCTTGGCGAGGACGCGTCCGTGGCAGGCTTTGAGGACGGTGGAGTCGAGACGGTTGAAGCCGCCGATGAGGTCAGGATGCTCGACCATGGCCTGCCAGATCCAATCATCATCTTTTTCAGTTACTAAATTAGCGAACAGTTTAGCGAGATCGGTTACCGTCATCGCAACGGTCGGCAGTCCGCAGCCGTCCTTGGCGATCGTGCCCTGCTTCCAGTCGCTGCCGAGGGCATGGCGAATGTAGGCGAGGTAATCCTGGAAGAATGGATGGTGCGGCCAGACGTAACCGACTCGCGACCACCCCTTGAGCTTGCAGCCGCGGAGGATGGCGGCGTGCTCGCCGGAGCAGCAGTGGTACCAGCGGCGCGGGCGGCGGACCTGCCGTCCGAACTGCACGAGGGGGACATCGAGCGGCGCCTGCATGAGGCCCCATTCGCCTTGCAGGAGGATCGATCGCGCGACGCGAACGTGCTCGGTGTCGCCGTTATGCGAGGCGACGGAGATCGCTTTCTGCTCGCCGGTCAGCGCGCGGGCGAATTCGCGCGTGAAGACTTTCATCATGATCGGCTTGACCATGGAGCGCCCGTAGACCTCGACGTTGCCGCCGAAGGAGTAGATGACGTTGCGGCCGGAAACCCAGGAGACAGCGCCGTGGATGGTGTTCTCGGCGACGCCGTTCCGCCGGTATTCGACGAGCGGCTGCCAGTTCGGCATGGCCCGCGCGAAGTTCACGGGCAGGTTTTCGTTGAAGGGCACGGGTGGATTATAGGAGCCTGTCATCCTGAGGCTGCCCCTTCGCTACGCTCAGGGCATGCTCCGCCGGGAACTGCGAAGCAGCGGAACGGCGGAGGACGCCGAAGGATCTCAAGCTTCCCAGGCTGCGTTGAATCCCAGTGGGTTCCAGCCGGAGTTGCGCATCTTGAGATCCTTCACCGTCCTGCGGCGCTCCGCCTTCGGCTCCGACGCCTCCGGCGGCTCAGGATGACAAGTTCTCCTATACGATCCGATGGCCATGGAGTTCGACATCTTCTTCTCCATCTCGCAGACCGAGGTTGATGGGTACATGCCGTCGGAGCGGGTCATGTTCGAGAACTTCTTCGAGCAGGTCGTGCTCGCGGACCGGCTTGGGTTCGGAACGGCGTGGGTGGCGGAGAGCCATCTGTCGACAGAAGTCCAGAAGATGAATCCCGGGGCGGTGATCCCGCACTTTGTCGGCGAGATCGGGTTGAACACCGACATCCTCCAGCTCGCGCATCGCATCTTCGCGCGGACGAAGCAGATCGGCGTCGGGTCGGCCATCATGAACATCCTCTGCAACGGCGGACCGATCGCGGCGGCGGAGCGGGTGCGGACGTTTCTGGCGCTGCACGGGCTCGATCCCGACGAAAAGCGGCTGCTGACGGTCGGCTTCGCGGCGGGTCGCTTTCCGTTCATCAACATCCCGTACGGCATCGTGCCGCGGAATCCGGTCGAGGAAGCGGCGTGGCCGGTGGTGAAGAACAAGATTTTCGAGGAAGCGACGGAGATTTTCCTGCGCCTGCTGAAGGGCGAGGTGCTCAGCTCGGCGATGGTCGCGGCGCGGTCGCTGGAGCGGAAGGATTTTCGTTCCGATGGCGACTGGCAGCGCGTCATTGACGCGCACGGCCAACCCGCCGACACCATTCCGCTCGCACCGCGGTGGGTGTTTCCGAACCTGAAGATCGTGCCGCAGGAATCGCGGATGGATTTGCTGCGGCTGTCGATCGGGTCGCACGACGCGGCCACGCAGATGTTCGCGAACACGTTCCTGCCGGTCGGTGTTTTCAATCTGTCGATCACGCCCGGCGATGAGATTCAGAAGACAAATGCCCGGATGGCCACGGCGTATCACCCCGACGGCGGCGGCTGGCACCGGCGGCTGATGCCGCGCACGGTGCTCGTGTTCATCCACGACGATCCGGCGCGGGCGGCCGAGGAGGCGCGGGCGGCGTTGTCAAACTACTGGCGCGCTCTCGAAGGGACGCTCGACGAAGAGAAAGTTCGCCGGGCCTCGGAGAACGCGCTGATCGGCGACGCGTCGATGATCGCGGCGCAGGTCCGCGAGCGCTTCCATCCCGAGGACCGGCTGATGCTGTGGTTTGATTTCAACAATCACGATTCGAAACGGGTGATGAAGAACATGGACGACTTCATGACCAAGGTGGCGCCGGCGATCGCATGAAAAGACTTGCCGCACTGCTGCTGATTGCCGTTGCGTGCGCGACGACGCATCCGCCGGTCGTCAAATCGATGGCGGAGTACGACCGGCTGGTCGCTGCCGATCCGGACAAGCGGCTGGTCGAGATCACCGACATCCGGCGCGACGTTCGCTACGCGACGACCGACAACTTCATGCATCAGACGCTGTATCCGGTGGCGAAGGTGTTTCTGCGGCGTCCCGCGGCGATCGCGCTGCATGACGTCGAGCGCGAGCTGGCGCGCGAGGGTTTGGGGCTGAAGGTTTTCGACGGCTATCGGCCGTATCGCGTGACGGTGAAGATGTGGAAGCCGATCCGCAATCCCGATTTCGTCGCCGATCCGGCGAAAGGGTCACGTCACAATCGCGGCGCGGCGGTCGATCTGACGCTGATCGATCTGCGCACCGGCCACGAGCTGTCGATGCCGACCGGATACGACGCGTTCACGGCGAAGGCGCGGCAGGATTACAACGACCTGCCAGCCGACGCGATCGCGAATCGGGCGAAGCTTCGCGACGTCATGACGCGGCACGGCTTCGATCCGCTCCCTTCCGAGTGGTGGCACTTTGATTTTCGGGGATGGGAGAGGTTCGAGCTGCTGGATCTGCCTTTGGAAAAGCTTTGAACCACAAAGACACAAAGGGCACAAAGAGATTTTCTTCGTGTTCTTTGTGCCTTTGTGGTGAAACGACTCAGAAGCGCGTCACCATCGAGATCGAGGCGACTTTGAACAGTTCTGAGCGGTCGTAGGCGGCGTCGATCTGGAAGCGGGGCCAGGCCACGCCGGCACCGACCGAGTAATGCGTCAGGGCCTTCGTTTTCGGAAAGAGCACTGCGGCCCCGACCGCGGCCGAGCTCGTCAGCGGACCTGAATACCTGAGCGTGTGTTGCGGGTCGCGCCATGCGCCGGCGCGGAGAGCGAACGGGATCTTGGTCGAGAAAAAGTATTCGCCGCCGAGGTGGATTTCCAGAGCGTCATCAGCGGTGTAGGCCTTGTCGATATTTCGGACAACCGCGTTGATCGAGACGAAGTTGTCCGTCAGGTTCGAGTACTTCACCCGAACCGCGTCGGCGTTGATCGTCAGCACCGGGATTGGCCGGAACGAGACGCCTGCTCCGTACACATCGGGCATGTGGAATGTCGTATCGAACGCTTTGACGTACTCGAAATTCGTTTGCTCACTCGCCACGAACGTCGGCGCGGCGAACTTCGCGCCCTGTTTGTAGACGCCGCCGATCGAAAACTTGTCGTTCGGCGCCCATTTGAAGCCTCCGGCGAAGGTGATATCCGATTCATCTTTGGCGACGTCGGTGTTCTTGCGGATATCGCTCGTAGCCTGCACGGAGATGCTGGAGAAGTCGAACTGCGGCGTGACGCGGAACGTGAACGCGGTCTCGTTGAAACGCTGCTGGCGCGCCGTGGCTCCGAAGGAGAACTTACCGATCTGGAACGCCGCCGCCACGCCGAGCGTTCTCTCCTGAATCTTCACCGCGCTCAGGAACGGCAGGACCGTGTACTCGAGGCACGAGAAGGGATCCTTCTGCCGCAGCGCCTGGCACTGCGCGGAGGAGATCGGACCGCCGGTTGCGTTGCCGTTGGCGTCGACGGGCAGGAAGAAGTTGGGAACGTCGGTCTTGACCTCACCCGTGAACTCGTTGCGCACCGGGACCACCTGCCCCGTTCCTTCGTTGCGCAGCGGCTCGTGGTAGTACGCGCCGATCGTGAAGTGTTTGAAGGGATAGACGACGCTGGCGAACGTCGCGTCGATGCGTTGGCTGTAGTGGGTGAAGGCGGTGCGCTGGAGGTCGGGGAAGGTGCCGCTGGTCGTGAAGACCTGCTGCTCCTGGTAATTGCGCCCTTCGAGCGTGATCTCCGGTTTCCTCAAAATCGTCAAGCCGGCCGGATTGGCCTCGGCGGCCGAGGCGTCGTCCGCGAGCCCGAGGAACGCGCCGCCCATGCCGAGGGAGCGCGCGCCGGGATTGCCGAAGTTGAACTGCAGCCCGGAGAGCGATTCGATGTCGGTGTTCTGTGCGGCCAGCGGAAGCGCGATGAGCGTGCAAACGATCGCCGCGAAAACGAATCTGCGCATGGTGTCGTCCTCCGAAATTGGAACTTGGACGAAGGATAGCAGAGGGTTAGTAGATCAGTGGATTAGTGGATTAGTAGATCAGGGGGCAAGTCACCGGCGGCGGTCCTGATCTACGAATCGACTAATCCACTGATCTACTAATCCACTAAAAAGTGAGGCGCGGCGGAGGGTGAGTTCGCCGCGCCTCGTGTGTAGGAGGGTAACGCCGCTCTAGCGTCGAGCGACGAGGACGATCATCAGCGCGCGCTGGCTTTGCGGGCCCTTCGCTGCGCCAAGAATGTAGGGTTGACCGATGGTGAGGTTCAGCGTCGTCTTCAGCAGCGGCGTGAGCTGATCCTTCTGCGCTCCCGTGAGCCTGGCAATCTGGAGGTCGTTGACGGCGATGGAATCGCTGGCCGGGTCGTACTCGCCGAACTTGAAGTCGGCGCGATAGCCGGTCGCCATGTTGATGAGACCCGGATCGCCTTCCTTCCCCTGGACCGTCGCTTCACCGACGGCCTCGTAGGAGTTGAACGGCAACATCGCCAGTTTTCTCGAAACGTCCTTGAGATCGTCGGGAATCTTCGGCGTCCCTTCGACGCGCGAGGCGCCGACGATGCGGACGTAAAGGCGGAAGCTCTGCGGCTCTTTGTCGAAGTCGCCGATCATCTTGGCGACGGCTTTCATGTTCTCGGCGCGGTCGGTGACGACGAGCGAGTTGCTGGAGGGCTGGATCGACATCGAGCCTTCTTTGCTCAGCAGCGGCTTGATGGCGGCGGCGGCTTTGTCGGCCTGCTTGAACTTGAACGTAAACGAGCGCACTGCCAGCGCCTGCTTCGCATCCGCGGCTGCGGCAGCCGGCTCGGCGAATGCGGCGCCGGAGAGGGCGAGCAGCATCGAAAGCATCAGGAAAACGCGTGTGAGTTTCATAAGTCCGCCGGCAACTTGTCGTCGAAGATCATCACGACTTTCGTGTCGCTGCCGTCGTTCGGCATCTCGACAATCGTCGCGTCATGGGATGAATACGTTTCGACGAACGATTTCGTCGCGGTAATGGCTGGACGCGGCTTGGCGGCGGGCACAGACAAGAGTGTCTGTGCCACATTCTGCCGCGCCGGAACGGAGTGTTCGTAGCGGTACGCGATCGTGGCTCCGGTGATGCCGACGATGGCCGTTGCGGCAATCGCCCAACGCTGCCACGCGCTCACGGCATGCCTCGGCGTGATCGCAACCTCGGCATCATGCACACGCACCTGCGACATGACGTCGCCGACGAATGCGTCGATGCCGCCCGGCGGAACGAGCTCCTCGCCGCCGAGGGACCGGAAGAAGAGGTCCGGATCGACGTTCATGGCGAAATCGAGGCAGGCATCGCAATGGCGAAGGTGTTCGAGCATCGCGGCGTCAGCGTTGCCGGGCTGCAAATTCGCGCGGAAGTACGAGCAGGTCATCATCGCGATTCCTCCCACAGCCGCGCGTATTCGGGGAAGCGTCTCTTGAGTTGCGCCTGCATCAGCTTGCGCGCGTTGAAGAGGTGATTGCGCACCGTCGACTCGCGGCAGCCGAGGACTTTGGCGATCTCGGAGGAGCGAAGGTCTTCCATCTCGCTCATGACGAAGATCGTTTTCTGTTTCGGCGAGAGGACGTTCGAGACGGCATTGAAGACCGATTCGACTTCCTTCCGCTGCACCGTAACGGTCTGCTCGGGATCGATGGACGTTTTGACCAGCCGCAGGTTGGAGTTCACGGCGTTGTCGCGCGACTGCTTGCTGCGCATGAAGTCGATGGCCACGTTCGTGACCATGCGATACAGCCAGGTGTCGAAGGCGTACGTGGCGTCGTACTTTTCCAGGTTCTCCCACAGCTTCAGGAAGACGAGCTGGGAGATGTCCTTGGCGTCCTCGCTGTTGCCGATGACCCGGTAGCAAAGGCCGTAGACCTTGGACGTCTTGCGGCGGACGAGCGTCTCGAAGGCCCGATCATCGCCTTGCCGGATCTGTTCGACCAGTTGCCGATCGTCGAGCTCCACGGTCTCTTTCGTCGGGATCATTCGGAGGACTTCCGCGGCCATCGTGACACATGTACGGCGGGCGTTCTGGGAACGTCTAGGGAAGCTTGGCGATTTCTCTGAGGACCCGCATGCTAGAATCCCCCGACCTACCTCATGCGCGTTCTGGTCGTTGGGCAAGGGGCACGCGAACACGCGATCGCGTGGAAACTCCGCCAGTCCCCTCTCGTGAAAGAGCTCTATGCGGCCCCGGGAAATGCCGGGATCGCCGCTACCGGCGACTGCGTGAACATCGGCGTGGCCGACATCATCGAGCTCGCCGATTTCGCTGAGAAGCTGCGCATCGACCTCACCATCGTCGGTCCCGAGCTCCCTCTCACCCTCGGCATCGTCGACGAGTTCCAGAAGCGCGGTCTGGCCATCTTCGGCCCGACCCGCCTGGCCGCGGAGCTGGAAGGCTCGAAAGCGTTCTCGAAAGAGTTCATGCGCAAGTACAACATCCCGACCGCCGAGGCTAGGGTGTGCGCGTCGATGGACGAGGCCAAGGCGGCACTGAAGGAGTTCGGCTACCCGTGCGTCATCAAAGTCGACGGCCTGGCCTCAGGTAAAGGCGTCGTCATCGTCGAATCGAAAGCGGCCGCCGAGGAGTATCTGCGGCTGGTGTTCGAGGAGAAGAAGTTCGGCAACGCCGCGAACCGCATCCTCATCGAAGAGTTCCTGACCGGCGAGGAAGTGTCATTCATGGTGCTGACGGACGGGACGAAATTCGTCTCGCTCGCGCCCGCAAAGGATTACAAGAAGGCGCTTGACGGCGAAACCGGCCCGAACACCGGCGGCATGGGCGCGCACTCACCGGCGGTCGTGCTGACTGGCGAGACGGCCGCGGAGATCGTGAAGACGATCATCATGCCGACAATCCAGGGGATGTCCGACGAAGGCCGTCCATACACCGGCTGCCTCTACGCCGGCGTGATGCTGACGCCGAAAGGTCCGAAGGTTCTCGAATACAACTGCCGCTTCGGCGATCCCGAGACGCAGGTCCAAATGCTCCGTCTCGAAGACGACCTGGCCGACATCTGCCTGAAAGTCGCCCGCGGCAACCTCGGCGACACGAAACTCAACTGGCTCAAGGAAGCCGCGGCCTGCGTCGTGATCGCCGTCGATGGCTACCCGGACGATTTCGCGAAAGGGCAGGAAGTCGTCATCGATCCGATCGACGACCCCGCCGTCACCGTCTTCCACGCCGGAACAATTCCCCGCGCCGGCAAGATGGTGAACGTCGCCGGCCGCGTAGCCAGCGTCTGCGCCCGCGCCGCCACCCTCTCCGAGGCACTCGCGAAAGCCTACGAAGCCGCGCCGAAGGTGCGGTTCGAGGGGGCGCGGTACCGGAAGGACATCGGGTACCGCGCGCTGGAACAGCGGAAGGCGTAGCCTCAAAAAGGCTTATCACCACAGAGGCACAAAGGACACAAAGAACCTTTGTGATCTCTGTGTCTCTGTGGTGATAAGCCTTTAGTTGTTCTACTGCTCGACGTTCTTGATCGCGATCGTCTTCACATTCCGGATCCAGCGCGCGGGGCGTTTCTCTGATGGCGCGAC
>Ga0157375_10000329_pt1 | contig 42630 bp, 40 predicted proteins | sample M35metaG_FD_115311 | JGI IMG/M metagenome (GOLD analysis project Ga0157375, IMG submission 115311) | Miscanthus rhizosphere microbial communities from Kellogg Biological Station, Michigan, USA - M3-5 metaG | ecosystem: Host-associated > Plants > Roots > Rhizosphere > Soil | place: USA: Michigan...
CGCGGTCCATGCGGCGGACGTGTTCCTTCAGCGTTTCGCTGTCGGAGGTGCGGGCGAGCTCGCGGGCGGTGCGGTAGACCTCCATCGCTTCGGCGAGCGGCTTCTCGAGCTTGTGCGCGATCGAGGACGCGAGGGCTTCGGCGAACTGCTCGAAGAGCGGGATGATCTGCTTCAGCGCGTCGAGGATCATCAGACCTTTCTCGAGCTCGTCCGCCAGTTCGAGCGGGTCCTTTGACGGGTCGACCGGGCGCATCTGACCGGAGCGGAGGCCGGCGATCGACCGTCGAATGACCGCAGGGGTCACCTTGCGCAGGCGGCGGCTCAGAGGCCTCGGCGGCTCCGTTACCAGCGTGACGCCGAGCTCTTTGACGACGAGCTCCTTTGCGGCGACGAACATCGCGTGGATACGGTCGGCCTCTTCCTGATATGGGTTTTCCATGTCGTCATACGGGTTTTCCATGTCGTCCTCCATTCAAAGCACCGGGCGCGCGTACTCTGCGCGCCCGGTGCACCCTCCCTCCCTCCCTTCAATTACGATTCGAAGCGCGGCGGCGGTACAGGGGCTGGCGACGGCTGCGGAGCCGAAGTGGCCGGTTTCTTCCGGCGTCCGAGGGCTCTCAACCGCTTGATCTCCTGCACGTGCGGCAGCAGGCTGGCGTTGTTTGGATCGCGCGCCAACTGCTGACTCATGACATAGGCCTGCACCGAAAGAAGACCGACGCGCTGCCGGCGGATGAGGTTCGTTCCGGCGATGCCTTTGAGCATCCCGCGCAACTCATCCTCGACCGCGGTCCAGCGGTTGGCATCCTCGGCCATTTGCCGGACGTCGTCTGCCGGGTGTCCGAGGACCTGCTGCAGGTCGGCGGAGGCACCGAGGGCGTTGATCGACGCCTGCACCACGCTGTTAGGAAGTGTTGCGTGGGTCAGCCCTCTTCGCTGCAGTTTCGTCAGCGGGGTCATCTCGCCGATGTGCTGCCGCAGATTGCGCAACTGCGCAACCACATCCTCCGGCGACATCGCCGGCGGTGTTTCCGCCTCTACGGCGGCGTTCTTCGGGGTCTGGACATTGATACTTTGAGACATGATGAATGGATTCCTTTCTGCCACTTGGGCGGTCTGGCTGGAAGGTCGAGCACATGGCCGGCGGCCTCCCGGCTGGAGCAGACGGCGACGCGCCGCTGCTACCCGGTTGTCGGTATCCCGAGTCCGGCCGGACCTCGGGCGCCTACGGCAGGAGGAGCGCTGCTCAACTCCCGCAGGAACGCGATGGCCAGCACTCAAGCTCTGTCGCGTCCGTTGGCCGCCGGACAGGCTCCCTATGAGAACCAGCCCGATTGTCATCAAAACGACGGCATACAGCCATCGTTTTGATGGCAATCATAGTACGTCGCGATGGTAGAGAACGCAACTGCGAATGTGTTTCAAATCTGTTAACTGTTTCCTGGCAGGGGCAGGCGGCGGGTCGAAGACAAACGCGTTTTCCCCCGAACAAACGCGTTTTCCAGCGGACAAACGCGTTTTTCGGCGGACAGACACGTTTTTCGGCGGACAAACGCGTTTTTCGGCGGACAAACGCGTTTTTCGGCGGACAAACGCGTTCGTTCGCAGGACGAACGCGATTGTCCGCAGGACGACGCGATTGTTCGCAGGACAGACGCGATTCTTCACAGGACGAACGCGATTGTCCGCAGGACAAACGCGATTGTCCGCAGGACAGACGCGATTCTTCACAGGACGAACGCGATTGTCCGCAGGACAAACGCGATTCTTCACAGGACGAACGCGATTGTCCGCAGGACAGACGCGATTCTTCACAGGACGAACGCGATTGTTCGCAGCACGAACGCGATCAGGCGAAGGTCGGACGCGTTCTTCAGTCCTCGTCGTCCGGCAGAGCCAGATCGGCGGGATCGGGTCATAGGCGAACCGGTACGTCTTTGGCTGAAGCAGATTCAGCCAGAGCGCATCAGGCAGAGAGTGCCGAAGCCAGGTTGACTTGCCGGAGCCACGAGGGCCAAAAATAAAGGCACTTCCCGAGGGAAACTGGAAAAATCGACGCACTACTTCCATTTTGAGTCGCAAAATGGAAGTAGCGGTTCCAAAATTCAGACCGACCTACCTCTCCAATTCGTACAGATACTCCACGAACGACATCACCGCGCCGTCCAACCCTTGCACTTTCGGGTTCGCGGACTCGATCACGTAGTACTCGTCCGGGGCGTGGGCGCCGCTGCCGTGGCCGAGGCCGAAGTGGCCGGCGGGGAGGCTGACGGGTGGGTTGGTGAAAACGTAGCCGGGATAGGAGCCGGCGTTGCGGGGCCAGAGGACGGGATCGATGCCGGCGCGCTTCAATACCGCGATCTGCGACTGGATCAGCGGCGCGGTCGAGGCGGTGCTGGTCGGATCGTAACCGCCAGTGACGTTCACTTCGATGTCGCCGAAGCCACGTTTGGCGAGGTGCGCTTTGAGGGCGGCCACGGCGTCGTCCTTCTTCATGTCGGGGACGAGGCGCATGTCGATTTTGGCGACGGCGCGGTGCGCGAGGATCGTCTTGCCGCCCGGGCCGGTGTAGCCGCCGACCAGGCCTTCGATGTTCACGGTCGGCTGCGACTCCAGGCGCTCGTTGGCCTGCTGCCACGAGAGATCGTCGATCCAATGCTGCACGCCGAGGGACTTTTTCGATTGCGCTTCGCTGCGGCGCGCGGATGCGGCGGCGATCATCGCCTTCTCGTCGGCGTTGAGCGGGCGCGGCGTCGGATAGTTGTCGATGGTGATCGTGTTGCCGTCCGCGGAGACGAGCGTGTCGAGCGCTTTCACGAGATGCCACGCGGGGCTGTCGACCATCGCCTTCAACGATGAGTGGATGTCCTTGGCCGGACCGCGTCCCCACTTCTCGCCGCTCGATACGAGCTCCAGTTCGACCACGCCTTTCGCGCCGAGGGAGACGGTGACGATGCCGTCGAGATCCTGCGAGGCGGCGGGCATGAAGACGCCGCTGCACTTGCGCAGCGCGGCCTCGACCTCGGGACGATGCACCAGCTGGCCGATGTGCGGCGACCCGATCTCCTCCTCCCCTTCCGCGACCATGACCAGGTTCACCGGCATCTTCTTGCCGGCCCCTCGGATTGCGTGCAGTGCGGCCAGGAACGCGGCCTCCGGTCCCTTCTGATTGACGGCCCCTCGGCCGATGATGACCTTGCCGAGGTTGGGCTTATCGACGAGGCGCGCTTCGAGCGGAGGCGAGGTCCACTCGGCGGGATCGAACTGCTTGACGTCGTACATGAAGTAGAGGCCAACAGTCTTCGGCGCGCCGGCATCGAGCGTGGCGAAAACGCCCGGCTTGCCGTCGGTGGTGAGGACGGTGACCTGCTGGAATCCAGCCTCGCGCGCGAGCTTGGCCATGTACTCCGGGCCCGCGGGGAAGTTGCGATCCTCGGCGGCAATCGACGGCAGGGCGATCCAGTCCTGCAATCGCTTGACGGCTTCGTCGTGACGTTTGGCGACTTCGCGTTTGATGTCGGCGAGATCGTCGGCGACGGCAACGTTGGCGATGACGAGGATGGCGAGTGCGATCAGGGCACGCTTCATGTTGACCTCCAGGCACAGACAAGAGTGTCTGTGCGACACCGGACGTTCGAGCGGCGGGATGCTATCGCAAGTGGTGGAGGCGGTTCAGTGTCGAAGGCCGGCGCGCGGCTATGTTTGTTAATTCGCCGCGGAGCGGCTTCAGAAGGTAGCGAGGGGTGCGAGCAGCTTTATCGCGAGCACCCCTCGTACGAGAGTCGTGATTGAAGTGTGCCGCGTCAGCGGCACTGGATGGAGTGTCACATTTTTCTAGTGCCGCTGACGCGGCACAAATCGTGGGGCGCTCCTATTTCGAGGGGTGTTCGCTCCGCTCTCACCCCTCGCTACCCTCTTGAAGCCGCTAACGCGGCGTTGCGGCACATGACATAGCGCAGATTGCGAGACTCGGAATCACGGCAGGATCGTCAGGTTCACCGAAACCCCTCGAACGAGAGTCGAGAAGGAAGTGTGCCGCGTCAGCGGCACTGAATGGAGTGTCACATTTTTCTAGTGCCGCTGACGCGGCACAAATCGTGGGCGCGCTTCTATTTCGAGGGGTGTTCGCTCCGCTCTCACCCCTCGCTACCCTCTTGAAGCCGCTAACGCGGCGGCGCGGCACACGACATCTCGCAGATTGCGAGACTCGAAATCACGGAAGGATCGTCAGGTTCACCGACACATCCTTCGTCCCGCAGAGATTGGTCGCGTGAAGGGTAATTGTCGACTGTCCGGGGCCGTGTGTGCTCGTATAGGTCGCGTAGCATTGATTGCTATTCGCGATGCAAGTGCCCGAGGGCGTGATCGGGTCGTTCATGGAATTGGTAAAGGACCAGCTGGTGATGGTTTGGCTCAGGCGAAAATCGAGAGAGGTCGTCTTGCCGGCGTGGAACGGCGTAAATTTATCCACGTCGAGCGTCACGTACGGATCCGCAGGGATGACTCCGCGGACGCGCTTGGTCGTCAATGGGCAGCGGTCCGGATCGGCAAAGGTGAATGTGCTCACGATACCGATCGACAAAGCGGGATAGCCGTTAAATACACCGGCCTGGTATTGAATGGAGTTCGTTCCCTGGCCTGAGATGAGTGTTCCGGCCTGGATCTCCCATGTCACCTTGGTACCGGGCGGCGGTGGCGTGACCAGCGTCGCCGTCCCTATGGAACTGAGGCAGATGTCGCCGCTGTCTGGCGCGAATTCGGGGAGCGGAGTTGGGTAGATCGTAATGGACTTCGGAGTGTCCCAGATGGCCGGACAGATACCCTCGCTGATGCTGGCGACGGTGTACGTCGTCGTCTGCGAAGGATGAATGCTGAAGCGGGCATTGCCGGTCTTCTCACCGTCGGACCACGTGATGCCCGGACCATTCGTGGTGCCGTCGTAGAACAGGAAAAAGTTCGCGTAGTTGCCGATGTCCGGCGACCATTCGCACCGCTTGGAAAGCCCCACGTGCGGCGATGCGAGCGCCGGTACTCCGCCATAGATCGTGAACGAGCATCCTGTGGCGTCGTTGCCGGAGGCCAGCGTGTTCCACCCAGCCTTGATGATCGGCTTCGTGAGCACTGCTTGATTGGTCTGGAAGCAGGTGCCATCGAGCCAGCAGCCGGAGTACGGCGGCTTGCCTGTGAAAAACACCGTGGCGGTGTCGAGGCCTGTACAACTGTTCCCGCTCTTTCCGATGATCGTCGCCGAGGGGTAGAGCGCGGAGATGACGGCCACACCGGAGGAGGTGCCTTCGCAGGTCGCGTCCTGGAAATGGAGGATGCTGTAGTTCCCGGGGATCGTGATGATGCGGACAAGCGAAGTGTTGCTTGTTTCAAACGGGACGTCGTCGGACCAGGTCCCCTTGAACGGCGGCTTGCCGGTAAAGGACGCATTCAGAGTCGCCGAGCCGCACGAGAAAGAACCGGTGCTGACGGTGGCTTTCGGGTTGTCGCAGGCCGGTTTGGGAGTGATGGCGATGGTGCGATCGCGCGAGTCCGTGCACTCGCCGCGGGTGAGGCGCACGGAGATGCCGACCTCGCCGCTCGATCCGGCGGTGACCGTCACGCTCTCCCCTGTCGCGGTCGCCGGGAAGCCGTTGGTAATCGTCCAGAAAGCCGCTGCCCCGGCTTGAGCGCCGACGCTGACCGCGAACTTTGTGTCGCTGATGACGGAAGCGGGTGCATCGATCACCACAGACGGTATGGAGCACTCGCCGACCTGGTACGCCGCCGCGGCGTGCGCGACGGTACACGCCGACGCGCCGACGGGACTCTTCGAAACGGCGCGTTGCCTCGACGGCAGCGGCGCAGTGAAGGGCGGCAGTTTCATGATGGCGTCGATGGCGAACTGCTTGCTCCCGCTCTTCTGCGGTGTGTAGGTGTAGTTGCGCACTTCTGGTGCGAGCGTGACGGTGCCGAAATCGCCGGAGATGGTCTGCTGTCCCGGCGCGCCGTTGTCGTAGTTCCAGATGATGGTCAGCGGTTCACCGGCGCGCCCCGCGACGATCGGAACGACGCGAACGCCGAACGGATCGTGCAGCGCGATGACGCCGCTGCCGTGCGATAGGCAATCGCCCGAGGTCATCGTGACCGACGCCGTCGCTTTCGTGTTTGTCCCCAGCGTGATCGTGATGTGGTCGCCGGACGCATCGCCGGCGATCTGGCCGCCGTCCACCGTCCACGCGTAGGTCGCGCCGGGGACCGCGATCACGCCCGCCGTCGCTGTGCCGGACTTGCACGCAGTGGCCGGCACCTGCACGGCCACGGTCGGCGAACAGTCGGCTTGCAGATGAAGGACTGGCAGGAACGAGAGCAGACACAACGCGAGTAGGGATTTCCTGCCGGGCATACTGATAACTATAAACGATGACTGCTGCGCGCCTGTGAGAAAATCCGCGCAATGAAATCCCTTTTCGATGACGCGGACCGCAGTGCCCTCCTGCAGCGTCTCGACAAGCTGCAAGCCGACACGCCGCGGCAATGGGGAAAGATGAACGCCGCGCAGATGGTCACGCATTGCGCGCGGGCGCTGGAGACCGGGACAGGCGATCGTCCGATGAAGCAGAAGCTGATCGGCAAGATCCTGATGCCCTTCTTCCGCAAGTCGATCCTCGGCGAGAAGCCGTTCAGCCGCAACGGCCCGACCGATCCCTCATTCATCGTCGCCGACGAGCGCGAGTTTTCGACGGAGCGCCAGCACCTCGTCGACCTCATCGCCAAATTCGTCCAGCGCGGCTCCGACGCCGCGGGCAAAGAGACGCACGCCTTCTTCGGCGCGATGACCGGCCAGGAATGGGGCGAGACGATGTACAAACACATCGACCACCATCTGCAGCAGTTCGGGTTGTAGGTCACGAGGAGCCGCGGAGGCGCGGAGAACAAAAACGTCTTTCCTCCGCGACCCCGCGTCTCCGCGTGAAACAGGTTCCCTGCGAATTGATCAGCTCGTCCGCGCCAACGACTAGTTTTGTAAGCCTCAGCTTGCATAAACGGTCCACGCTTTGCAGCCTCCGCGTCCCAGGAGGAGAAAGATGGAAGCTCGTGCAAAGTTGTTTGGCCATCCCATTCACCAGATGCTGATCGCGTTTCCCCTCGGCGTTCTCGGCATGTCATTGTTCTTCGATCTCATCGCCCTCGGTACGAATCGGCCGGCCCTGCTGCAGGCGTCGTACTACATGATCGCGGCCGGAATCATCAGCGGACTGCTGGCGGCAGTCTTCGGCTTGATCGACTTCCTCGGCATCACCGCCGGTACGCGCGCGAAGCGCATCGGTCTGCTGCATGGCTGCGGCAACGTGGTCGTCGTGGCGCTGTTTACCGTGAGCTGGTGGCTGCGCCGGCCCGCTCCGAGCGCGCCCGGAACGCTTCCCGTCGTGATCTCTGCCGTCGCCGTAGGTATCGCGCTCGTGACCGGATGGCTCGGCGGCGAGCTCGTCGACCGCCTCGGCGTCGGCGTCGATGACGGCGCCAATCTCAACGCTCCAAGCTCCCTCTCGGGACCGGCGCGCTAATCACGGAACGAAGGAGACATTTTCGCAGTGCCGAGCGGATGGAGCGCTGGCGTCCTCGCCGGCTGGCTCGGCGCGCGTCCTCGCCGCCGAACCGCCAAACCCTCAAATTTCGCTGGTAACCGACAGCGGCGCACTCCTCCCATTCGGCAGCGAGGACCCTTCGGCTGCGCTCAGGGCAGGCTCCGCCGGGCCAGCCGGCGAGACGCCAGCGCTCCGACCGCGTACGTGCACGACATAAAATCCCCGCCATGCATCCGAGCAGTTCGCAGGCGAAGGAGATGGCCGACGAGTCGATGGTGCGGAACCTCGCCGCGCAGGCCGAGGCCATCTGGCCGCAGGAGGAGCCGATCTTCCTGCGTCATCCACCCGCGGGGCATGTGCTCGACGTCGGCTGCGGCACGGGTGAGATCACGGCGCGGCTTGCCGCGATGTTTACGGACGCGAAGTTCGTCGGTATCGATCTGGAGGAGCCGCATCTCGATCGCGCACGCGCGCGTTGCGCGGAGTTCGGAGAACGCGTGCGATTTCAGGTCGGCGACGCGCTGGCGCTGCCGTTCGACGATGCGTCGTTCGACTACGTCGTCTGCCGGCATCTGATCCAGGCCGTTCCGGATGCGGGTCGCGTGTTGCAGGAAATCCGGCGGGTGCTTCGTCCCGGCGGACGCGTTCACGTGATCGCCGAGGATTACGGGATGCTGCTCTGCCACCCGACGAATCTCGATTCGGATGGATTCTGGCAACGCCTTCCTCCCCGTTACGCCGCAGGCGTCGGATGCGATCTCCACATCGGACGCAAGACCTTCACGCTCCTCCACGACCTCGGCATGACGGACATCGCCGCCGACTACATCGTGGTCGACACGCTGCGCGTCGAGCGGGAGACGTTCGCGCGCATCTGGGAAGCGTGGCGCGACGGCTACACCGACTCGCTCGAACAATACGGCGGCATCTCGCGCGAAGAGATCGAGCAGCGCTGGCGCGAGATGATCGACTGCGTCCGCGATCCACGCGGGTATGCGCTGTGGCAAGTCCCCGTGTGGACCGCGGCGAAGCCGGTTTGAGTTACGCCGTCGCGCAAACCCCGCCGCTGCAGCACGCCGTGGCGTCCGCGGTCTCCGGCAGGTTGTCCTTCAGCACGACGAACGCTTCCCACTCGTTGCCGTCAGGATCGTGGACCCAGGTCTTGTCCTGCGTGGCGTAGCAGCAGTCGGTCTTCATTTCGTCGCGCGTGACCAGCCCCGCCTCGGCCCAGCGAGTCCGAATAGCCAGCACGTCATCGGTCGACGCGACCTGGAGCCCGAGGTGAGAAAGAGCGCCGGCGGAATCGAGGGATGGGACTTCGTTCAGTGCGAGATTCAGCGGCGGATTCTGCACGTCGAACTTCGCGTATCCGGTGCGAACCTTGGACGGTTCGATCCCGAGCATGCGCCGATAGAAGTCGATGCTGCGCTCGACGTTGCGGACGTTGATGGAAACGTGGGCTTTGAGAATGTCAGTCATGATGCCTCCTCATATTCGCAATCGCGAATGTGAAGAGAAGATATGTTCGCAAATCACATCTGTCAAGACGAATGTGAATTGAGTAGGCATTTGTAGCGCCGGCCGCTGGCCGGCTGTACCGCCGCCGGCTCGGCGGCGAGTCTACGTGCCAGCGAGCCGCTGGCGGTACAGCCGGCGAGCCGCCGGCGCTCCGCGCCGTTACGCGCTGATCACCATCACCGTGAGGTCGTCGTACTGCGCGCGGCCGACGGCGTGGCGCGTGGCGGCATCGGCGATCGCCGAGGCGACCGTGCGCGCGCAGATCGATGCCGGCAGCGATCGCAGAATGCCATCGGTTCCGAAGTCGTCGCCGTTCGCTGACGGCGACTCGATTACACCGTCGCTGTAGAGCACCAGCAGTTCGCCGGGAGCTAGCGTCAGCGTCGTTGACCGCCAGCGCGCGTTGGGAACGATTCCGACAGCCGGTCCCGTGGAGCCGATCTGCTCGATCCTCCCGTCGCCGCGCACGATCATCGGCGGGCAGTGCCCGGCGTTGACGAGCGTGATGCTTCCGTCGTCATCGAGCCAGCCGATGACTGCGGTCGCGAAACGGTTCGACGGCAGCAGCGGCTTCAGAAACGCGTCGAGCCGCTTCATGGTCGTGGCCGGATCGCACCCCGCGCGGGAGCACGAGATGATGCGCTGCTCCAACTCTTCCTGGATCATGGCCATCACGATCGCCGCCGGCAGCCCTTTGCCCGCGACGTCGCCGAGGGCGAACCAGAGGCGGTCGCCCGCGGCGTGCGTGAACCAGAAGTCGCCGGTGAAGGTCTTCGCCGGCAGCGAGATCGCGTGAATGTCGTAGCGGGCCTCCTCGGCCGGGATCGCGCTCATGCCGCCACCGGCTGGCAGTGACGGCAAGGGCGGTATCCGCTTTCGAGCGCGTCGTCGGCATCGCGGAACGGCATGCGGTTCTTGTCCTGAATCCGCTTCGCGTCGCGGCAGGTCGGGAAGCAGAAGATGTGCGTCGTCTTCGAGCCGATGAAGCGCACGTGCTCCCTCGCCAGCGCGTCGAGCTGATCGACGTCAACCCCCTCGCGCTCCAGCAACGCGCGCTTGGTGGCGCTGCCGAAGATGTAGTTGCCGATGCCGCCCGCCGAGGGCACGACGCGATGGCACGGCACGACGTACGGCACGGCGTTGCGAGCGATGACGTTGGCGACGGCGCGGACGGCACGCGGACGGCCGACCTGCCGCGCCACCCAGGCGTACGTGCGAACCTCGCCCCGAGGAATGCGAGTGAGCATCTGGAGGACGTCATGCTCGAGATCGTTCGCGGTATCGAGATCGACCTTGGGCGAATCGACTCCCTCCCCTTCCACCGCGGCGATGACCTGGCGTCGCAGCGCGGCGGGAATCGTTCCCGGCTCCAGCACGCGTCCGTATTTCTTCGCATACGGCTCGCGGACGTCATCGATCGATTCCGCGGACCGGATCATGCGGATGCGGTCCTTCGTGAAGGCGACCCAGACGTCGCCGACGCGGTCAAACGAATCGGCGATGGCGTCTTTGCACTCGTCCTTGCACGACACCGGCGGCACGAGCGCCAGCGATTTCACGGCGTGCACGAGCTGCTCAACATCATCTTGAGACGCATCGCAACTGCGGCAGGTGAGCAGATGCTCCTCGACCGCGCTCTTCTCGATCGGCGCAAGCTCGCGCGTGCGCAGCGCATCGATTCGGGTCAACACGTTTCTACATTGCATACGCCACCCCCTTCTGGGCCGTCCCTTTCGTCAGCGCATCGCGCAACAGCTTCAACGACCGGAACACTTTGCCCCTCAACGCGGCCTCGGACTGGCCTACCGTCTTCGCCATTTCCGCGTACGACATCTCTTCCATGAACCGCAGCACGATCAGCTCGCGCGCGTCGACCGGCAGCAGGGCCATGGCCCGCCGCAGCAGCTCGACTTCCTCTTTCCGCTCCAGCTCCGACCCTTCCAGACTGACAAAGGGTCCGAGCCGCCCGTCGTCGAACGATTCCAGCGACTCTTCGAGCGCGCTCCGCTTCGACCGCCGCTTGTTCAGACTGAGGTTCCGCACGGTCCGGAACAACCACGGCCGCACCGCCAGCGCCGCGCAGCGCTCCTCGTCGTATTGCCGCGTCAGCGCCCGATGCGCCCGCATCATCGCGTCCTGCACAACCTCCTGCGCATCAAACGCGTTCTGCAGGATCCCGTGCGCATACGTGAACAGCGGCCGCTCGAACCGGTCGATCAACCGCTCGAACGCCCCGGGCTCACACCGATGAACGGCGACCGCCAGTTCGCCCCCTTGATCCGCCTGCCCGACGATCTCGCCGCCGGTCCACGAGTTCTTCATGTAGCTAAGAACACGGGTGGGCGGGGTTTCGTTCGCGAAACAGCGTAGCGCCTGCGGCTCGGCGGCACGGTGCGAAAAACGCCAGCGAGCCGCTGGCGGTACAGCCGACGAGCCGTCGGCGCTACGTGCAGTGCGCTTAAGTTCACTCTTCGATACGCAACATCCGGCGGAGGATGTTGACGTCGTATCGTGTGGCGGCCGCATCGCGGGCTTCGTGGTTCTCGATTTCCTTGAGCAATGCGTCCAGCGCCTCACGGCCACGGGCGCTGCGAGCGGCTTGTTTTGGGGTCTGGCCGCCGAGGGCGGGGACCGACGATTTGATCCAGTTCTCGTAGTGCCTGATCTTCTGATCGCGGATCACTGCTTGAATCTCTTCATCGATCGGCTCTGGCGGCGCAGGCGGCGTTTCACGGTTACGAGCCGCCGCGAACATTTCCGCGGCGTCGGTTTGCGTTCGCGCGTGATCGGTAATCAGCCCGCGGCAGGACTTCTCAATGAGCTTCTGCAGGGCATTCGCGCGGCGGGTGGAGTTCGTTTCAATTCGCAGTTCATTCTCCGAGGTGATGGCGACACCGATGGTCGTGTTCTCCCAATCCTCGTGCACCTTGTTGCCACTTCTGATGAAGGTGATCGACCGCGTGCCGTCGTCACCCTCTTCGATCGAACAGGCGCCCTTGAGCGCACCGATCGAAGCCTCGACGGCGGCGCGATCGCCGGGAGCCAATCGGTAGCGGTCGATCGTCAGGCGGATCGGATCACCGTCGGTGTTCTGAAGCCGAGGAGGCGTGCGGAGCCGCTCGTCGTGCGACTCCACGGCGTTTTTCCAAACCTTAACGAGCAGTTGTGATCGGGCAAAATCGCGAAGTTCCCCGACTCCAAGCGGCAGTTTGACCTTCAACATTCGCCGCACGTTTTCGACGGCATACGAAGCGTCCCGGGGAGGAAGAGCGCGGGGATACATCCCGTCGACCACTGAGACATCTCCGAAGTCGACGACACGGCCCATGATGACGTCACGCGCTACGAGCGACCGCGAGCCGGTGGCCTCCTGCACCAGCCGCTTTTCACCGGAGAGCAGATCGGCGAGGATCATCGACTTCCCTGGAACGGTCTCACGCACTTCCCAGAAGCCGATCCATGACTGGCGTTGCGCGTCGATCAATTCGCGATCGCGCCGGGAGAGGTCGTCCGCCTTCTCGCGCGCATACCATTCGAACGCCGGCATTCCTTGCAGCGGATGATGAAAGATGGCCCATGGAACGATGAACTGCAGGCTGCCTTCCACTTCCTCGAGAGCAAGATCGCTCCCCGCAGCCTCGAACTCCGGTCCGAAACGGTCATACGCCCAGCGCCCGATGCGCTCCACGAGCCGCATTCCAGCATCGTGCACCGGCGCGCGATGCGGCTCCGGCGCAGCCGTCTCCTCTTCGCTTCGAAGATGGCACTTCTTGTATTTGAGACCGCTGCCGCACGGGCAGGGATCGTTTCGTCCAGGTGTCATGCGAGATGGAGAATGTCGGATTTCATGATGGTTGTGCAAGTGACTGATCGCGTCGCAGGTTCGTCTACGACACCTATCAGTGGCAAGACCTTAACGTAAGCGCGCAACGGAGCGCTGGCGTCCTCGCTGCCCGAACCGGCAAACCCTCGAATGTCGCTGGTAACACAACACTTGCGCAAGCCTCCCATTCGGCAGCGAGGACGCAGCCGCGCCAGCCGGCGAGACGCCAGCGCTCCGTCCGCTTCAACGTGAAGTAGTCGCACCGTGCCAGCGAGCCGCTGGCGGTACAGCCGACGGGCCGTCGGCGCTACGGCGCTGGCGCTACTCGTAGCGAAGCGCGTCGATTGGGTCGAGTCTCGCGGCTTTGTACGCGGGGTAAATCCCGAAGAAGAGGCCGATGGAGATTGACACGCCGAGGCCGACGAGGATCGACCAGAGGGGGGTGGCGGTGGTGAGGGGGCTGACTTTGCGGACGATCAGCGCGATCAGCATCCCTACGGCGACGCCGATGGCGCCGCCCATGCCCGAGAGGGTCATCGCCTCGGTGAGGAACTGCATGACGATGTCGCGTCTCACGGCGCCGATCGCTTTGCGGACGCCGATCTCGCGGGTTCGTTCGGTCACGGAGACCAGCATGATGTTCATCACGCCGACGCCGCCGACTAGCAGAGCAATAGATGAGATGAAGATCATGGCCAGCGTGATGCCGCCGGTGATCGCCTGGAAGTTGCCGATCAGTTTGTCGGGCGTGAGGAGGCCGAAGTCGTTCGGCTTGTTGAACGGCACCTTGCGGCGTGCGCGCAGAACGGCCGTTCCCTCTTCTGTGATTTTCTGCACCCATTCCGGCTTGCGCGGAATCGTGGCGATGTTCACGCCGACGTTCTTCTTGACCGAGGGGAAGTGGGAGTCGAAGGTGGGGATGGGGATGAAGAGGTGTGAGTCGGTCGACTCGAAGAACGTCGCGCCCTGCTTCTCCATCACGCCGATGACAGTGAACTTGTGCCCGCCGACGCTCACTTCTTTCCCGATCGGATCGCGGCGCGCGAAGAGCGTGTCGGCGATGCCGGAGCCGAGGACCACGACCGCGGCGTTGGAGCGGACGTCGCCGTCGCTGATGAAGCGTCCCTCGCCGACGTAGTGGTTGTTGGCGGGACAGTAATCCTGCGTCACGCCGCCGAATTCGTCGGGCGTGGCCTGCTCCCCTTTGTAGATCACGTCCAGCGAGTTGCCGTTGCCGTTCCAGTAGCGCTCCGGCGAAACGGCCAGCATGGACGGACACTGCCGCTTGAGCGCGATTGCGTCCTCGTACGTGAGGTTCTTGCGCGTGCGCTGCGATTCGTCGGAGTTGCCGGGGCCGAACTGCGGATCGAATTTCTGGAACTGCACGAGCGTCGCGCCGAACGACTGGAAATCGCGAGTGACGTTGTTGTTGAAGCCGACGATGATCGAGACCATGGCGATGACCGTGGTCACACCGATGACGATGCCCAGGACCGTGAGCGCCGAACGGAGTTTGTAGGCGGTCAGCGCGCGGGCGGCGAAGCGAACGTTTTCGCGGGCGGCGAGGATGTGGTCACGTGCGCGCATGGTTCACTCCGATCTCAAGGCGTCGATGGGCGGCAGGTTCGCGGCGCGCATCGCGGGGAAAAATCCGGCGGTGACGCCGGTGATGACGGCGATCGCCAGTCCGGTGATCACGAGCGATGGACGGACGAGCGTCGGCAGCGGGAAGGCGGCGGAAATCCCGAAGGCGATGAGGACTCCGAGGAGCACCCCGACGATGCCGCCGCCGAGGGACAGCAGGATCGCTTCGGTGAGGAACTGGAGTTGAATGTTTCGCTTGCGCGCGCCGAGGGCGCGGCGGATGCCGATCTCGCGCGTGCGCTCGACCACCGACACCAGCATGATGTTGGTGATGACGATGCCGCCGACGACGAGCGAGATTCCGGAGATGAAGACCATGACCGCGAAGCTGGTCGCGGAAATGCTCTTCCACAATTGCTGCAGCGCCTCGGCGGAAACGACGCCGAACGGGTCGTTGCCGCGGAACGGCGTCTTGCGCCGGTTGCGCAGAATGACGCGCACCTGATCGAGCGATTTCTCCAGTCCCGGAACGCCGCCGGTCGCGCGGACGAAGAGGTTCAGTCCGCGCCTCGATCCGAAGGCTTTCTCGTAGGCGGTGATCGGGATGAAGAGCTGGTTGTCCTGGCTGCGGCCGAGGACAGAGCCTTGTTTGCGCAGCAATCCGATCACGCGCGCGGGATGGCCGGCGATGTTGATCGTGCGGCCGAGGGGATCGAGTTTGCCGAAGAGCTGGTCCTTCACGTCGGAGCCGATGACAGCGACCATCGCCGCGTGCTGGTCTTCCATGTTCGTGAAGAAGCGCCCCTCTTCGACGTCGACGTTGTTGATCTCGCCAACGTTGGCGGTGCCGCCCTGCACGCGCACGCCGCCGAGTTTCTGCGAGCCGTGCTTGACCTGGAGCTGCGTATTCTCCTGCGCGCCGACGGCGGCGCAGCGCGAGCAGTGCTGGCGGATGGCTTCGTAATCCTGCCAGTCGATCTTCTTGCGCTTGACCGCTTCGAGGAACTGTTCACGGCTGGTGATGATCCCGAACTGCGTGACGATGTAGACGTCGGGATTGAGCGTGAAGACTTTCTCCGCGATGTAGGAGTTCAGCCCGGCGATGATCGAGACGACGGCGATGACGGTCATCACGCCGATGATCACTCCGAGCAGCGTGAGAAAGCTGCGGAGTTTGTTCGTCGTGAGCGCGCCGGCGGCGATTCGGAGGGTGTCCATGGTTTTGGGTTTGGTTTGTCGGAGTCGAAAGTCAAAGACGAAATGTTGAATGTTGAATGTTCAATGTTGAATGTTGAATGTTGAATGGAACTGCTGGTGGCGGAGCGGAGCGCCTCTTCATTGAACATTCAACATTCAACATTGAACATTCAACATTTGGTTTCTAAGCAAACCGCCGAATCTCCACTTATCTACTAATCCACTAATCTACTGATCCACTAGCTCTTCTTGTCTCCGCCCTTGTCGTCCTTCTCTTCCTTCTGTTCCTTCACCTTCGTCCCGTCCTTGATCTCGCGCAGCGCGCGGAACGGGCCGGTGACGATCTGCTCGTTTTCCTTGGCGCCGCTGACGATCTCGATGGCGCTGTCGCCGGAGAGGCCGGTTTTGACGGGGTGGAACTTGACGGTGCCGTTGGTGATGGCGAAGACGCCTTCCTCGTCGAGCGGCTTGCCGGGCGTGCTGCCCGGTTTCTCGCGCACGACCAGCGCCTGAATCGGGATGGCCAGCGCTTTCGGACGCGTGCCGGTGATGATGTCGGCCGATGCGGAGAATCCGGGACGCACTCCCGCGGGCGGATTCTCAATCTGGATCTTGACCTCGAAATTAACAGCCTCGGTGCTGCTTGCGGCGCTGATGCCGTTGCGCTTGATCGGACTCGAGGCGACTTCGGTGACCAATCCGGGGAAGGTCTTGTTCGGATAGGCGTCGATGGTGACGGTGGCGCGCTGGCCGACTTTGACCGAGGGGACGTCGGTCTCGTCGACCTCCATGACCGCTTCGACCACGCTCATGTCGGCGATGGTCATCAGCACCGTACCGGCGTTGTTCATCGTGCCGATGACAGCCACTTCGCCCTCTTCCACCGGCAGCGCGGTGACGATGCCGGCCATCGGCGCGCGCATGGTGGTCTTCTGCAAGGTGTCGCGCGCGGCGTTGAGGTTTTCGCGGGCCTGACTGATGCGCTGCTCGAGCGCGGCCACGTTGGCGCGTGCGGAGTCGCGGCTGCTCTGCGCCCGATCGAGCTCGGAGCGCGGGGAGATCTTTTGCTCATAATTTTTCAGGGCGCGCTGGTAGTCCTGATCCGCGGCGACGGCCATCGCTTTCGCGGCGTCGCGGTCGGAAAAGACGGCCTGCAACGCGGCGTCGGCGCTGCGCGCGGTGGCGGCGAGCTGCTTCTGATCGATCTGCAGGAGGAAGTCGTCCTTCTTGACGACGTCACCCTCGCGCACGGCCAGGTTGACGACCTGGCCCATGACATTGGCGGAGAGGTCGACCTTGCGCTTGGCGTCGATGCGTCCATTCGCCGAGACTTTGCTGGTCAGATCCTGCCGCGTCACTTTGCCGTACGTGACCGGCGTGATGTCCTTTCCGCGCCGCGACGCGAACCCGGCGGTGAGCACGCCGGCGATGACCAGTACGACGATTCCGATGATGATTTTGGTGCGACGCCTCATGTGAAGGATCTCCTCGTTGAACGAACGTAGAGGCGTATACGGCAGGACGGGCGGGGGGTTGCGCTGGGCACGAGCGTAGCGCCGGCGGCGCTACGTCGCTATCGCGCGCGGGCGTCGCCGGCTTCGTATTTCCAGGGAGTCATGGCGTACGCGCCTTCGGCGAATTTTGTGTCGACGAAGTCTTCGAAGGGGATGGCGCGATCGAGGACGCCGGTCTGCACCATCAGGTTGACGATGATTTCAAAGTCGCCTCGGCGCGGAGAGAGCGGTTCGTATTTGACGCGGTCGATCGGATTGGTCAGCGCCCAGCGCAGGAGTTTGGGGTCCTGGCGGTAGTAGAAGCGGCCGACGAAATCGGCGGCGTACAGGCGGTGGCGCCTGGCGCGTTCCTTTTCGTCGAGCCACAATCCCGACCGGGCGATGCCGTCTACGAGCGTCTGCACGGCCTCGGGGCGTTTGTCGATGACGTCCTGGCGCACGACCAGGACGCAGGAGATGTAATCGGGCCAATACTCCCGCGCGTGAAAGAGCACGCGGCCGAAGCCAGCGATCTCGGCCTGCGACGGATACGGCTCGCCCATGGAGAAGGCGTCGATCGCTTTTGCGGCCAGCGCGCCGGCGACGTCGGGCGGGGCCATCTCCACCATGCGCACGTCTTTCTTCGCGTCCATCCCATTGGCAGCCAGGGCGCGGAAGACGATGAGGCGTTCGTCCGAAAAACGGCTGGGGATGGCCACGATGCGGCCGCGCAGGTCGGACACACTGTGCACAGGGCCGTCGCTGCGGACGACCACGGCCGAACCGTAGCGGTGGCCGAGGTAAACAATCTTCACCGGTACGCCCTGAGCCCGCAGGGCGATTGCCATCGGCGCGACCATGAACGCCGCCTGCATCTTGTTGGACATCAGCGCTTCTTTGATTTCAGGGAAGCCCTGAAACATGCGCGGGATGAAGATCTGTCCGGACTGGGAGTAGGCGGAGATGTAGTCGGTGACCGGGCAAGCGAGATGTCAGGTTACGGGGATGTAGCCGACATTGAGCTTGCGGTCTGCTTCAGGCAACCGGTCGTTCATCAACACCTGCCAGTTCACGTTGAGCGCAAAGTGCGCCGCGGTGATGACGAGGATCCAGGCGGTGATGGCGAGGGTTAGTTTTTTGATTTTGGGCCTCCTCTCTAGTGGATTAGTGATTAGTGGATTAGTAGATTAGGAAAGCGAACGCTCGCGCGCGCCTCTTTTCTAATCTACTAATCCACTAATCCACTAATCACTAATCCACACTTCCACTCTACGAATCGCGGTATCCAGCAGCAATCCAATCAATCCGATCATCAGCATTCCGGCGACGACGAGGTCGTAGCGTTTGCCGGCGTTTCTGGCGTCGATGATGAGGTATCCGAGTCCGGAGTCGACGGCGATCATCTCGGCGGCGACGAGGACGACCCAGGCGATGCCGAAGGCGAGGCGCAGGCCGACGATGATGCGCGGAAAGACGGCGGGGATCATGACCCGCCGCATCAGCTGCGGCGTGCTCAGTCCGAAGTTGCGGCCTGCCTGGAGGTACATCGGCGGCACGTTGCGCACGCCGTTCATGGCCGCGACGATGATCGGAAAGAGCGAGGCCAGGAAGATGAGGAAGATCGGCGCGGCATTGCTGACACCGAACCAGATCACCGCCAGCGGCATCCACGCCAGCGGCGAGATGGGACGCAGCATCTGGATGAGCGGATTGATCGCTCTCGCCAATGGCGCGTACCAGCCGAGGAGGAAGCCGAGCGGGATGCCGATGACGATGGCGGCGAAGTAGCCGGCGAAGACGCGCGTGAGCGAGTCGGCGATGTAGTGCCAGAGCAGAGATTTTTCTGCGAGCGTGGTGATGGCTTTGGCGACGGCGGTCGGCGTAGGGAAGATCTTCGTGCCGGACGCTTTCACAGCGATCGACCAGAGGATCAGGATCACTACAGCGGTAATGATCGGAAAAACGATTTTCACCACAAAGGCACAAAGGACACGAAGAAATCCCTTTGTGTCCTTTGTGTCTTTGTGGTGATCAAGGTTTGTCATACCTGATGCGCCAAACCGATCTCGCCAAAGATGAGATCCCGCAATTCGATGTAACGTCGCGACGACAGATCGCGCGGATGGGGAATGTCGATGTCCACCACGCGGCGAATCCGGCCCGGGCGCGCGCTCATGACTACGACCCGGTCGGCGAGCTGCACCGACTCTTCGATGTCGTGCGTGACGAAGAGGACGGTTTTTCGTTCGGCGCGCCAGATGCGGAGCAATTCGCTGCGCATCTGCAGGCGCGTGATCGAGTCGAGCGCGCCGAACGGTTCGTCGAGGAAGAGGACGTCGGGATTCACCGCCAGCGCGCGCGCCACTTCGACGCGCTGCTTCATGCCGCCGGAGAGCTCGCGCGGGTAGGACTTTTCGAATCCTTTGAGGCCGACCAGGTCGACGTATTGAGCGACGCGTTGTTGCCGCTCGTTCGCATCCATATCGAACAATCCGAAACCGATGTTGCCTTCGACTGTCAGCCATGGGAAAACGCCGCGTTCCTGGAAGACGAAGATGCGGCGGCGGTCGGGCGCGGTGACCGGCTCGCCGTCGATCGTCACGGCTCCGCTGGTCGGCGAAAGGAAGCCGCCGGCGATGTTGAGTAGCGTCGACTTGCCGCATCCGGACGGGCCGACGATGCAGAGGAACTCCCCTTCCTCGGCGCCGAGGCTGATGTGCTGCAGAACTTCCATCGCGCCGAAGCGCATCGAGACATCGCTGAACTGAACTTTCATTCGGACGCGTAACCCCAGCGGACGGAATCGAGCCGCTCCAGGCGGCGCATCAGGAGATCGAGGACGACGCCGATGGCGCCGATGAGGACCATGCCGGCGATGACGAGGTCATAGCGGTTGCCGGCGTTGCGCGCGTCGACGATGAGAAAGCCGAGGCCTGAGTTGACGGCGATCATCTCCGCGGCCACGACCACCAGCCAGGCCACGCCGAGGGCGATGCGCATGGCCACGATGAGTTGCGGGAGGATGGCCGGGATGAGCACGTCGCGCATGCGCGCGCGCAGCGGGATGCCGAAGTTGCGCGCCGCGGCGAGTTGCACGGGATCGATGTTGTGCACGGCGTTCATGGTGGCCACGGTCAGCGGCAGCAGCGACGCCAGAAAAATCAGAAAGATCGCGGAGACGTCGCCGACGCCGAACCAGAGGATGGCGATCGGAATCCACGCCAGCGGCGAGATGGGGCGGAGGATCTGCAGGATCGGATTCATGGCCATCTCGCCGATGCGCACCATCCCCAGCATCAATCCGAGCGGAATGGCGATGACGAGCGCCGCGAGGTAGCCCCACGTGACGCGGAAGAGCGAGGCCACGACGTATTTGACGAGCAGTCCGCGCACGGCCAGCTCGCCGATGCCTGCGGCGACGGCGATCGGTCCTGGGATTAGCGAGGGCCGCAGCATGATGGCGATCTGCCACGCGGCCAGGGCGGCGGCGATGCCCGTCAACGGAAGCAGACGCGAGCGCGACATGTGGGCGCGGAGAGTAGCAGAAGCGCTGTCATCCTGAAGCGCCGGAGCCGCGTAGCCGAAGGCGGAGGCGGCGGAGGACGCTGAAGGATCTCAAGCTTCCTGTCTCCGGCTGGAACCCGTGTAACAATTCGCGCGACTTGCGATAACCCACGGCGGTTTCATCACAGGTCGCGCATCTTGAGATCCTTCGTCGTCCTGCGCCGCTTCCGCGCTTCGCGCTCCACGGCTCCGGCGACTCAGGATGACAATATGCATATGAAACGCATCCTCCTCATCCTCGCCGCCCTCTCCCTCATCTCCGCCGCCCCGGCCCCGCGGCGCGCGGTCGCTACGTTTGCGGGCGGATGCTTCTGGTGCATGGAGCCGCCGTTCGAGCGGTTGAAGGGCGTCGTCTCCGTCACGTCGGGATACACGGGTGGACGCGTCGACAAGCCGACGTACGAGCAGGTTTCCGACGGATACACCGGACATCGCGAGGCGGTGGAAGTCGTCTACGACCCGGCGCAGATCTCGTATCAACAACTCCTCGACGTTTTCTGGCACAACGTCGATCCGCTCGATAACTCAGGGCAGTTCTGCGATCACGGTGGACAGTATCGGACGGCGATTTTTTGGCATGACGGCGATCAGAAGCGGCTGGCCGAGGCGTCGAAGCAGGCGGTGGGCGTGAAGTTTCATCACGACGTCTTCACCGACATTCTGCCCGCGGCGGCGTTCTATCGCGCCGAGGAGTATCACCAGGACTACTACAAAAAGAATCCACTGCGGTACAAGTTCTACCGCTTCAACTGCGGACGCGATCAGAGGTTGAAGGAATTGTGGGGCGCAGCGCCGGCGCATTGATTAGTGGATTAGGTGATTAGTGGATTAGTGGTCAGTGGTCAGTGGTCAGTGGTCAGTGGTCAGTGGTCAGAAGAGGATTTCCTGATCTACTAATCTACTAATCACTAATCTACTTAAGGTTCAAGCCTCACCACCGAGCTCGCGATCGCGTGCGATGCGGTCATGGCCGCCGGCGAGTCCTGCACGAAGGCCACCTTGCCGTCGGCGCGGCTGGCGTCGGGGTTGACGATGCGCGACGGCGTCGAGGTGATGATGGCTTCCAGCTCCGCCGGCGTCAGGTTGGGACGCTCGGAAAGCAGACGCGCGGCGATGCCGGAGATGATCGGGGCGGCGAACGACGTGCCGGAGCGCAGATTCGGCTTCGTGCCGCGGTAGTGATTCGTGGCAGTAATCGACGCGCTGAAAATCCCCTGCGACGGCGCCAGGATTTCGAGGCCGCCGTGGCAGGCGCCGGGCCACCAGCTGTTGTCCGCGGTCATGCCGCCAACGGTGATCAGACCGTCGAGGTCCTTGCCGAGGATGGCGGGGAAACGGTCGACGACTCCGGCGCGGCCGCAGCCGTTGTCGACGTTGTTGCCGGCCACGACGAAGAGGAAGCGCTTGCCGTTGGCGTCGGGACGGCCGAGCGCATCGACACCGCCGATCATGTCGCGGATCTTCCGCTCGACCGCGGCGAACGTCACCGGCGCATCGTCGCGATTCGCGTTCAGACGCTCCAGCACCCAGCCGCTGATGTTGACGACCGCGGTGTGAAACGCCGGCGTGGACGGATCCCAGGCGTGGCGGATGATGTCGTTCAGTCCATCGAGATACGTGCGCGTCGTGGCGAGCGCGGACTCGTTCATCACGCGCACGCTGACGACGAGCGCTTCCGGCGCGACGCCAACGTTCTGCCCGGCCACGAGCGAGGCCACGCTGGTTCCGTGCGAGGCGCCGATCAATTCGGACGACGTCGAGAAGCACGGCATGAGCGCTTTGTTCGGGCTGGCGCAGTTCGATGCGCCGACGGTGACGGCCTGCGTGGCGTCGAATCCGGCGATGACGCGGCTGCCGGCCGGCGACGCGAACTCGGTATGCGCCGCCATGACGCCCGTATCCATGACGTAGACGACCGCGCCGCGGCCGGTGTCGTGACGGCGGTACTGGCCGTCGAGGATGCCGTCGCGCTGATCGATCCGGTCGAGGTGCCAGAGGAGATTCTCGGCGCCGGCGTCGCCGCATCCATCGAGCTTCGCCGCGTTGTGCGTGGCATCGATGACGACCTCGGATTCGCGGCAGCGGGTCGAAGCGAGCTCCTGCGCCGCAGCCGGGTAGACGGCCAGCGCAAGCAGAACAGCGGCGAAAAAGCTTCGCAGCGGGGTCACCTGATTTTTAGGACGTCTTGGACGACGCGAAATAAGATTCAGGCATCGCGGGAAAAATGGCAAGACAAATTGTGGTGAATGGGAGCGGGGTGTCGGGTGTCGGGTGTCGGGTGTCGGGATCCGAGAGCCGAAGCGCCGACCCGACTTCTAACGCCGAAGACCCGCACGCCGCACCGCACAGTGGGTTGCCGCTCTCCGACACCCGACCCCCGACACCCGACAACCGTTTTCTCGCCCTCGCCTTTTTCGTCATCGCGCTCGCCTGCCGGTTCCTGAACGGGCCGTACGCGTTCGAATGGGGCATGCCGCGCATCGCGCCGGTCGATGAGCTGTATCACTGGAAGCGGATGGCGTACTCGGAGGCGCACTTTCCGCACGTGCTGGAGTTTGATGGCGATCGCGGCGTGAGCGGCGCGTTCTGCCCGTGGCCGCCGCTTTACGATCTCGCGGCAGGTGGTGCGGCCCGTCTGCTCGGCGCGACCACCAGCACAGACGTGCTCGCGCGGATCGTCTGGTTCCCGCCGATCCTCTTCGCGCTCTTCACCGGCATCGCAGTTTTCATCCTGGCGCGACGAAGCGGGACGATCGTGGCGACGATCACCGGCATCGCGCTGGCGACGTCGCCGTTTCTGGTAACGACATCGTGGATCGGAAGCATCGATCACCATTACCTCGAGCCTGTCCTGACCTTCGCCATCCTCGGCGCGACGTGCCTCGCCATCCGCGCGCAAACGCGACGAGAAAAAATCCGCGCCGGCATCCTCCTCGGCATCGCCATCACCGCGGCGATGTTCATCCAGACCGCACTCCTCATCGCCGCCGCCCTCGCCTTCGCTGTGCTCTTCTTCGCCACGGACGGTCTGGCCGCCACCTGCGGCTTCACCATCGCCGCGATCGCGGTCTCGATCTACCGCCTCACCCGCCCGCCCGGCTTCCCCGACAACCAATGGTTCCTCGGCTGGACGCACGCGACGCTCTTCGCCGCCGCCGCGATCGCGTGCGGCGTGATCGCGGTGCGCCGTAGCGCCGCCAGTCGAACGCGCGTATTCGCCTTGCTCCTCGGTGGATTACTCGCGATCGCAATTCCTTCCGTGCGCGCATCGATCTTCACCGGCTCCCACTTCCTCGGAGGCGACCGCTGGCTGCGCACGATCCAGGAGTTCCAACCGCTCTGGCGCGCGCACGGCGACGATCTCCTGTCGGATGTCGTCGGCCTCTCCGGCGGCGCGATCCTGGTGTGGTTTCTCGCCATCCGCGCGATCAAAACGCGTGACAACGTTCGTCTGACGATCGCTATGTTCGCCATCATCTACTTCGCGCTGACGATCACCAGCCGCCGCTTCTGGATCGTAGCCATCCCGCTGCTCGCTCTCGCCGGCGCGACGTACATTCCGTTGATCGCACGCAAGCGCCTGGCGATCGTCGCCGCGCTGCTCATCGCCGTCCCTCCCCCGCTGCAATTAGCGGGATGGCTGATGACGCCACCGACGATCCCGCCGAATCAGCGACAGTGGATTCGCGCGACATTCTTGATTCTCAAATTGCCGCCGGGACGCGTCCTGGGTCCGTGGTCGATGGGACACGCGATCGACGTCGAGGGAGATCATCCCGTCATCCTCGACAACTTCGGCACGATGCCGGATGCGACCACCTTCGAACGCGCGCAACAGGCGCTGTTGTCCCCCGATGAGGCGACACTCGCGCGCTATTGCGCAACGTCGAATGTCCGCTACCTGATCCTCGAACAACCGCGCTTCGGCATCGCCTCCGCCAACGCCATCCTCGGCACACGACAAGCAGCGGAGTCGACGTGGTGGTGGCGCGTGTGGCGAGGGGAGCGGCCGAAGTTGTTTCGCCTGATCTGGAGCGAGCCGGAGTTGAGGATCTACGCGCGTTAATGTGGCACAGACACTCTTGTCTGTGCCGGTGAAGCTCGCGGAGCTGCGAAAGTAATCTCAGACACTGAATCTTGCCAAAGCACAGACAAGAGTGTCTGTGCCACAGAAACCATGTTCGAAGAATTCACATCCGATGCAATGAAACCGCCGATTCTGGAGCGATGGTTCGCGCCGTCGGTGGCACCGTCGTTCGTTCGCGCGCGGTGGATCTGGCTTCGCTGCCTGGGCGGGATCTTCTTCTCCGTTTTCTACTCGCTCTACTTTCAGATTCATGGATTGATCGGTCCTCACGGGATCCTTCCGGCCGGGCAGTATCTCGATGCCGTTCATCGGGCGCTGGGATGGAAAGCGTTCTGGTACGCGCCGACGCTGCTCTGGATCAGCGCCAGCGACGCGATGCTCAGCGCGATCGTCTGGATCGGGTTCGCGGCCTCGGTCGCCATCATCATTAATGTCTGGCCGCGGGTTTCGATCGCCGTCGCCGGGATCTGTTTCCTGTCGTTCGTCGGCGCCGCACAGGAGTTTGCCGGGTATCAATCGGACGGCATGCTGCTCGAAGCGGCGTTGCTGTCGATCTTTCTCGCGCCGCGCGGCATCCGGCCGCGCATGGCGATCGATCAGCCGCCGTCGCGCGCGGCCGTCTTCCTGCTGCAGTGGGAGTGGTTCCGCATCTACTTCGAGTCGGGGCTGGTCAAGCTGCTCAGCGGCGAGGAGCAGTGGCGCAACCTGACGGCGATGGACAAGTACTACGAGAACGGTCCGCTGCCGTCGTGGATCGGGTGGTACGTGCAGCAGTGGCCGCATTCGTTCCACGCGTTTTCAGCCGGCCTGACGCTCTTCGTCGAATTGATCGTGGTTTGGCTGCTCTTCGCGCCGAGAAAGAATTCGCTCTGCCGCCTGATCGCATTTCTCATCGTCACGCCGCTGCAGATCGGGATCATCCTCACCGCCAACTACGCTTTCCTCAACTACCTCGTGCTCTTCCTCGGCATTCTCCTGCTCGACGACTCAATCCTGCGCGGACCTGTTCCTGTGCCGAGGATGAGGAAGCCGTCGATCGCGGCAGCGGTGGTGCTGACGACGATCTTTCTCACCTCGATCTTCAGTTTCTTCATGCCGTCGTTTCCGACCGTCGCGCTTCTCGATCCGTTTCGCGTCGCCAATCGCTACGGACTCTTCGCGGTGATGACGCGCAACCGCTACGAGATCGAGTTTCAGGGAACGCGCGACGGCACGACGTGGATCGCGTACCCATTCCGCTACAAGCCGCAGGATGTGCGCAAAGCGCCCGGACTGTACGCGCCGTACCAGCCGCGCTTCGAATGGAATCTCTGGTTCGCATCGCTCGGATCGATCCAGGAGAACCAGTGGGTGCTGAACGCCGAGGGAAGGTTGCTGGAGAACTCAGCGCCGGTGTTGCGGCTCTTCGCCGCGAATCCGTTCGAAGGCAAGCCGCCGATCGCGGTGCGCGCGGTCGCGTATCAGTACTGGTTTACGACGCGCGAAGAGCGCGCGCGAACCGGCGCGTGGTGGCGGCGCGAGTTTCTCGGAGGGTACGCACCGGCGGCGACGCGGGCGAACGATGGGAGCATTACGTTCGGGGAGTAGCTGTCATCCTGAGCCGCCGGAGGCGTTGGAGCGCGGAACGCCGGAGGACGGTGAAGGATCTCGAGATGCGCAGCTTCCGTCGAAGCCGCGTAACGCACCGCGCGATTTCAGCCGAAGCCGCGCTACGTACTAATCGGGTTTCAACGCAGCCCGCGTAACTTGAGATCCTTCACCGTCCTGCGGCGCTCCGCCTTCGGCTACGACGCCTCCGGCGGCTCAGGATGACAAGGCTGGCACGCGAGTAGCTATTGCTGAGCCACATGGGAAACTTACTTTGGATCATCATCGTCGTTCTCGTCATTCTGTGGCTGGCCGGTTTCGCGATGCACCTCGGCGGCGGACTCATTCACCTTCTGATCGTGATCGCGGTAATCGTGTTGATCATTCAGCTCGTCACGGGACGCCGAGCCCTTTGATCAGCGGCGCTTGAACGCGGCAACCAGCCGCTTCACGCGATCGGGATCGACGGGCGCATCGACGCGTCCGTCGATTTTGATCGAGGTGCCGACGATAGCCCCGTCGGCATCGGCGAACGTGCCCGCGTTCGACTCCGTCAGTCCGCTGCCGATGAGGATCGGAGTGTCGCTCAGCGCCTCGCGCACGCGCGCGAAGCTGCCGCGATCCGGCTCCGCACCCGTCTCCACGCCGCTGATGATGACCGCATCCGCGAATCCGCGATGCCGCAGATCCTTCGCGGCCTGAATCTCATCAACGGCAACCATCGGTGTCGCGTGCTTGACCATGTGATCGGCGAAGATCCACGTGTCCGGCGCGATCGCCGCACGCTTCCGCAGCGTCTCCGCGGCCCGTCCTTCGATGATCCCCTGATCGGTGAGCATGGCGCCCGTGTGCACGTTGACGCGAATGAATGCCGCGCCGGTTGCCGCGGCGATGGCAATCGCGGACGCGGCATCGTTCCGCAGCACGTTCACGCCAAACGCCATCCCCACCTCGGCCACGACTTCGACAATCACCCGCGTCAACACCGCCACGGTCTCGGCAGGAACGCGATCCTTGAAAAACGGCCGGTCGCCGAAGTTCTCGAAGGCGATGGCGTCGCATCCGCCCTCACGCAACGCGCGCGCATCGTGAAGCGCGGCGTCCATGACGACCTGCATCGATCCGCCATACGCCGGCGCCCCGGGAAGCGCAGCGACGTGCACCATCCCGATGACGGCGTTGCCGCCGAAGCGGCTCTTGAAATCGTCGCGAGTCAGCATTGCGTGGCGAACGATACTGTGATTCGAGCGGAGAGAGCGCTGTCATCCTGAGCCGCCGGAGCCACGTAGCGCGAAGCGCGGAGTGGCGGAGGACGGCGAAGGATCTCAAGCTTCCCGTCACCGGCTGAAACCGCGTGGGGCTTGCGCAGCTTGCGCGGGAGCCGGCAGGGCTTCGTCACAGACCGCGCATCTTGAGATCCTTCGGCGTCCTGCGGCGTCTCCGCCTTCGGCTCCGCGCCTCCGGCAGCCTCAGGATGACAGCGCGCCCCAATCCACGAATCTACTCATCCACCGATCCACTGAATTACTATCCCCCGCGCATGTCCGATCTGAAGCTGTTCAACACCCTCACGCGCGAGAAGGAGACGTTCGAGCCGCTCGTCCCCGGCGAAGTGCGCATGTATTCGTGCGGGCCGACTGTCTACAACCACCTCCACATCGGCAACATGCGCACGTTTCTGTGGGGCGACGTGCTGCGGCGATACCTGGAGTGGCGCGGGCTGCGCGTGAAGCAGGTCATGAACGTCACTGACGTCGAGGACAAGATCATCCGGAACGCCGCGGCGGCGGGACAGGACCTGCAGACGTACACCGCGCCGTTCATCGAGTCGTTTCACGCATCGCTGGCGAAACTGCGCGTGCGCAAGGCGGACGCGTATCCGCGCGCCACCGAGTACATCCCGCAGATGGTGGCGCTGGTGCAGCAGCTGAGCGAACGCGGGCACACGTATACCGCCGACGGATCGACCTACTTCAAAGTCTCCACGATGGCGGATTACGGCAAACTCTCGCGCGTCGAGATCGACGAGACGAGCGAGTACAGCCGCGTCGAATCGGACGAGTACGAGAAGGAATCGGCGCGCGACTTCGTGCTCTGGAAAGCGAAGAAGGACAACGAGCCGGCCTGGATGACGCCGATCGGCGAAGGGCGCCCGGGATGGCACCTGGAGTGCTCGGCGATGTCGATGGACCTCCTCGGCGAGACCTTCGACATCCACACCGGCGCTGTCGATCTCATTTTCCCGCATCACGAAAATGAGATCGCGCAGAGCGAAGGCGCGACCGGCAAGCCGTTCGTCCGCTACTGGATTCACGGCGAGCACCTCAACATCGATCAGCAGAAGATGTCGAAGTCGCTCGGCAACATCTATACGGTGCCGGAGATCGAGGCGATGGGCTACGACCTGCTGGCGCTTCGTTACGCGCTGCTGTCGGTCCCCTACCGCACGAAGCTGAACTTCACTACGCAGTCGCTGGACGACGCGAAGAACGCGCTGTCGCGGATCGAGTCGTTCCTGCTCCGCGTCGATGAGGTCTCGCGCTCGGCCGCGCACGATGCGAAGCATTCCGACGGCGCCGCCGATCAGTTGATCGGAAAGTTCATCACCGATTTCGAAACGGCGATGGACGATGACCTGAACACCGCCGGCGCCCTCGGCGCGCTCTTCACGCTGATCCGCGAAGGGAACATCGCGCTCGACGAAGGGCGCATCCTGGCGGGCGATGCCGAGGGGCTGAAGACGGCGCTGATGAAGATCGATCCGGTGCTGGATATTTTCCCGAAACGCGAGGAGAACCTCGACGCCGAGATCGACGCGCTGATCGAAGCGCGGAACGCGGCACGCAAGGCGCGCAACTTCGCGGAAAGCGACCGGCTGCGCGATGAGCTGGTCAGCCGCGGGATCGTGCTCGAAGACACGCCGGGCGGTACGCGGTGGCGGAAGGCTTGATGAACCACAGAGACACAGAGAGCACGGAGGTCAATCTCTGTGTCCTCTGTGCCTCTGTGGTGAGAATCCCATGATCGGCTACCTCGAAGGCACACTCAAACAACTCGACGCCACGCGCGCGCTCGTCGTCGCCGGCGGCGTCGGGTACGAAGTGCACATCTCGCTGCAGACGTACTACAAGCTCGAAGGGCAGCGCGACGTCGCGCTGACGATTTACACGCATGTTCGCGAGGATGCGCTATCGCTTTACGGGTTCGCGTCGGGCGAGGAGAAGTTCGCGTTCGAGAAACTGATCTCGATCTCAGGAATCGGGCCGACACTCGCGCAGAAAATCCTCTCGGGCATCGATCCGACGGATCTGGCCGAGGCCGTGGCGCGGGGCGATGTGCGGAAGCTGTCGTCGATTCCGGGCGTCGGGAAAAAGACCGCGGACCGCATCGTCCTCGAGCTGCGCGACAAACTGCTCATCCCCGAGTCGGCGCGCGAGCAGCCGGTCCCATCGTCGCGCACCTCGGTCGACGATGATGTCCACTCGGCGCTCATCAACCTCGGCTACCGTCCGAAGGATGCCGAGTCGGCGCTCGACCTGGCGCGCAAAGAGCTCGGCAACGAGGCCGAGCTCTCCGCGCTGCTCAAAGCCGCACTGCGCCAACTCACACGGTCGTAACGACCGTCCGGCGGCGCATGGCGTTGTCGATGCTCCAGATGCCGGCGCCGTGCGCGGCGATGAAGAGGAAGACGAAGCAGTAGAGCACCGCCAGCTCGCCTTTGTTTTCGAGCGGCCAGAAGGGGCCGTGCGACGCGTGGCCCATGAAGTAGGCGACGGCCATCTCGCCGCTGCTAATGAACGCGGCGATGCCGGCGAAGAGGCCGATGGCGATGAGCAACCCGCCAACCAGCTCGATCCCGCCGGCGACTTTCATTAACGGCGGCAAGGGGCCGCTCATCCCTGGCGGCATCGGCGGCCACCCCAAAAGTTTCTGCGTCCCGTGCATCGCGAACATCAGGCCCGAGACAATGCGCAGCAGCGCGAAAGCCTGCGCGGAAAAACGTCCGATAACCTCAGCCATACTGCACCTCCGCGGAAACGGCGTTCACGTCGCGCGCCAACCGGGCGCGACGATTGCTCCTCACGGTCGCGGAGGTTCATTTATGCGCATCCGCGTCATTACCCTCATCGTCATCCTTGCTCTCTGCGCCGCGTGCAACCGCAAGACGGCGGAGACGACAACCGAAACGGTCCAGTCGACGGCGACCGGTACGACCGCTACCGAAACAGGTACCGGCGCGCCCGTGACGAACACCGCCACGACGTCCACCACGGCGACGACCGGAACGACTTCGACCTCGGCAACCACAACAAGCTCGACCGGGACGTACTGATCCGTTCGGGTGTGACTTTTGAAGTATCGGGAACCATCAGGAGGATCACCGATGAAACGAACGCACCGTTCAGCGCACCGCTCAGTTCTCACTCTCATCGCCGTACTCGCGCTCAGCCTCGCGCTGTTCGGCTGCAGCACAACCCGCACGGTCGCGACGGCAGACAACACAACCATCAGTACGACGTCCGGCATGGCCAGCTCCAGCTCCGAATCGACGAGCGACATGAACGTGACGACCAGCGTCACGAACTACGGCGGCACCGCCGCTACGACTGGAACGACTGCGACCTACGGATCGAACAACAGCACGGCCACCGCGAACTTCGATACGGGCGTGCAGACGGATACCTCGGCGAATGTCGGCATGAGCAGCAGCTCCACCACCAGCGACAGCGGCACCACCAGCAGTGGCGGACGTCAGCAACGTCATCGCGCGATGCATAAGGAGTAAGGCTATCGGGCGGAGCGTTTTGTCCGAGGACGCTCCGCCATTCTCATGACTTCACGCATCCTTTCGTTCTTCGCGGCGCTCATTCTTCTCGTTGCGCCGCACCTTGCCGCGGCCGCGGACAACAGCAGTCTTCGCCTTCTCGATCGCGCATGGCCCGATGTCGCCTCGCGGCGCGTGAGCGAGATCGGGCGCGGCGTCGGCGTCGTCTTCAGTCCCGATCTCTCCGTCGCCGACAACTGCCGTTTCTACGAGTCGCTCGGCTTCGCCTGTTTTCAGGATGCTGATTGGGAGAAGGTCCTCGACGCCGTGCACCGTCACAACGTTCTCTATCCGGAGCGGCGCATCTTCACGCTGATCCTCGAAACGCACGGCACGAACGGCAACGGTTTGAAATTGCAGACCAGCTACGCGCCGGACGCCGAGCGCTCGTACATCTCGGCGGGCGCGCTGCAGCAGCGGCTGGAACCCGAGGGGATTTATTACGTGATCATCAGCGCGTGCAATTCGGGGCGGCTGCTGCGGCCGGCGATTTACAACCAGCTCGATCCGAACAACGGCGACAAGCTTTTCCTCCCCGCGACGAAAGGGATCGTGAACGCGTCGCCCGATTTCGTGGCCTCGCGCAGCGCGGTCATGATCATCACGCCAGAGTCGAGCCACATCGAAACGACGCTGGTCGGGAAGATCGCCGAGCTCTCCCCCTCCGCCCGCCGCGCCATCACCGATTCCGCCAAATCCCTCGGCATCATCCCTCCGACGGAATTCGCGGTCTCCGACATGATGACGGGCATGCTGACGCGCGATTCGCATCTGCTGCTCAGTTCCGGCAGCTACGTCGATCAGCTCTCGCGCGCCGCCGCCCCCGTCGACCGCAGTGAGCAGCTCTTCACGAAATTCGTCCGCTACGTGAACGCCGTCGCCGCGAAACAGTACCCGCCGGCGGCGAAGAAAAAGGCCGTGGTCGCTCGCAAAGCTCCGAAGAAAAAGGCTGCCGCCGGACGCTGACGCTGGAGCACTTTGTGCACGCCAGCCGGGCGGTACCGTGACACGAAAGGAGCGATTCGGAAATGAGGAAAATGAAAAACAACCCGTGGATTCTCGCGCTCGTCTGCGCGCTGGCGATGATGGCATTCGCCTGCCATCACGAAGAGAACAACAACAACGTTGCCACTGATACGTCGACGACCACGACGAGCGCCACCGATACCTCGGCGACGACATCGACAGTCAGCGACACGTCAGGAACCGCCGGCACGTCGAGCATGGCCAGTGCGGTCGATCCCGGCGATCAGGAGTTCATGAACAAGGCGGCGCAAGGCGGGATGGCCGAGGTGATGCTGGGACAGACGGCGTCGTCGAAGGGCACCAGTCCGGACGTGAAGAACTTCGGCAATCGGATGGTCAGCGATCACGGCAAGGCGGGCGACGAGTTGAAACAACTCGCGCAGACCAAAGGCGTAACTCTTCCTGCTGACGTCGACGACGAGAGCAAGAAGATGGCGGACAAGCTGTCGAAGTTGAGCGGCAAGGACTTCGACAAGGAGTACATCAACGGCATGGTCGAAGACCACGAGAAAGACGTGAAGGAGTTCGAGAAAGCGTCGAAGGACGCGAAGGACCCGGATCTGAAAGCGTGGGCAACGAAGACGCTGCCGACGCTGCAGGATCACCTGAAGATGGCGAAGGACACGAAGGCGAAGCTGAAATAGACGTTTCGTTTCGACGGATGTTTACGAACGCGCCGGTGCGAGCCGGCGCGTTTTTTGTTTGCGATCAATAGTACCGGCACTTCCCGGCGGTCTTCGTACCTGAAATGCTGTCGAGTTCGACCGCCGTCAAGGCAGCCTTGAAGAAGTCCAACTCGTCCACTTCGCCGGCGAAGAAGCCGGTGCCGAGCGACGGCGAAAGACGCCCGATGACGAGATTGGAAGTGCTCGTCATGTCTCCGGTGCGCAATTGGAAAGGCATGGTCTGTCCATCGACGTAGAACAGACCTGTCGCAATTTTGCAGCGTGCGAGCGAGATGGCCACGAAGTGCCACTTGCCGTCGGCGACCGAGGGCAGCGGCACGGCGATACTGTTCGTACACGCCGAACCTGGCGAATTGCAGAGGAGATTGCCGGGACCAGTAGCGATCTGAAAACCGAGGTGTCCGTTCCAGAGATACACGCTATAGCCGCGGATGAAGTTTCCACCAGAGGTGTCGCGCTTGTCGAGAATCGTGGCGACGCCGACGTTGCGCGTGGTACGCACCCAGAAATCGATCGTCCCCGCCTCGCCGGCATCAGCGTCGCAGTCGCCCGTGAAGTTGACCTCTGCGTGATCAGCCACTTCGATCCACTTAGCGGTGCCATCGAACGACACTGCGCGGCCGACTTCTCCCGTGACACGCGCAATCGTGCCGTGATCCGTCCCGATGTTGTTGACGGCGCCACCGAAATCGCTCGATGTTGTCCCCGCCGGTTCGTCGAAGGTCCACCACGCGGCGAGGCCAACGGGCATCGGCGGCCAGCAATCAGGTCCCGGTGGCGGTGGTGGTGGCGGCGTCTGCGCCGATGCCATCAGAGCGACAAATACAACAATGAGAGTGAGCAGAACGCGTTCGCACTTCATGACAACTACCTCCATTGTTGAAGTAGTGACGGAAGGGCGGCGAACGTTTCACGTCAACGGATTCGGAAGCGCGCCGTCTTTTCTTTAGAGGAGCTACACGCCATGAAACGATTCATCTCAGCATCGATCATCGCCGTCAGTCTGATGACGGCCGCCTGCACCACTACCGTCGTCGCGCGTCCGCCGCGGCCGGGCCTCGTGCTCGTGGAAGGGCGCTGGGTTGCGCCGCCGCGCGCGGGTGCGGTGTGGATCGCGCCGCATTGGGAGCGCCGCGGATTCCATCGCGTCTGGATCGCTGGATTCTGGCGCTACTGAGCGACTTTCCAGCCGCCGCCGAGGAGCGGCACGGTCGCGCAGGCGGGTCCTCCGTCGCGCGCCGTGCCCTCGATGCGCGCTTCGATGACGGAACCTTTTTTGATCATGCTCCAGGTGATTCCGCCCAGCGGAACCTTCGCGCGCCGCTGCCATGTCGAGTTGGGCTCTCCTGCCATCGCGCCGGAGTTGACGTAGACGAATCGACCGCCGGCGGGACCTTGCGCAAACGGCCCGAGGAAATTGGGACCGTCGGATCGATCGTCGCGGGCGCGAACGGAGAATTCGAATACCTGTTGCTTCGCGGTCGCCGAGGTCGCTTCGAGTAGTTCGTCCTTGCCGCGCTGCACGGCAAAGCGAACGGGCGGATTCTCGACGATGATGCGGAGAGAGACGTCCTGATCGGCCATCGTTATCCCGGTCCAAATGAGAGGCAGCGAATGGTCATTCCCAACTCGCGCGGCTCGTGAATCGTTCGATCGATCGAGAGCTCCAGCAGATTCGGCGCCGCATTCGGCGCGGGCGTGACGTGATACTCGCGGTCATCGTCGTCGTAAACGGCGGCGAAGCGATCGATGACCCGGCCGTTGAGTACGATCGTAATCGTGCCGTGTGCGACGACTAATGCGTTCGGAACGCGAAATTGAATTCGCAGCGTGCTCTCGCCGGTCGACGGAGGAAGTCGCGTGACCGAGTGCCCGGTCATCGAGCGCATCTCGAACGGCGTCTCGCGCGACGGCGGATACCAGCCGGCGATGAATTGCGGCGGCGTGCGCACGGGGATGACGCCGGCGTCGAAGTAATGGCGGCGCGCGGTGTTCCAGAGATGGCCGCGCTCGCGATGAAAGACGAAGCCGTCGCGATCGTTGTCGTCCAACTCAGCCAGAATCCACGGCCTGCGGCTGCCGATTGAGAGGGGCATGGCGCGCTTGTCGAGGACGTGTGTGTACGGATAGTTCGGCAGCAGGTACTGGAAAAACGGATCCATGTCGCGGGCGACGAACAGCTCGTCGATGCGCGGATCGAGATGCTGCACGGCTTCGACGGCGAGTACCGAGGGAGCGATCGTGTTGCGGACGATCGCGAGTGCTGGCAGCGTCCAGACGAAGAATGAACCGATGAGCGCCGCGCCGGCCAGCGCTTCGACTCGCGGCCACCGCCGCGTCAACCGTCGAATCCCATCAGCAGCCAGAATCGCGAACAATGGACAGTAGCCGATCGAGAAGCGGTTGATGCTGTAGCGGTCTAGCATCATCCAGGCGAGGATCGCGAACGGTCCGAACGTGAGCGCGAGCCAGCCGATGGCGCGATCCTTTGAAGCGATCGCTCCGGCGATCGAGACGACGACGAAGATCGAGGTGATGAATCCGAGCGCGAGCGACTCGTACTGCTTGATGAAGAAGCGGTCGAAAAGGCGCCACAGCGGCGGGCGGGTCGCGCTGCGGAAGGAGTCGACGCGCGTGATGTACTCGCCATGCTCCTTCGCTGCCTCAAAATACGGCTTCGTCCCGCCGGTCGCGGCGATGGCGCCGCCGAATGCGACGGTGACGGTGATCGCGCCGACGAGCGCGGCGAAGACGACGTCGCGCCACGCGGCGCGCGCGCGATACCACGTCGCCAGAAGTCCGGGCGCCAGTCCGATCAGGAAGTTCTGCGGACGGATTCCCGCGGCAAGCGCGAGCAACGCGGCCCCGATCAAATACGCATTCGCATCTCTGCATCCGCGGAAAAGAAACGCAACGGCGAAGACGACCAGCACGAGCGAGGGGACGTCGCTGAACGCACCGCCGCCGTAGAACCAGACGTTCGGGAAGAACGCGCAGAGCGCGCCGGCGATCGTGGCGGTGACGAACGGCAGGCGCAATTCGCGTGCAAGGAAAAAGATGGCCGGAAAGACGAGCATCGCCGCGATGAGATTGACCGCCTGCAGCGCGCGGAAGTCGCTCGGGATGACCGTCCGCACGATGCGGCCGAGGGCGATGTAGACGGGGAAGCCGGGCGGATGCGGGTGATGCGCGGTGACGTCATACGAACGCATGCCGAGGCAGAAGAGCGCCTCGTCCCAATCCCAGAGCGTTTTCGCGATCGCCAAGAAGCGCGTGGCCGCGCAGACAAGCGCGACGATGCCGAACGTCAGGCGCTGGCGCGGCGTGAGCGCGGAAGGTGGTTGGGTAAGGTCCATCGCCGAAGCGGGCGAAGGATGTCACAAAGATCGCACTGAATTCGCGGGAGCGTAGCGCCGCCGGCTCGGCGGCTGTACCGCCAGCGGCTCGCTGGCATTTTCGGTACGCGCCGCCGAGCCGGCGGCGGTCCAGCCGTCGGGCCGACGGCGCTACGTCTTTAACTATCGATAGAACTTCCCGTCACGTTCCGCGAGCTTGCGCAGCGCGGCCGTGGCCAGGAAGCGTTTGCCGTGCTTCTGGAACAGGTCGTCGAGACGCGCCAGGATGTACGGCAGCCCGAGTTTGTCGGCGTAGCGCAGCAGGCCTCCGCGGAAAGGCGGGAAGCCGGTGCCCATGATCATGGCCAGGTCGAGCTCCGCAGCCGAGGCTACGATTTTTTCGTCGAGGATCATGGCCGCTTCGTTCACCATCGCGAAAATCATTCGCTCCACGACAGCCGTCGCGTCGGCGGGATGCGTTGAACGGATGTTCAGGAGTTTGTAGACGGCAGAGTCGGGACCCTGGCGTTTGCCGCCTTCATAGAGGTAAAGGCCTTTGCCGTTTTTCTTGCCGTAGCGGCCGTCGGCGTAAAGCGTGTCGACAACGTGCGACGGTTCCATGCGGTCGCCGAACGCGCCGCCGAGGATCTTGGCGACTTTCGCGGCGACGTCGATGCCGACTTCGTCGAGCAGCGCCATCGGTCCCATCGGCATCCCGAAGTCGACCATCGCTTTGTCGAGCGACTCGATGGAGTTGCCTTCCTCGAGCAGGAAACCGGCCTCGTTCATGTACGGCCCGAGGATGCGGTTGACGACGAAGCCTGGTCCGTCGTTGCAGTAGACGACGGTCTTGCCGAGCTTGCGCGCGAAATTGGCGACGGTGACCATGGCCACATCGGACGTCTTCGCCCCTCGTATGACTTCGACGAGAGGCATGCGGTCGACGGGATTGAAGAAGTGCATTCCGGCGACGTTCTCGGGATGCACGGCCTGCGCGGCGATGTCCGTGATGGGAATGGTGGAGGTGTTGGTGGCGAAGATGGCGCCGGTTTTGGCGATGGATTCGAATTCGCCGAGGACCTGGCGTTTGACGTCGACGTTTTCGACGACGGCTTCGACGACCAGTTCGCAGCGCTGGAATCCGCTCCAGTCGGTGGTGGAGGTGATGCGGGCCAGTTTGCGCTGCATCTCGCCGCGGGTCATGCGGCGGCGGTCGACTTTCTTCTTCCAGATCTTCGTGGCCGCTTTCATACCGCCGGCGATCGCTTTCCAGTTGATGTCGCGCATGCGCACCGAGGCTTCAGTCTTGTCGGAGATGAGCTGGGCGATGCCGCCGCCCATGATTCCTGCGCCGAGGACGCCGGCGTCGCGAACTTCGCTCGGCGTGGCTGCGATGCGCTCCTTCTTCGACTCCTCCATCATGAAGAAGAGGCGGATGAGGTTCTGCGCAACTTCGCACTGCGGTCCGACGATGAGCGGGACGACGGCTTCGACTTCGCGGGCGAGGCCGCGCTCGACACCGGCGGACATGCCGTACTCCATGACGTCGATAGCCGTCAGCGGCGCGGGATAGTGGCCGTGCGTCTGCGCCATGACCGCTTTGCGCGCCTTGCCGAAGATGACGCGGCGCGCCAGCGGGTTACCTTCGACGTAGAACTTGGTGCGGCCGCTGCCGCGGCGTTTGGGCTTGGTGGAAAACTGTTTAGCGATGTCGAGCAGGATGGCGGCGGGGACGACTTCGTCGACTAGGCCCATGCGCTTGGCGCGCTTTCCGTCGAGCGTTTTGCCGTTGAGGATGATGTCGAGCGCCGCGGGGAGGCCGATCAGGCGCGGCAGCTTGGTGGTGCCGCCCCACGCCGGGAAGATGCCGAGCTTCGTCTCCGGCAATCCGATCTGCGCGCGCGGGCTGTCGGACATGACGCGATAGTCGCAGGTGATGGCCAGCTCGCAGCCGCCGCCGAGCGCGGCGCCGTTGATCGCGGCGACGGTGACCTGCGGCAGTTTCGAAAAGCGGTGGATGGTCTGCTGGCCGAAGCGCGTGTACTCGGCGGCCTGTTCCGCCGACGTCGCTTTCGAGAATTCGGTGACGTCCGCGCCGGCGATGAAGATCGACGGCTTACCCGAGGCGACGATGATGCGCTTGATGTCGCGATCGTTTTCGAGCTCGTCGACGACGGCGGCGAACTCGGACATGACCGCGGTCGAGAATTTGTTGACCTTCTCGCCGGGAAGATCGAACCAGAGGATGGCCAGATCGCCGTCGCGCTCGATCCGGAACGCGGAGCCGGTCCGCGCCGGTGCTTCAGCCAGGGTGGTCATTGGTCAGGCCCGTTTTCCTTCGCGCTCGTCGGCGTCTTCGTCGATGTACATCATGTCGATGATGTCTTTGTACTTTTTGTCGATCATCTTGCGCTTCACCTTGAGCGACGGCGTGATCTCGTCCTCGTCGATGCTGAAATCGCGCGGCAGCAGAGCGAAGCGGCGGATCTTTTCCTGCCGGTCGAGGTTGGTGTTGAAGCGATCGATTTCGCCCTGATAAATCTGCCGGACTTTTTCGTTGCCGATCAATTCGTCGCGATTCGCGAACGCAACGCCCATGGCCGAGGCATCGCGTTCGAGTTTGTCGAAGTTCGGCACGAGCAGCGCCGCGAGGTACTTGCGGCGGTCGCCGATGAGTACTGGTGTACCGATGTACGGCGAGCTTTTCAGGAGTGCTTCCAGCGGCTGTGGGGCGATGTTTTTCCCGTAGGCGTTGATGATGATGTCTTTCTTGCGGTCGGTGATCTTGAGGAATCCGTCCTTGTCGATCTCGCCGATGTCGCCGGTGTGGAACCAGCCGTCGTCGTCGATGGCCTGCCGCGTCGCATCATCGTTGTTCCAATACCCTTTCATGATGTGCGGCCCTCTACTCAGAATCTCCCCATCCTCGGCGATCCTCACTTCGACGCCCGGGATGATGCGGCCGACGGTTCCGACGCGGCGCCACTCCGGCGTGTTGACAGCGATGACCGGCGAGGTCTCGGTGAGGCCATAGCCTTCGTAGATCTCCAGCCCCGCGCCGATGAAGAACGCGGCCAGCTCGGCGGAGAGCGGCGCGCCGCCGGAGAGGACCATCTTCACGCGCCCGCCGAGGCGCGCAAGGATTTTGCCGAAGACGAGTTTGTCGGCGATCGCGGATTTAATCGCCAGTCCGAGCGGCATCGACTTGCGGTCGACTCGATACGGCAGCCGCTGTTCAGCGATGCCGAGCGCCCATTTGAAGATCTTCTGCTTCGAGGCCGGCTGCACGGCCACGCTGTCGAGGATGGTGGTGCGCATCTTCTCGAACAGGCGCGGCACGGCGGCGAAGAGATCGGGCTTGATTTCGCGGAGGTTGTCGCCGACTTTGACGACGCTTTCGGCATACGCGATCGTGCAGCCGCGGTAGAAGTAGGTGTAGTCGCCCATCCGCTCGAGGATGTGCGAGAGCGGGAGGATAGAGAGGCCGACCATCCCCGTGCCGATCGGGAGGACCTTGGCCGTCGCCAGAACGTTGCTGGTGATGTTGCCGTGCGTGAGCATGGCGCCCTTCGGATTGCCGGTGGTGCCCGAGGTGTAGACGAGCGTGGCTAGATCATCGGGCTTTGGCTTCGAGCGCGTTTCGTCGAACCATTTGCGCGCGGCGTCGTCGTCGGCTTTGCGTCCGCTCTCGACGACGTCGGCGAAACTGAGAACGCCTGCGGGGAGTTTCGGCGGCGGATCACAGACGATGACGTTGTGGATGTGCGGGCAGTGATCGCGGATCCCCGCCACCTTCTTCATCTGCTCTTCGTTCGAGCAGATGACGGCCACGGAACCTGAATCATTCAGGATGTACTCGATCTGCCAGCCGAGAAGCGTGGGGTAGACGGGGACGGTGACGGCGGCGCTGGCGAGGATGGCGAAATCGGCCATCGCCCACTCCGGCCGATTCTCCGACAGGATGGCCACGCGGTCGCCGGCTTTGAGTCCGAGCAGGCGCAGGCCGGTCGCGAAGTAGCGGACAGTGTCGCGGAACTCGTCGACGCTGGTGTCGACCCACTTTCCGTCACGTTTGTATTTCAGCGCCGCTGGACGATCCAGCGAGCAGGTGACGGTGTAGATGTCATTGAGAGTCTTGATCTCCATCCGCGCAGCCCCCTGTGTTTGTGGAGTAAGCGCGGATCATAGCCCATGCACTACGCGACCTTGAGCCACCGCCACAGCTCCGGGATCGTCGGCCGCTTTCCGTACGAGAGGATTCCGACTCGGAAGATCTTCGCGGTGACGTAGAAGAAGACCGCGATCGTGGCGAGGGAGACGGCGATCGAAAGGAGCACGTGCCACACGGGCGGCTCGGAGACCAGCGTCCGGACGAACATCGTGATCGGGCCGTAGACCGGCATCAGCGAGAGCGCGACGGAAAACGATGAGTCGGGATTGGTGATGATGGCGAACATGACGAACCAAGGCACCATCATCAGCATCTGGATCGGAGCGACGAGTTGCTGCGCTTCCTTGTCGGTGTTGCACGCGGCACCGGCGATGGCGTAGACGCAGACGAAGGTGAGATATCCGAGGAGGAAGAAGAGCGCGAAATAGACGAAGACCATGGGGCGGAGGAACTGCGATACGTCGAAGCCGGCCGTCATGGCGGTCGCCGCGCCAAAGGCACCGACGGCGGCGATGAGCGAGAGCCAGACGCCGACCTGCGTCAGTCCCACCGCGGCCACGCCGAGAATCTTGCCGGTAAGGAGTTCGCGCGGTGTCATCGAGGAGACGAGCACTTCCACGATGCGCTAGCTCTTTTCCTGCACGATGCCGCGCATGGTCTCGAGGCCATAGATGAACGACGGGATGATCAGCAGGGCTGCGAAGATGAATCCGACGATGAAGTTGGCTTCGCTCCCCTTTTTCTGTTCGCCGCTCCGCGACAATTGAACGCTGTCCATCGGCACTTCGCGCGTCAGCGTGTCGACCACCGTCGGATCGATGCCGCGCGCGGAGAGGCGCTGGCGCTGGATGGCCCGATTCGCAACCGATCCAAGCCGCTCCTGCGCGAAGAGGTCGGTCGACGAGCGGCTGTAGTACGTCATCTTTGCTTCGTTGCCGTCGAAGGCATTGGCCGGAATGAGCAGCACGGCATCGAGGCGCTTTCCGGAATCTTTGTCGGCGTTGAGGCGATCGAGATACGGCTTCGCCGGTCCCTGCAGACTGGCCTGCCCCTGCGCACCGACATACTCGACGTCAATCGACTGCGGCAACTCTCCTCGGCTGCGCCCGGAGAGTTGCTTCTTCGGATCGGGCGCGGCCGGATCGAGGTGATGCGCGAACGAGCTTTGCAGCGCGCCAGTACCGTCGATGACCGCGACTTTCTTGCCGCCCAATCCTTTCGCGACCATGAGTCCGGGCACGATGAACAGCGCGGCCATGAGCACCGGAAAGAAAAGCGTCATGAAGATGAACATCTTCTTCCGGACGGCCTGCAGATACTCACGTTTGATGACTGCGAACATCTTGTTCATCGATTGGCCTCCATGGTCTCGGCGCCAACCTGCTCGATGAAGATTTCTTCGAGCGACGGCGCGGCCAGCTCGAACCTGCGAATGCGCAATTTGCCGATGGTGGCCTCCAGGATGTGCTGAGGATCGGCGCCGTCAGCGAGGCTGATCTCCGCGCCGTTCGGAACGATCGTGGCCCGCTTGACCTGCGGGAGATGCTCGAGAAATTCGCCGTTGCCTTCGTAGTCGATGTGCAGCGTGTTCTTGCCGAAGGAGTCGCGAACGGCATCGAGCGCGCCGGAGAGAACGACCTTCCCCTTGTGCACCAGGATGATCTCGTCCGCCATCCTCTCGGCCTCAGCCATCATGTGCGTGGAGAGGAGGATGGTCCTTCCCTCGTCCTTCAACTCGCGAAGGAGGTTGCGCACCAGAAGCATGTTGACGGGATCGAGTCCCGACTGCGGCTCGTCGAGAATGATGAGCTCGGGATCGTGCAGCAAGGTTCCGATGAGCTGCACTTTCTGCTGGTTGCCTTTCGACAACTCCTCAACCTTGGCGTCCCGCTTGTCCCAGAGCTCGAATCGCTTAAGCCAGCGTTCGGCATCCGCCACGACGGAGCTGCCGCGCTTGCCTTTGATTTCGGCAAGAAACAGCAGGTGCTCCTTCACTTTCATCTGACGATAGAGCCCACGCTCCTCCGGCAGGTACCCGATGCGGTCGCGCGCGTCACGATCGCTGCCGAGCCACTCGATGGATCCGGCATCGGGAAAGAAGACCCCGGTAATCATCCGGATAGTCGTGGTCTTTCCCGCACCGTTCCGGCCGAGCAACCC
>Ga0157375_10000330_pt1 | contig 42539 bp, 39 predicted proteins | sample M35metaG_FD_115311 | JGI IMG/M metagenome (GOLD analysis project Ga0157375, IMG submission 115311) | Miscanthus rhizosphere microbial communities from Kellogg Biological Station, Michigan, USA - M3-5 metaG | ecosystem: Host-associated > Plants > Roots > Rhizosphere > Soil | place: USA: Michigan...
AATGTTGAATGTTGAATGTTGAATGTTCAATGTTGAATGAGCTTCGCTGTGCCTTCGAGTCATTCAACATTCAACATTCACCATTCGCTTTCCGAGCCAAGCCCGCGTCCCGAATACGACGCCGCGGATCGACGACAAAACAAAACCGCCGGCTCTCAAACGGCTGCACCCTCGCAGCCTGATGTCGCGGAGGGTGGGAGGAGAGTCAAAAGCGAATGTTGAATGTTGAATGTTCAATGTTGAATGATCAGAGAAGCTCGCGGGCGCTCTTCTCATTCAACATTCAACATTCAACATTCAACATTTGCTTTCCTCGCCTGGCTCGCGTCAGAAAACGAAACCGCGGATCGACAACAAAAACAACCGCCCGACCGTCAAACGGCGGCACCCTCGCAGCCCGACGTCGGCCAGGGGGTGCCGACGCGCGAGGATGCCGCCATTTCACGGCCGGCCGTCAAATGGCGACACCCCCGAGCCCGGTGTGCCGGCCAGGGGAGCCGACACGCGAGGATGCCGCCGTTTCACGGCCGGAGTACACGCAGGGAATCGATGGAAAACTCGCGATCAAGAGACCGCACTGCGCGAGCCGGCTGGGCTACGCGCGAGGAGGAGAGCGCGGATCCGACGGAATCGTGACCAGGATCAGCGCGGGCGCGGCCAGCACATGCTCGACGCGGGAGAGCGCGATGAGCGCGACGGCCAGCAGGAGCATGCAGACGATGATCGCCAGCGCCTGTTCGAGCGAATTGCCGTCGAGCGCGAGATCGTCGGAGACGGAGATGATCGGGAAGAGCAGGACCAGGATGCAGGCGATGCCGAGCCTGGCGCGGCTGGAGCGTCGCGGACCCGCCATGAAGGCAGCGGCGACGACAGCCAGCCAGACAACGTTGAGGAGCAGTTCGATCATCGGCATTGCGCGGCAGCCGTCCAGTCAGGACGACTGCCGCATTGTATGACGTTAGGGGCCGCAGACGGTTTCAATCAACAACGCACAGACCTGATACGGGTCCATGTTCGCGGCGGGACGGCGATCTTCGAAGTATCCATATCCCTGGTTGGCGGTGGCCATCGGGATGCGCACCGACGCGCCGCGGTCGCTGATACCGTAACGGAACGCGTGAATCGGCGCGGTCTCGTGAAGGCCGGTCAGGCGCTCTTCGTTGTGCGCGCCGTAAACCTTGATGTGGGCGTCGTGGCGGCGCTCCAGTTTCTTCATCGCCTCCTCGATCACCTTCATCCCGCCTTCTGCACGCGTCGCTTTCGTGGAGAAGTTCGTGTGCGCGCCCGCGCCGTTCCAGTCGCCTTTGACAGGCTTCGGATACAGCGTGGCGCTGACACCGAACTCTTCGCCGATGCGGTACAGGAGCCAGCGCGCCAGCCAGAGCTCGTCCGCGATGTCAGGCGCCGGCAACGCTCCAACCTGGAACTCCCACTGTCCCGGCATGACCTCGGCGTTCGTGCCGACGATGTGGATGCCGGCGCGCATGCACGCATCGGCGTGCGCTTCGACGACGTCGCGGCCGAAGACTTCGTCCGCACCGACGCCGCAGTAGTAGCCGCCCTGCGGCGCGGGAAATCCATGATCCGGCCAGCCGAGCGGACGGTTGCCTTCGAAGAAGGTGTACTCCTGCTCGATGCCGAACCAGGCGTCATGTTCCTTGTACTGCTCGGCGATCTGGCGCAGGAACGCGCGCGTGTTGCTCGGATGGACGGTGCCATCCGGATTGAGCACTTCGCAGAGGACGAGCACGTCGCCCTCGCGGTGCAACGGGTCGGGGATCATTTTCACCGGACGCAAAAGCAGATCGCTGAAATGTCCGGTTGCCTGCTCGGTGCTGGAGCCGTCGTAGCCCCATTCCGGGATGTCAGAAAGCGACTTCGCCGAATCGAGAATCTTCGTCTTCGAACGAAGCTTCGCCGTCGGCTTCTGCCCATCGATCCAAATGTATTCCGCAGTGATTTTCGCCAAGGACGTCAACCTCCGTTTTGAGATTTCGAAAGATAGCAGAAGCAGTGGGTCAGTAGACTAGTGGATCAGTAGATCAGGGGTGATTTGTCATCCTGAGCCGCCGGAGCTTCGGAGGCGAAGCCGACGAGCGGAGGACGGCGAAGGATCTCAAGATGCGCAACTCCTGCTGAAACCCCTGGGATCCAACGCAGCTTGGGAAGCTTGAGATCCTTCACCGTCCTCCGGCGTCTCAGGATGACAAAGCGAACCGAACGTTTTCCTGATCTACTGATCCACTGATCACTGATCTACTGATCCACTGCTTCCCGCACCATCCCTGCCGGTTGCAATTCCTCGCCCACCCTGCTCACCACGACGAGATTCTTGCCGCGGGATTTGGCCTGGTACATGGCGGCGTCGGCGCGGCGGAGGAGGTCGCTTTTCTCCTGCTCCAGCGACTCGTTCGGGTCGGTCACCGGCAGATGCTGAGCGATGCCGAGGGAGGCGGAGAGGAGGCCGGAGAGGTGGAGCGGAGGCATGCTGAAACCCCACTCGCGCGCGAGGAAGGTCGTTTCCTCGATCGTGCGGCGGATCTCCTCGCAGACGACGATGCCATCCTCCAGTTTCGTATTCGGAAGAACGATCACGAACTCGTCGCCGCCGTAGCGCGCGACCGTGGCGTCGCCCTGCTGGACGATGCGTTTCAGCAGAAAGCCGACTTCGCGCAGCACCTGACTGCCGGCGAGATGGCCGTGGCCGTCGTTGATCGCTTTGAAGCGGTCGAGGTCCATGAAGATCAGCACGGCCTCGTTGCCGCTCTTTCGCGCCTCGGAGAGCGTCTCGGTGAGGCGGACGTTGAACCAGCGGTCGTTGTAGAGACCGGTCAGGTCGTCCTTTTTGGCCAGCTCGTGCGCACGCTTGGCGTCAAGCGCGTTCTGCAGCGTGAAGGAGGTGTAACCGGCGAAGATCTCCAAGAGCGTCTTGTCGCGATCCGTGAAGATGTTGCCGTCGAGGCGATTGATCAGCTCCAGTACGCCGCAGACGGTCTTGCCGATGTAGATCGGAACACAGACGACGGAATGCGTTTTGTGGCCGAGTTGCTCGTCGAAGTCGGCGTAGAAGAAGTCGTCCTCCTTCACGTCGGCGGAAACGTACGGCGTACCGGTCTGGTAGACCTGCCCGACGATGCCGAACTTCGCGGAGAGTCGCTGGCCGATGAGATGGCGGCTGGCCTGGCCGAACGTGGCGATGAAAACCAGCTCGTTCTCGCGGCGCATGGCCACTTTGCGGAAGGGATCGTCGAGAAGGATCGAGCCCGACTCCGACGGCACGAATTCGTTCGCCTTCTGCAGGATCTGGCGGAGGACGAGGTCTAGGTCGATGTCGCTCTTGAGCGAAAGCCCCGCTTTCTGGCGTTCCAGAAAGCGTTCCAGTTGCGGGATTTCGAGCGCGTGGAATTGAATCATCGATATTCGCGAAGGGTCGATTATACGGGTTGCCCGCCCTCAGCCATTACTTTCACCGCGCTCCGCGAGGAAGGCTTCCGCTTCGAAGGAGATGGCGCGATAGGCGTCGTCGTGCGGCATCCCGCGGCGCCGGTTCCTTACGTATTCCGCGACATAGCGCCAAAGAAAGCGAATCACACCCAACTCCCCTGCCTGCCGCACGTGCACCAGCTCGTGCCGCAGCAGAGCGTCGGTGGCGTGACCTTCCGCGATGTAGATGCGCCGTCCGAGGGTGATGGCGATCGTGCGGCGGTGCAGAAAAAGCCGCAGCCACCTCGGATATCCCACCCGGACGATGGCCTCCTTCGACCTCATCTACAATTCGCCCCCATGCGCAAACTGATGATCGTCATCTTCGCCTTCGCCGCCACCTCCCTCTTCGCCCAGCAGGATTTCAGCAAGGTCGAGATCAAGGTGCAGAAAGTGGCCGGGACGGTGTACATGCTCACCGGCGCCGGCGGCAACATCGGCGTGTCGTCGGGCGACGACGGCATCGTCATCGTCGACGACCAGTTCGCGCCGCTCGCGCCGAAGATCCGCGAGGCGCTGCACGGCATCACCGCGAAGCCGATCAAGTTCATCCTCAACACGCACTACCACGGCGATCACACCGGCGGCAACGCGATCTTCGGCCACGACGGCACGATCATCGCCCAGGAAAATGTCCGCGCGCGTCTCGCCGCCGGTTCGACGGCCCGCGGCAACGCCACGCCGCCCGCGCCGAAAGATGCGCTGCCGGTGATCACGTTCAACGACCGCGCCACGATCCACGTGAATGGCGAAGACATCCGCGCCGTACATTTCCCTCACGGCCACACCGACGGCGACTCGATCATTTTCTTCGTGCAGTCGAACGTGGTGCACATGGGCGACGACTTTTTCAACGGCATGTATCCCTTCGTCGACACCGAAAACGGCGGCAGCGTTCGCGGCATGTTGGCCGCGGTGGACAAGGTTCTGTCCACGATGCCCGACGACGCGAAAGTGATCCCGGGTCACGGTCCGCTCTCCGACAAAGCCGGCCTTCGCGCATTCGCCGAGGTGCTCCGCGGAACGACGAAAGCCGTGGCCGACGCGCTCGCGGCGGGAAAGACGCTCGATCAGATGAAGGCGGAGAACATCCTTGCGCCATGGGATTCGTGGGGCAAAGGGTTCATCAAGACGGACGCGTGGCTGGCGACGCTGGTGAGCGAAGCGAAGAAACCGTAGAAATTTCCGGCCTTCGATAGGCGATATCAAATCGAGTTTGTATGGAGTTATGATTTGAACGTGCATCGCAAACGGCCGTTCTACGCTATTGCCGAGATCGTGACGATCTTCGTTTCATCAGTGCTTCTCAAAGCCGGCATTGACGGAATCTCATCGCGCCTCGTGCTTTCCGCAGCGATCCTGACGGGAGCTTTCGGAGTCATCATCGCCGTCTTCACAATCGTCATTCGGTCGTACCGTGACCGGTCGCCGTACGTTGGTCCAACGCGCGATTTTCTGGTGTCTTCGTATCTCTCGACGTTAGACCATTCATCCCTGAATCCTGCTGCTTTTAGCGCTGGGTCAAATCGAGCTCGGCCAGACCTTCGTCAGAATTGATCTTGGCAATGGTCAAGTCGGAAGAAGGTGCCGTGGCACCGACCTTGGCCGAGGAACTGAAGAGTATTGTCGAGTCAGGCGAACGTCCTCCGTTCTCTGTACCCGCATACGAATTGTTAAAAGCGAAAACCGCCGAGTACATTTTGGACCTGGTGACAGAGTCCGCTCGGCTCGCTCGCCGGAGCGGTGCCGACGACGTGTCGGCTACACATGTGCAGCACGCCGCTGAGCACCTAACGACCGCGAAGCGCAGTCGTTTGTATCGGCATATCGCCACGATCGGCGGGATCATGTTGGGTGGCGCGCTCTCGAACATCCTTTCGATGACTTTGGAGAATCACTACTCGGCCGAAGGCGTACTCATCACGACCGGCATCGCCATCGTCGGTGCCGTCCTGGTCGCATTCCACATAGCCAACGACTAGTGACGCTAGGCGTGCAGTCGCGCGCGATGCACGATCGCAGCGGCGACCACGAACGCGATCGCGATTGCGCCATACATCACCATCACGCCCATCGCCGGCGTGCCGTAGAACCCCGCGAAGTCGAGCGACTTCGTCTTGCCGCCGTCGTTCACCACGAGGTACCAGAACGTCAGGAAGAGGACGATGAACGTCTTGGGATTGCCGCTGATCACGCCGAGGGATGTTGCGGCGGCGGCAATGAAGAGGATGGCGATGATGACGATCGGGTTCCGCACGATCGGAACGATCAGGAGAATCGCGGCCACGATCGACGACGACGCGAGTTTCCAGAGCACCATGTTCTCGCGGAGGCGCGGAGACGCGGAGAGAAGAGAGACAGTTCCGGCGCGGCGGTCGCGGGAGGCGATGTCGGCGATGAAGAGCGCGGCGATGGCGACGGTGATCGGGAGCGACTTCGCGCTCGCCAGCGCGGCGATGGTGATGCCGATCAGCGCGATGCCGGTGAACGGGGTGATCGCGAAGGTCATCATCGCGTCGGTCAGTGCCGCGCCGCGGACGGGAATCGCGGCGAGCGGGCGGGCGAGCGGCCTCGCAATCGCGTTGAAGCTGCGCATCCAGCCGCGTTTTCCTTTCGCGCCGGCAGCGCGAATGCGCGCGGGATCGAAGCGGTGGAAGAAGAGGCGCGCCAGCAGCAGCAGCGGAATCGGCGTGATCGTCGAGACCAGGCGCGTGGCCCATGCGTCGCCGGCGAGATTGAGTCCCGCGATCGTGATCGGCGCTTTGGCAGCATTGAAGCTCGATGACCCGATCGACATCGACGTCGTGTGGAACGTCTCGCGGCTCTGTTCCATGAGGTAGCCGAAGCTGCTGAAGTCGAAGAAGCGCAGCACTCCCCCGCCGCCGTGCTCCATCGCGCTGGCCACGAGGCCCAGCGACGTCGCGTAAACGAAAAAGTAGAGAACGTCGCCGACGCGGCCGGAGAGCCACGGAATCGATTCGAAGACGATGGCGACGACGGAGATGAAGACGATCGTCGACGGCGTCACGATCGCGTACTGCTTCATGAAGATCAGCGGCTCCAACGGCGCCTCGCCGCGCACGAGCAGCATGGCCATCGACGCGGCCATGTAGCCGCCGATGAACGTCGTCAGGAAGACGACGTTGCCGAGGAACTTGCCGACGATGTACTCGCCGGTGCGCATCGTCGTGGAGGCGATGACGTAGCCGCAGCGCGAGTTCACGTCGCGGCGGACGGCGTTCGAAACGACGTAGAAGCCGAACAGGCCGATGAACACCGAGGCCAGCATCGACGTCCCCATGCCGATGGCCGCGGAGTTGTAGAGCACGCGCGCGCCGTTGATCTGCATCAGCGTCCGGCCGCTCGCCGGCGCGGGCACCCACACGTACGCGAAGCCGCTGAGCAGCAGGAAGACGATCACCGTCGACAGCCGGCGGAAGCGGATCAGAAAGTCGGCGCGGACGATCGCTGCGATCCGTTCGATCACGCCGCGGCCTTCGTGCTCATCGTGTAGAGGAACGCGTCTTCGAGTGTTGGCTCCGCGGCGGACGCGCCGTGCGGCTCGTTGCTGCTGACGATGCGCACATGCACGCCATCCGACTTCCGCACAGCGCTCGAAACGCGCGCGGTGCGCCGCAGCTCATCGAATCGTTCCGACGGCACGACCAGCTCCCACACGCTTCCCTCCGCGCCGCGCATCAGCTCTTCCGGAGTGGCGCAGGCGATGATCGAGCCGGCGTTCATGATGGCGATGTGCGTGGCCACCGACTCGACGTCGGAGACGATGTGCGTAGAGAGGATGACCAGCTTCCCGAGTCCCACATCCGCGAGCACGTTGCGAAACCTCACGCGCTCCTCGGGATCCAATCCCGCGGTCGGTTCGTCGACGATAACCAGATCGGGATCGTTGATCAGCGCCTGCGCGATGCCGAGGCGCTGCTTCATGCCGCCGGAGAAACCGCCGACCGCGCGTTTGGCGACGTTGTGCAGGTTGACCATCTCCAGCATCTGGTTGATGCGCGCGCGGCTGTGCACGCCCTTGAGCGCGGCGAAGTAGCTGAGGAACTCGATGGCGGTGAGGTTGTCGTAGACGCCAAAGTCCTGCGGCAGATATCCAAGTTTTCTGCGGATACCGTCGGGATCGCGGACGGCGTCGATGTCCTGAAACCGGATCGTGCCTGCGGTCGGCCGCGTGATGGTGGCGATCATCTGCATCAGCGTGGTCTTGCCGGCGCCGTTCGGACCGAGGAGGCCGAGGACGCCGCCGCCGATCGAGAGGGAGAGATCGCGCACTCCGTAGTTGCCGCCGCGAAACTTTTTACTGACGCCGTCGAGCTGAAGCATGGCGACGTATACGCGGGAGGGGAAAGACGGTTATCACCACAGAGACACAGAGATCACAAAGGACTTCTCTGTGTCCTCTGTGCCTCGGTGGTTAAACAGCCGTTCGCAATTCGCTGATGCGGCTGCGCAGCTGCTCGGTCACCGCGAGCCCGCGCAGCAACGAGGCCGTCTTCTCGAACTCCGTTACCATCGCGTCGACGGCCTGTTCCCCGTCGCCGCTCATGATGCCGTCGAGGGCGCGCAGGAAATGCTTCTCGATGGTCTTGTGCGCGGAGTTGCCGATGTACTCCTCGGCGATCGAACGGATGCGCGCGGCCAGGTCGACTAGCTCGCCGCTCTCCTCGTCTCGAACGAATTCAGACTTTTTTTTTAAGGCAACCAGCTCGCCGGTGATCATGCCGTAGAGGATCTTGGCGACTTCGAACGAGGAGATGTTGAGCACCTTGCCGATGTCCGCGATCGAGCGATGGCCGTCGATGCGCGTGACCAGCAGCCACTCCTGCGGATTCAGCGTGATCTGCTCGTGGCGCGACTCGCGCACCTGCAACTCGGGGATGTAATCGATCGAGGGAACCTTCTTCGACAGCACGCGCCATTCGTCGAGACGGCGGGCCGCTTCCATCAGCAGATTGGTGTTCGACTTGGTGATGGTCTGGCGGTCCGGCTCTTCGCCGGGACCGAATTGAAAATCTCCCTGATTCCAGATGGCGAGCGCGTAGATCGCTTCCTCGCCGACTAACTCACCGACCGTGGCGTGCACCATCTGCCCGTTTTTCAGGTAGATGTAACCGCGGTCGTGATCTCGGGAGAGAGTGAACTTGCCCGTCTTTCCGGATACGCTGACCAACTGGATGATGTCGGGCAGCGGAAGCTCTTTGAGCGATCCCTGGAAGGCCATTTCGATTGTTTTCGGTGTTATGGAAGACTGGTCGGAAGCGTAACCCACGGTGAGAGAGAGGTCAAGGAATCGTGACGGCGTTGTGATTTTCGATCGCGCTCAACGCCCATACACCGAACGCAATCCCGAGGACGAGCCCGGTTTCGATGCGAAGCGTATTCGTACTGACACGTAATTTTGCCAGCTGAGTCAAGCCGTCGATGGCCATCGGGATGGCCGCGACGCAGAGAACGATCCTCGCAACGCGCTCCGTCATGCGCGGCAGGATCAGGAAAACGGCGAACGACACGATCAGACCGACATAGATGGCCGTGCAGCGCGCGCAGATCGGCATCGGCACGTTCCAGAGATAGAGGCAGCGTTCCGGGATGCCGTGACAGAAGACGCGGAACAGCAGCCGCCACCGCATCGACGCGCCGTTCGCGATCGCCAGCGCGCACGTCACCGAGGCCGCCAGAATCGCGCTCGCGATTCCGACCATGACTCCGGCAACGATCTTTGTGTCGCGCTTCAACGGGGTCCGTGAGCGAGCCGCCAGGTCTGTGCGAATGCGTACGTGGCCACGACCAGCGACCAGAAGCTAGTGAAGAGAACGCCCACGCACAGCAGGATGAATCCGAAGGGAACGACCATCCTCACGACCAGCCAGACCACGAAGGCCAGCAGGTAGTTGCCGATGTTCGCCTTGATGAAGGCGGCGATCTGTCCGAATTCGAAGCCCGCGCCGAAGCGCTGTTCGACCGCCGTGAACAGCAGCGCGGCCGGCAACCAGATCGCCATCGCCAGGCCGAGGGGGAAGATCAGACACCAGACGCACGCGGCCATGCCGCCGCCGATGTTGCGCAGCGCTTCGCTATCCGCGTTCTGCGCGATGACCGACGGCACGATGAAAACGAGCACGAGGCCCATGATCGGCAGCGTATAGATCAAAGCGACACAGAAAAGTCGCAGGCCTTCGCTGAAGAACTCCCCGAGGTCGTCCCACTCCGGGAGAGGATGCTGCACACCGGCGATGACGTTGCGCGCCAGGCGCGCCATGTAACCGTAGACGAAGAACGCGCCGATGATGAAAACGCTGGCGATCATGAAGAGTCCGCCGAGCAAGATTTTCTGTACCCAACGCGGGTCCTCGAACGTAAAGGTAAACGGACGCGCGAAATCGAATCCCGCAGCTGGCGGCCGCAACGGTGGTGGAGGCGGCGGTGGCGGGGGAGGCAGCGCTGGCTGGAAAACGTCGGACATTGAATCGAGTTTAGCACTCACTCCGGGGAAGAAATCGGAGGCAGGCCAACTTCTACGCTGAGGACTCCCGATTGGACTACGAACTCCACGATTTCGAAGAGAGAATCGACCTCCTCGGCGACCAGGCCGATTCGCGGAGCGGCGGAGTCAGCATCGCCGTCGTGGTCTCCTTCATCGTCCACGCGCTGCTCCTCGTTTACTTCATCGCCGTCTACAAGCCGCTGTCGAAGGATGCGCCTGCTCCGCCGATCGCGCGCTACGTCGAACTGATCCGCCAGAATCCGGACAAAACATTCGTCGAAGCGCCCGGCCCGAAGCTCGAACACGCTCCTTCGCCGAATGCGGCCTTCTCCGACGGCAATCGCAAGGCGTCGACGCCGCATCCGAACGGCCAGCAGCCGACGCAACGTCCCGGCGACGGCAGCCAGATCTACACGCCTCCGAAAACTCCGGCCGGCCAGCAGCAGCAGGCCACGCCGTCGCAGGAAGCCGCGAACGCTGCGGCGCCGCAACAGCAGCAAGCGTCCACCGCGACGCCGCCGAATCCGAACGCGCAGTCGACGCTCACCTATCGCCAGCCGGTGCAGGCAAACGTCGGTCCGGTGAACTGGCGCAACGCCATCAAGGAAGTCGGCAGAGTCGCATCCCTCGGCGGCGGACAGGAAGGCCCCGACCTCAAAGGCGCGGCCGGTGGCGAGAAGGGCTTCGCGCAGGACGGTCCGCTGTCATTCGAATCGCAGTGGTTCGATTGGGGTGATTACGCCGAGGGGATGGTCAGCAGAATTCGGGTGAACTGGTACTCGAATATGCCGCACCTGATTCAGACCGGCCTCAAAGGCGTGGTCACGATCCGCTTCACGATCCATCGCGACGGAACCATCACCGACGTGACGATCCTGCAGAGCTCCGGCGTACCGCCGTACGATTTCGCCGCGAAGAAGGGCATCGAGCTCTCCTCCCCGCTCAATCCCCTGCCGAAGGATTTCCCGAACGACACCGAGCGCGTGACGGCGATGTTCTATTACAACCAGGAGATCCCGAAGAGGTGAGGCAGTAGATCAGTGGATTAGTGGATTAGTAGATCAGGGGCGAGCCTGTCCGATCCGCGCGTACCGCGAACTGCCCATCCCTGACCTGGTAACCCTCTGATCTACTAATCCACTAATCTACTGATCACTCACGCGGTTCGTGCTTCTCACTCACGAATCCACTAATCTACGAATCCACTGCTTCATGTCCGTCTCACGCACGATTTCCCGGCTCGATCTCAACCTGCTCACGACCGCGCTGCTCATCGCTGCGATCGGATGTCTGCTCGTTTACAGCGCCACGTATTTTGGTCCCGAGGCGCCGCTGTTCCGGAAGCAGGTCATGTGGACGCTCATCGGCATGGCGTTGATGATCGTCTTCATCGCCATCGACTATCACCTGCTGATGGAGATCTCGCCGTTCCTGTACGGCGTCGGAATCGTGCTGCTCGCCTATCTGCTGGCGTCCGATCGATTAACGCGCAACGTCAAGTCGTGGATTCACGTCGGCGGCTTTCAGTTTCAGCCGTCGGAGTTCATGAAGATCTTCACGGCGCTCCTGATCGCCAAGTACTTCGATTCCAACGATCGCGCCTACCTCGATCTCCGAAGTTTTGCCGTGGTGATGGGGATGATCGGATTCCCGGTCGTGCTCATCGCGCTGCAGCCGGCGTTCGGATCGGCGGCCAGCTTCTTCCCGCTGTTCGGCGTGGCCATGTTCTTCGGCGGCATCAAACCGAAACTGTGGCTGATCGCGACGCTCTGTTTCCTCGTCGCGGCGCCGATCAGCTGGCATTTCCTCAAGCCGTTTCAGAAACAGCGCATCACAAACTACCTCGACCCGACACACGATCCGCTCGGCTCCGGCTACCAGGTGATGCAGGCCAAGATCGCCACGGGGTCGGGCGGCATCACCGGCAAAGGATTCCTGCACGGAACGCAGGTGAACCTCGAGTACCTCCCCGCCCGCCACACCGATTTCATCTTCTCGGTCCTCGGCGAGGAATGGGGCTTCGTCGGCGTCAGCGTGGTGCTCACGTTGTATCTGTTCCTGATCGTGGAATCGCTGGCCGTTGCGAAAGCGTCGCGGGACCGCGGCGGGACGTTCCTGGTCCTGTCGCTGATCTGCTTTTTCATCTTCCACGTCCTGATCAACGTCTCGATGCAGATCGGACTGTTGCCGGTGACCGGCATCCCCTTGCCGCTGATCTCGTACGGCGGCTCGGCGACGATGATGTTCTTCATGGCCATCGGTCTGATTCTGAACGTCGGATTCCGCAGATTCGTGAACGTGTGATGTTTAGTAGATCAGTCGATCAGTGGATTAGTAGATCAGGACAAGGCACGCCGTTTTCCTGATCCACTAATCTACTGATCACTAATCTACTAACAGTCGATCAGTGGATCAGTAGATCAGGACAAGGCACGCCGTTTTCCTGATCCACTGATCGACTAATCTACTGATCCACTAAAACCATGCCCACCGAGATCACCATCAAGCGCCCCGTCACGATCATCCTGCTGCTCGCCGTCACGGTGATGATCGTGTTGACGACAGTATGGATGTCGGGGAAGAGCTACACGAAAGTCGATCCGCTTCCGTTCGAGGATCTCCGCCACATCTCGCACCGCATCGCGCGGCATCCGGTGTCGACGCACATCCTCGCGGTGATCATCGTGCCGATCATCGCGAACGTGCTGCTGTTCGTGCCGTGGGGCTTCTTCCTCTTCATTGCGCTCTACAGCATCAATCGTCCGACCCTGCAAACCTACGTGCTCACGGTCTTGCTGGGTTTCACCTTCACCTGTGCGATCGAAGGGTGGCAGTACTTTCTCCCCGGCCGCGTCGCCGACATCAACGACATCATCTGGAACACCACCGGCGCCCTCCTCGGCGCAATCCTCGGCCACCTCCGCGAACGCCTCCGCTTCGAATTCGCGTAACCGCCTTTCTCCGCGTCCCCGCGTCTCCGCGTGATAATCGTTCCCCCTTGCTCTCTTTCCGAGACAACATTCGCGCGCTCCCAAGGCCAGCCTGGATCCTCTTCGGCGGAACGTTCATCAACCGCTTCGGCACGTTCGTCATCCCGTTCCTGATCCTCTACCTCGCGCGCATCGGCTACAGCATTGCGCAGGCGGGACTGGCCGTCGGCGCGTATGGAATCGGAAATCTCGTCGCTTCGTCCGCCGGCGGACATCTCGCCGACCGCATCGGACGCCGCAACACGATCGTCCTCTCGATGTTCGGTTCCGCCGCGGCGATGCTCGCGCTGTCGCAGGCGCGCAGCTACGTGCCGATCGTGATCCTGACCTGCATCACCGGCTCGCTTTCGGAGTTGTATCGCCCCGCCAGCTATGCGCTCGTCGGCGACCTGGTCGGCGACGAGCATCGCGTCACTGCATTCGGCATCTATCGCCTCGCCGTCAACCTCGGATTCGCCGCTGGTCCCGCGACGGCTGGATTCCTCGCAGACCACTCCTTCACGCTGCTCTTCATCGGCGACGCGGCTACGTCGATCGTCTACGGCCTCATCGCCCTCTTCGCGCTGCCGCACGGTTTGCGCACGTACGTGAAAACGGAGCGCACCGGCGAGGCGCTTCGCGTCGCGTTGCGCGACAAGCCGTTCGTCATCCTTCTCCTGGCAACGCTCTGCGTCACCATCGTCGACTTTCAAATGGGCTCCACGTTCGCGCTGCACGTGAAGTCGAACGGATTCCCATCGCGGATCTACGGCTTGCTGATCTCCACCAATGGCATGCTGATCGTGCTTTTCGAACTCGCCATCACCCAATGGACGCGACGCTTCCAACCGCGTCCGATGATCGCCCTCGGCTACCTCCTTGCCGGCGTAGGATTCGCCCTCACCGGCCTCGCGCACACGGTGCCTTTTCTCCTCGGCACGGTCGTCATCTGGACGCTCGGCGAGATGATCAGCTCCCCCGTCGCAAGCTCGTATGCCGTTCAACTCGCGCCCGAGCAATACCGCGGCCGCTACCTCGGACTATTCATGACGATGTGGTCCCTCGGCATGGTCATCGGCCCGCCCGTCGGCACGTTCGTGTTCGAACACAACCCCAACGCCGTCTGGATCGCCTGCGGCGCCCTCGGCGTAATCAGCGCGACGCTGATGATGCGGCGCAAAACGTAGTGCGGACATGCCGCGGGAAAGGCTTTTCACCACAAAGACACAGAGGACACAAAGAAAGGCTTTGTGCTCTTTGTGTCTTTGTGGTGAAAACGGTACCCTTGGCTACGCTCTTCTGCCGCCGTTCGTGAGAAGCGCGAAGCCGATCATCTTGTACAGCAGGCGCGCGCCGACGTTCGCATCCCACTCCGTCTCGCCGGGCGACACTTCGCAGAGATCGAGGCCGACGATGCGCTTGCCGTTGCGGCGCAGCGCGCGCAGCAATCCGATCGCTTCGTTCCAGGACAAACCGCCAGGCACCGGCGTGCCTGTCGATGGGCAAAGCGTCGGATCGAGTCCGTCGATATCCCACGACAGATAGACGTCGGTCGGAAGCGCGCAGGCGATCTCGTCGGCGATCTCGGCCCACGTCGCGCCTTCTTCCTTGCGCGACGCGAGGTCGGAATCGAAAAACGTCACGATGCGGCCTTCCGACGCGTCGATCATCGCCGACTCGGCATTGCTCAGATCGCGCACGCCGACCTGCACGAGGCGATCGACGCCGCCGACTTTCGTGATCACGTTGTGGAAGATCGACGCGTGCGACCAGGTGAACCCTTCGTACGCATCGCGAAGATCGGCGTGCGCGTCGAGATGGAGGATGCCGAGGTTCGGGTGCGTTTCCGCGTAGGCCAGGATCGCGCCGAAGGGGACGGAGTGATCTCCGCCCAGAACCACCGGCATTTTTCCGGCGACGAGGAAGGCGCGCGTCTGCTCGTACACCCAGTCGTTGACCTCTTCCGAAATCGCATTCACCTCGGACGCGGCCTTGCGCGTGGCGTTGTCGACGATGCCGCCCTTCTCGATCACGGCGACGGCAATGTGCTTTGCCTTTTCGTTCAGCCGCGCGATGTTCTTCGGCACGTCGAGCATGGCGATGCCGGCTTCGTACGGCCGTCCGGTATCGCGATCGAAAAGATCGACCTGCTTCGATGCCTCGAACACCGCCTCAGGACCTCGCGACGTCCCGCCGCCGTACGACGTGGTCGCCTCGTACGGAACCGGAATGACGACGACGTGGGCATCGTCAGGCGTGAACGGCAATCCGTAAATGCCGGCGCCGTCGGAGGCCGCGGCATCGGGGTCGAAAGTCATGGCGCGAGCATATACAAGAAGGGCTGAAAGGAGCTTGCGCGCCTTTCAGCCTCTTTTCGTTTTGGAATCCGCGCTGCACAAACCTTGATAGGTACTGCCGGGGGAGCCTTGGGCAACCAGCGCCGCCGGCCGTGCCGGCTATGGGGTCATGAAGATGTCCCACCACTTGTCCATCGTCTGCGCCAGCGGGCCGCGCGTGACGACGGCGTTCGGTTGCCAGCTGTACGTCACCGGCGCGCCTTCGATCTGCGATGCGTTTGCGTAACCGGCCATGAGGCCGATGCTGTTCGCGACCACGACGTAGCCGCGCGCGCCAGGAGGAATGTCGGAATCATCGGTAAACGTGGTGGCGGTATTCATGGCCGCCTGCGCATCCGCGTCTTTGCCGAGCGCGCGAACGAGCCACTTGGCAAGGTCAGCCCGCGTAACGTTTGCGCCTGGATAGAACGAGTCGGTGCTCATGATGGAGCCGCCGCTTCCAATGTCCGACATCACGGCGCCGCTCTGCATGAACGTGTCGCGCATCGGACCGCCGGCGCTCGTTACCGCCTGAACGTACGGAGCGAGAGACGCCGGCACGTCGCTGTAGTTGACCGGGTTGATCTGGTTCTGACGAATCCAGCAGTCGGAGGCGAGAATCACAGCCATCTCGCCGCGCGTGATGTTCGCATCGGGCTGAAATGCCGTCGTCGTCTTGCTGTCCATCAGTCGCAGCGTGATCGCCTTGCGAATGTAGGAGGCGTAAGGCGACGCGTTCGTGTCGTCGATGCCGGAGAACGTGCCGTAGTAGTTCGTCACCGCGAGGTGCAGCGTGTCGGGAACGCCGACGCCAACCGTTCCGGTGGACTGCCCTTTGAGGCCGTAGATCGTGGTGAACCAATCGCCGGCTGCCGGAGCGGCGAAGCCGAGGGAGGCCTGGAGTCCGTAAACAGCAGCGAGGAGGTTCGATCCCGTCGACGTCTGCACGCCGCTCGGATCGGTGACCGCGAGGTTGAAGGTATTGGCGGTATTGTCCCAGGTCAGGAAGACATCGCTCTCCACGCCGCTGCCGCCGATCGTGTAGTGATGCACGGCGGGGCCGGCGGACGGATCGAACGGCTGATCCCATGATTCGTTGCTGCTGGTCCCGGTGAAGCCGGCGTTGTAGGTCTGATTGAGAACGGCGCCGTAGACCTTCGACGAATTCTTGACCGCATCGAGACCGGCAAGGACGTTGAGGAAGCCGGCGCCCACCTGATGGCGTCCATAGCCGGCCATCGGTGTAGCGGTGGCCACGATCGTCGACTTGATCGAATCAGGAGTGAGGGCCGGATTCGCTTCGAGCAGCAGCGCGCAGGCGCCGGCGACGTGCGGCGTGGCCATCGATGTACCGTCCATGCAGGCGTACCAGACGGTTTCCGAAACGCTCAAGCCCGTGCACTGTCCGGCCTGACCGAGCGGCGTGGCGTTCGCTTTCGTCGAGACGATGGCAACGCCCGGCGCGGTGATGGTCGGGTGATAAATCGGATCGCCCGGAATGCCGCGCGACGAGAAGCTGGCCAAGCGTCCCTGCTTGTCCGCCGCGGCCACGCCGATGACCCACGGCGCGTCGGCGTACGGATTCATGGTGTTGTTGCCGGAACCTTCATTGCCCGCGGCGAAAACGACCGTGATGCCGCGATCGTGAAGCACTTTCGAGGCGACGCTCACGGGATCTTCCGGATCGAACGGGCCGCTCGTGCCCCAGCTGTTGCTGACCACGCGGATGTTGTAGGTGTACTGATGCGTAAGGACGTAGTCGAATCCTTCCAGCGCCCAGAGGATGGCGATCGCCTCACCGGTGCTGACGCCGATGAGATCCGCGCCCGGCGCCACGCCGGCGAACTTGCCGCCGCTCTCCGTGCCGAGGCCAGCGATCGATCCGGAAGCGTGCGTTCCGTGACCTGAGGTGGTGTCGGTATCGGGAAGATTCTCGAGATAGGTCGGCGGGACAACACCATCGAACGGCGAGCCCAGTCCGGGGCCTCCGATGACCACTTTGACGTTCTGCTTCACGTGCGTACCGAACGGGAGGTCAGGATGCGTCGCATCAATCCCGCTATCCACAATCGCCACGCCAATTCCTCGGCCTGAATATCCGAACCCCGGCATCGTCCGCTGCTCCGAGGCGCCGATCAGCGCCGAGCCTTCGTGGTTGAAGTAGCGGAGTGATTTGTTGAAGTACACCGAGCGGACGCGCGAGTTTGCGGCGATCTGGCGAACCTGATCGCCCGTTGCCCAGACGCCGACCATCGGCAGCTGCTTCAGCGAGACGCCGTAGCGGATGCCGAGCAGGCGCAGCGCGGTGAGGTCGGCAGCGCTCGGCTGGGAGTTGTACGTCACCACCGCGGGCAGGAGGCTGGTCGAGCCGAGCTTCGACTGCAGGATCGGGTCGATGACTGCGGCGTTGAGGGAGAAGACACTGAACGAAAGGATCAGGGCGACGAGGGCGAACCGATTGATTTTGCTGAACATCGAAGCTTTCTCTCCTTCTCTTTGTCGTGCATCCCACGACGATGGCTCGGCAAATTGCAATAGTAGTACCACTACCAAATGCGCTGATCACGGCCAGACGTTTGCAGCGCATCGCCCACATGTTGACCTTTGGTGGTAGTGGCACTACGATGCTCGCGCCGATGCCGATCGACACCGAAAGCACCCACACGTCCCGCTCGCGTCTGCTGGAGGCCGGCAAAACTCTCTTCGCGCAGAACGGCTACGAGCAGACGCCGACGGCGGCGATCGCTCGCGCCGCGGGGTCTTCCGAATCGCAGCTGATGCGCTATTACGGCGGCAAGGCGGGGCTGCTCGAAGCGATCTTCGATCACAGTTGGGCGCCTCTGAATCAGTTGCTGCAGAACCGCATCGCGGCGGCTTCGGACGCGCAGGAAGCGCTGGCGGCCATCCTCGACACGATGGTGGAGGGCTTCACCGCCGATCCCGAGGGAGCGTTCCTTTTCGTGTTCGAAGGGCGTCGCGTCCGGAGCGGGTCGGAGATTGCGATGTCGCGCGGATTCGCGGACTTTCAGGAACTGCTTCGCATGGTGGTGCGCCGCGGTCATCGCGACGGAACGCTTCGCGACGGCCACAACGACGAAGCGCTGGCCGTCGCGCTGATCGGCGCCGCGGAAGCGCTGCTTCGCGAACGCCTGATCGCCCGCCGCGCCGGTCAACCCGATCCATTCACGGACGAGGAGTTGAAGGCCGTGTTCCTGGCGCTGGTCGGCGGGCTATCAAAATCCGCGCAAACCCCAACTTAGTACGACGTGTGGACTGAGCCTAGGGGCAACCCAGGCTGTCGGCCCTGCCGACCTAGTCCATGTCCATCGGGTTCCAGACCGGGGTGTCGTCCTTCTCGGCGCGCTGCATCGCTTCCTTGAAGCGTTCGTCGAGGATGCGGGCGCGATCCTTCTGGCTCGCCATCTCGCGGTCGAACTTTTTCTCCATCTCGCTCTTCTGCGTCTCGAGGCCCGCCACCATCGACTCCAGCGATCCGCCGGCGCGCCGTTCCTTCGCCTTGTGCAGCAGCACTTCGCCGGAAACACGGTCGATCACGAGCGTCGCATCGCAGCAGGGACAGGTGATTTCGAGGTTGGTAGCCATGACGAGATTGTAGCGCCGACGGCTCGTCGGCTGGACCGCCAGCGGCTCGCTGGCGCGTTGCGGTATTGCCGGCGAGCCGCCGGCGCTACGAGTTGAGCGCCTCCGTCAGATCCTCGACGAGGTCTTCGGCGTGTTCCAACCCGACCGAAACGCGCAGCAGGTTCTCGGCGGTCTGGCTTCCTACGCCCTCGCTCGACGCGCGATGCTCGATCAGACTTTCCGTTCCGCCGAGGGACGTCGCGCGCGTGAAGATTTTCGTTTTGCCCGTGACGGCTTGCGCCTCTTCGCGTCCGCCGCGAACGTTAAACGACAACATTCCGCCGAACGCCGACATCTGCCGCGCGGCGATTTCGTGGCCGGCGTGTGATTCCAGTCCGGGATAGTGCACCGCCTCGACACTCGGATGATTTTCCAGCGCGCGCGCGATCGCCATTGCGTTCTCGCAATGCACGCGCATCCGCGCGGAGAGCGAGCGGATGCCGCGCAGGATCATCCACGAGTTGAACGGCGAGGCCACGCCGCCGGTGATCTTGCGGCCATGCGCGACCGACTCGCTGAACGCATCGCGCCGCGCGAACGCGAGCGATCCGCCCTGCACGTCGCTGTGTCCGCCGAGGTATTTCGTGGTCGAGTGCATGACGACGTCGGCGCCCTGTTCGATCGGACGCTGCAGCGCCGGCGTCGCGAACGTCATGTCGGCGATCAGCATCGCGTTCGCGCCGTGCGCGATCGCGGCGAGCTCCGCGACGTCGACGATCTTCATCAACGGATTCGACGGCGTCTCGCACCAGATCGCGCGCGTGTTCGGCCGCACGACTGCGCGAACGGCATCGAGATCGTCCATCCGCACGAGGTCGCACGTCACACCCCATCGCGGCAGATACTCCGCGGCCAGCGCGCGCACGCCGTAGTAGCCGTCGTCGGGAAGGATCAAATGCGATTCCGGCGGCAGCGACTGCAGCACGCACGTCACCGCCGCCATGCCGGACGCGAACGCCAGCGCGTGCGACGCCGAATCGATCGCGGCCAGCGCCTCTTCGAGCCTCGACTGAGTCGGATTGCCATCGCGGATGTAGCTGAATCCATGCGACGGCGCACCGTCCACCGTCCGCTCGAATGTCGTTGATAGATGAATTGGCTGCGAGACCGCGCCCGTCTCTTCGTCCGCGCCAGCCCCCGAATGAACCGCCTTCGTTTCAAATCGCATCCGCGGAGGATACCGGCTACAAGCGCTCCGCGCCGTCCAACTTGCTCAGATCGCGATCGAACGTCCCGAGGGGAAGGTGTCCGGCTTTGCGCGCGATTTCGAGAACGAGGCAGTCGGAGAAAGCGACGTTCGTTTTGCTATACATGTCGAGCGCCGCTGTTACTACATCCGCTTCCTGCAACGTCACAGTCTCGTGGTGGAGAAAGAGATCGACGGCTGAAGCGATCCTCGCCCGCTCGAAGCGATACGCCCTCTGCAAAACCCAAACGGTCTCGGCCAGTACGATAAGAGAAACCCAAACCGCGTTCTGCACGAAAGCGGTGGCTACTGCCAGCTGTCTCTCATTGTCACGCGTAACGAGCCGCACCAGCACGTTTGTATCAGCGGCGCGCATGCTTCTCCGCGAGATGATCTCCGATCGCGTCCTTCAACTCCTTCAGCGTGCGCGGCGTTGGTGGTGTCGGAAACAAGATTCGATGCATGTCCTCGAAGGTGTATTTCCCCTTCCGGCGCACGACAACGGTGTTGTCCTTCACCTCCCACTCCAGAACGGAGCCCGGCACGATCCCCAGCTGGCGGCGAATCTCCGCGGGAACGGAAATCTGACCTTGCGCTGTAACCTTCGATTGCGGAAGAGACTTCGTTTCAGGAACAGCCTTTGGTTCGAGACGAGACTTCCGTTGCGCGCGGGGCTTCGATGGCGGAGAGTATTTCGGTTGCGGAAGCGACATAGTGATGTCATAGTACCACGGTAATGGACGTGCCATGAAACGTGTCGCCGCACTCGTTCTCGTCATCGCCGCGATCGCCGGCTATCGCTACTACGCGGGCAATGCGCCGGTGCGAGCGTACGAGCAATTCGCCGAGGCCATCCTCCATCGTCAGTACGACGCCGCAGCTGCGATGACCACCGGACTTACGCCGGCGGCGTTGGAGCGATCCGGAACGCAAGAGAAGGCGGGAGCGGGGCCGGCCATGTTCCAGACATTGTTCAAGTCGCACTTCCGCATCGACTCGAAGGAAGTCGACGCCGGCGGCGTCGTCAATCTGAAGTGCGTTCAGACGGTGCTTTTCAATCCCGTCGGCGTGGAGTCCACGCGCCCGGCCATGTATTTGCGCATGAACCAGACCGTCCGCATGCAAAACGTCGAAGGCGCCTGGAAGGTTGTCTCCTTCGAAAACGCCTTCGACAAGATGGATTCGGTGACAACGCGCTAGGCGTCAGTGCCGAATGCCGCCGTTCGGATCGATGCCGATGCCATCCTCGGCCGCGGCCGCGTGACGAATACCGTTCGGATCGATACAGACTCCCTGATCGGAAGTCGCGGCGGCATTCAAGCCGCGACCGTTCGGGTCGACGCCCAGACCCTTGTCACCCCCGTCACCTGCCATTGCGATTCCGCCGGAGAACAACGCCACTGTCAGAAAAACCCGTAGAACTTTCATCGGTTTCTCCTTTCGGAGATCAGTACGTCAAGGCGATTTCGCGGTTTGCGCAATACACACCTTCGACACCGTTACGTTCCCCTTTATCATTCGCAAGGCAAGGAGATCGCCATGGCCGACGATGAACGGGAAGACACCACCATCTACAGAGCCGTCGAGAATGGTGATGGGCAGTACTCGATCTGGCCGGCCGATCGCGAGCTCCTTCTCGGATGGCACGACACGGGCAAAACCGGCTTGAAGCCCGAGGTTCTCGCGTACATCGAACAGGTCTGGAGCGATATGCGTCCGCGATAGAAGATGGGCTATCCCTGATCACGTTCCAGCGACGCCTTCACGATCTCATTCCGTTTCGTAAGAAGGCGCGTCAGGTATTTCCTCATTACCAATCGATCGACGATCGCGCCGAGGACTCCGAAGGGCGATCGAAACGCGAGCACGTCCGTCATCCGCGTTCCTTCATCGCACGCTTCGAAATAGTGATCGTGGACGAACGAGCGGAACGCGCCGCGGACCATCGAATCCTGAAAGTGGCGCGGACGGTCGTACGCCGTGATCGCCGACGTGAAGCGCTGCCGAATTCCGAAGTGGCGGCCTTCCCACGTCACCTGCTCGCCCAGCCCGATCAGACCTGACGTTCTCCCCGCCACCGCCCGCTCGCCCGTGTGGCCCATCGACTCAGCATACAGATCGAGATCGCGCGACGCATCGAAGCATCGCTCCTGACTGGCTTGAATCTGCGTCACGATCGTGATCACGTTCATACGAATGGCTCGCGACCGCAACGTATACTCCCGCACCACATGGGTCGCATCCACCTCGGCACGATTTTCGGGACCACGATCACTCTCGATTTCAGCTTCCTCATCCTGATCGTCTTCTTTGTCATGACCGACATCCAGCAGGCGGGGATGCGCTACGCCCTGCTCTGGATTCCGGTGCTGCTGGTCAGCATTCTCTGGCACGAGCTGGCGCATGCGGCCATGATTGGCGCACTCGGATTCGGATCGAGCGCAATCATCCTCGAAGGCATCGGCGGCGCCACATATAACGAGCGCCGCGCCAAGGCGTGGCAGGACCTGCTCATCAGCGCCGCCGGCCCCGCATCCAGCTTCCTCCTGGCGTGGATCATCACGCTGATCATGAACACGATCCCGGCCGCGACGCGCGATCCGTTCCTGGCCGCGCTCCTGCCGCTGATGGCGCGCGCCAACTTCTGGTGGGCCATCTTCAACCTCCTGCCGATCGGACCATTGGACGGCAACGGAATTCTCCGCAACTTCTTCCGGCTTTTTCTCAGCGAGCGTCCAGCGTTCGTCATCTCCATCTGGATTTCGATGCTGGTCGGACTCGGCGTCTTCATCCTCAGCCTCATCGGCCGGCAGATTTTCATCGCCATCCTCGTGGCCTGGTACGTGCGCTCGAGCTGGATGCAGTGGGAGTTCTTCCGCTCTCACAACCGAACCGATTGAAACGATGGGACGGAAACTCACCTAAAATAGCCCGACCAACCTGCATGGAAGTTCAACCTCCCCCGCATCTCGCAAACGCTCGAAGCGCGCTCGCACGCTGGCTCCGCGGCGGACGCACGCGCGCCTCGCACGAGTCGCTGCGCACAACCGTCGCCATTCTGCGCGCGCAGCAGGAGGCCACGCTCGACGGCATTCTCGTCGTCGACGACCGCGGCTCCATCCTTTCGTACAACCGCCGCTTCCTCGAAATGTGGGGCATCCCCGAGGATGTCGCGCGGCGCGCGGACGACAACGAACTGCTCGGATTTGCGTCGGAAAAGGTGCAGGACTGGGACGAATTCATCGAGCTCGTCAACCATCTCTACACGCATCCCACCGCAGTCCGCAGCAACGACACCGTCTACATGAAAGACGGCCGCGTCCTCTCGCGCGCCTCGGTGCCCATCGTCTCCGGCGAAAAAATCCGAGGGCGCTCCTGGTACTTCCGCGACGTCACCGAAACCGTTCGCAACGAACAGATGCAGGCCGCGCTCTTCCGCATCGCCACGCTCAGCCGCGACGCGCACAACCTCGACGAGTTCTACGGCGCCGTGCACGGCATCGTCAACGGACTCATGGAAGCGACGTACTTCTACATCGCCGAGTACGACGCCGCGCGCGACATCCTCACCTTCCCCTACTTCGTCGACAAATACGACGAGGCTCCCGTCGGCCGGCCGCCCGGACGCGGATTGACCGCGTACGTTCTGCGCACAGGCAAACCCCTTCTGGCCACGCCGCAGGAGTTCGACGATCTCAAAAAGAGCGGTGAAGTCGAATCGATCGGCGCTCCCTCGGTCGACTGGCTCGGAGTTCCGCTCGCGACCGGCGACCGCACCTGGGGCGTCATCGGCGTGCAGACGTACGACGAAGGCGTCCGCTACACCGACCGCGATCGCGATCTCCTCGTCTTCGTCGCGCAGCACGTCGCCTCGGCCGTCGAACAGAAACGGCAGGAAGACGCGATCCGCGAGAGCGAACGCCGCTACCGGCAGATGTTCGAGAACAACCGCGCCGTGCAGATCCTGCTCGATCCCGTCAGTGGCCGCATCGTCGACGCCAACGTCGCCGCCGCCGAGTTCTATGGATGGAGCGTCGACACGCTTCGCAGCATGTACATCTGGCAGATCAACATGCTCGACGAAGGCGCCATCCGCACCGAGATGACGAATGCCTCGCAGCAGCGCCGCAGCTACTTCGTCTTCCGTCACCGCCTCGCCACCAGCGACATCCGCGACGTCGAAGTGCACTCGGGGCCGATCGTCACCGGCGGCCGCACGCTCCTCTACTCGATCATCCACGACATCACCGAACGCAAGCGCGCCGAGGAGGCGCTGCTGCTGAGTGAGCAGAAGTACCGCAACATCGTCGACTACGCGTCCGTCGGTATCTACCGCTCCACGCCCGACGGCACGATCCTCATGGCCAATCCAGCCCTGGCGCGGATCCTCGGCTACGACACGACGGACGAATTGCAGCAGCGCAATCTCGCCACTGACGTTTACGTAACCGAGAGCGAGCGCCAGATCGCGCTGCAGCAGTTCGCCGCGAACGGCTATGCCATCGAGGAAGAGCTGCGGTGGCGCAAAAAAGACGGCACGCCGATCTGGGTGCAGCTCAACGCACACGCCATCGATCTCCACGAAGGCGCCGAGGTCTACGAAGGATTCGTCTTCGACATCACCGAGCGCAAGCTGGCCGACCAGCAGATCGCCGCCGCGAACGCGCAGCGGAAAGCCGTGCTCGATGCCGCCACGCGCGTCTCCATCATCGCCACCGACGCGAACGGCGTCATCACCGTCTTCAACTCCGGTGCTGAGCGAATGCTCGGCTACGCCGCGTCCGATGTCATCGGCGCGCGCAACATCACCGAACTGCATCTCGACACGGAGCTCGTCCAGCACGCGCGGCGGCTCACCTTCGAGCTCGGCGAAAAGCTCAGCGGATTCGACGTCCTCGTCCGCCGCGCCACGCACGAAGGACTCGAAGAACGCGAGTGGACCTACATCGGCAACAACGGCGAGCCGATCACCATCCTGCTATCGGTCACCGCGCTGCGCGACGAACACGGCAACCTCACCGGATATCTCCACGTCGGCACCGACGTCACCGAGCGCAAGCTCGCCGAGGAGACGCTGCGGCAGCAGTCCGCGGCGATGACCGCATCGATGGACGGCATCGGCATCCTCGACGGCCGCCTCGACTTCACCTACGTCAACGACGCGCTGGCGAAACTCTTCGGCTACCCGAGCCCGCAGGAGATCATCGGCCGCTCGCTCTGCGATCTCTACGAGCCGCCCGAGCAGGTTCGCTTTATCACCACCATCGTGCCGCTCGTGCAGCAGCGCGGGCGCTGGCGCGGAGAGGCCACCGGGCTGCGCCACGACACCTCGCTCTTTCCGCAGGAGATCTCGCTCACCTCGATCGACGGCGGCGGCATGGTCGCGGTCGTACGCGACATCACCGAGCGCACGTACGCCGAGGAGCAGATCAAGCACCTCGCCTATCACGACGCGCTGACCACGCTTCCGAACCGGCTGCTGTTCAAAGACCGCGTCACTGTCGCCATCTCGCACGCGCAGCGTCACGAATCGCGCGTGGCCGTGCTCTTCCTCGACCTCGATCGCTTCAAGGTCATCAACGACTCCCTCGGCCACAACATCGGCGATCAGCTCCTGCAGGCCGTGGCCGCGCGCGTGCAATCGTGCGTCCGCGACAGCGACACCGTGGCCCGCCTCGGCGGCGACGAATTCACGCTACTGCTGCCCGAGCTCACGCACGCCGAGGACGCCGCGCTCGTCGCGCAAAAAATCCTCGAAGCCGTCCGCTACCCGTTCCACATCGAAGGACGCGAGTTCTACATCACCACCTCGATAGGAATCAGCGTCTTCCCCGAGGACGGAACAGACGCTGAGACATTGATCAAAGCAGCAGACACCGCCATGTATCAGGCCAAGGAACAGGGCCGCGACAACTACCAGCTTTTCAACGCGCTCGTAAACGCGAAGGCGCTGCAGCGCATCGCCCTTGAACACGGCCTGCGCCGCTCACTGTCGCATCACGAGATGGCCGTGCACTACCAGCCCATTTTCGACTTCCGCACCGGCCGCATCACCGGCATGGAAGCGTTGCTGCGCTGGACCGATCCCGAGCTCGGCCCGATCGGGCCCGCAACGTTCATCCCCCTCGCCGAGGCCATCGGCGTCATGATCCCGATTGGCACCTGGGCGTTGCGTGTTGCCTGCGCACAGGCCAAGCAATGGCACGACTCCGGTTTCAACACACTATCGCTCGCAGTGAATCTTTCGGTCTGTCAACTCCAGCAGCCCGATCTCGTCAACGTAGTCCGCGAAATTCTCGCCGAAACAGGACTGCCCGCACGTCTATTGGAGCTGGAAATCACCGAATCGACGGCGATGCAGAGCCCCGAGGCCAGTATCCGCACGCTCTATGAATTGAAACGCCTCGGCATCCGCATTTCATTAGACGATTTCGGCACCGGCCACTCATCACTCGCCTATTTGAAGCGATTCCCGATCGATACGTTGAAAATCGATCAATCCTTCATCCGCGATATCACCCGCGACCCCGATACGGCCGCCATTGTGACCGCCATCATCGCCATGGGCCACAGCCTGCGTCTGAAAGTCATCGCCGAGGGCGTCGAGTTCACTGACCAGGCCACATTCCTCAAGCGCCACAACTGCGACCAGATGCAAGGCTTCCTGATCAACGCCCCCATGCCAGCCGCAGAGCTCGGCGCAATCCTCGCGGCGGGCGATGTGCGCGTCGTGGACGAAGCGTAGCGGCAATACGTACCATTCAAAACTTTTTGCGAATGGTGTGGAATTTTCGCACTGCGTACTTCCATATCCGTGCGCACACCGTCCACTGTCCTAATCCAGCAGCAACGAGCGCGGTTTTTATCAATCCGTCGTCAATAGCAAACTAGTGTCTTGTTCTGTTTATCGGGGCGTCCATAGGCAATCAATAAAGGAGCCAGCGAATGTCAAAGCGAATCACCATCACAGCGGTACTTGGAGGTCTGATGTTCTGCAACTTCATCGCAGCAAACGCTGCGCCTCCCGCCCCTCTGATCAATGCAGGCAAATGGGAAATCACGATTCATACGACGGAACCGGTCGACTCTCCGCCCATGACCTCGGTTGCGTGTCTGACGCCCGAAGCGGTCGCGAGGATTGCGCCGCCAGTGAGCAAGGCGAGCCACGATTGCCATTTGGCCGCGCCGCCAGCGCTGCTGAACGGAGTACTCACATACACCATGACCTGTCCGAAGCTCGGCCGCACCACCACTACAAAGATGACGTACGGCGGCGACTCCTATACTGGCTCAATAGTCATCGAGCAGGCGGACGGTACCGTCATGAAACAAATCATCACCGGCAAGCGCCTTGGCGATTGCGATCCGCAGGACTAAGAAGGAAGACCGAATCATGGAATCACGGCGCAAATATGGATCTGGCAGTTTTCTTTTTACACTCATCCTGCTGTTGATTGCGATGTCTGCGCAGGCCGACGATTGGACAAGCACCGGCGGCGTTACGACAACGCCGGATCCTGTTGGAATCGGATTAACCAGCCCGCTGGCGGCAAAGCTTCATGTCGTCAGCTCCTCGAATAACAGCATCATGCAGCTCTACGGTCCCAGTGCCGCCACAAATGGGGTAGCGCAGGGAGTGCTCTTCACCGACACGATGGCGACCGACGGCTACTGCTGTGGCGTCGTGATGAATCTGATGGGCAATAGCATCATCCGGATCAGCAATCTTCAGATAGGTCAATGGGGAAATGCCTTACTCCAAAGCACTAATGGAGCGCCCCTTTTACTGAACGCCTCAGGCGTGACGGGCTCGCCCGCCGGCGACGTCATCATCGGGTACGGCGGTCAACCGATCGGCCTGCGCGTCCTAAGTTCCGGCAACTCATCCTTCATGGGCGCAGTCGGAATCGGAACAAGCACCCCCGCCGCCGGTGTGAAGTTCCAGGTCGAGGATCTCAACTACAACACGGACATGCTCGTGAGCGCAGGCGACAACCCAGCGGCCCCTCATTCGCCGACGGTGAGCCTCATGCGAAAAGACGGAAACGACCTTCAATTGGCAAAGTACGGCCTGACGCTGGACGCCAACGACGGCAACAAATTTAAGCTTCTCTACGGCGGCACTGCCGGATTTACCACAGCGCCGCTCGTGGTCGACACTGCGGGCAATGTCGGAATCGGGACGACCAATCCCGCCGCAGGCATGCGTCTCGACGTTACCGGCGCCGGACACTTCACCGGCAACGTGACCGTTGACGGGATCATTTACGCCAAATATCAGGACGTCGCCGAATGGGTTCCCTCCGAGGGCACGATGCCGGCGGGTACGGTGGTCATTCTCAATCCCCTCAAGACTAACGCCGTTACTCCGTCAACAAAGGCCTACGACACTTCCGTTGCAGGCGTCGTCTCCGATCAGCCGGGCGTACTCCTCGGCGTCGGCGGTGAGAACAAGGCCAAGATCGCAACCACCGGCCGCGTAAAAGTACGCGTCGATGCACGAACGCATGTTGTACACATCGGCGATCTCCTCGTGACCAGCGACATCCCCGGCACCGCGATGTTGTCCGAGCCGCTCGACCTCGGCGGTGTGAAAATCCACCGTCCCGGAACCTTGATCGGCAAAGCGCTCGAACCCCTCGCCGGCGGCGAGGGCGAGATTCTCGTGCTCCTGAGCCTGCAATAACTGTCGATCAGGAAGTCTACTCATGCGACTTACTCCTAAACTCTTCTTCGTTCTTCTGGGCGTAACCTGCTCAGCAGCCGCAGGCATGCGCAATAGCGGCGCGGCAGCGCCCCAGGTTACATTTGCTGCAAAAACCATTACGGCCACAGGCCTCACCCCGAATCATCAGGTAGTCGTGTTCGGGGCGGCGCGCGAGGCGCTCGGACGCTCGTATCGGATGGCACGCTGGAGCGCCATGACGCAGGCCGACGCCACGGGACAGGTTACCTATGATTTGGGCCGGACCATCTCCGCCAACTCAATCTGGTGCGTCGCAGATCTCACGACCGGTGAATACACAGTCGCCTCTCCTCGTGCGTACGACTTACGCACGACCTCGTTTCAGCCAAACGCGTTCCGAAAAGGTGTCGGAGCGGACGAGTTTACTTTCCGCCACCCGTATCTGGACATGCTGTATGTCCATCCTGGACAGGGTGCGTGGACGGCAGAGGTTCCGGAGGGAAGCGCGCTGGACCGGGATGGTCCAAACGGTGTGATTGTTCTCTCTCTCATAGACATGACCCCACTCGGCAACGCGCCAAAGCTTCGCACGTTTGTGCCGGGCGGTGTCCTCGTAGCCATAGATGTACTTCGCGCCGAAGTGGCCGTTATTCGATTGGATACCGGGATGCTGAGCGCCGGTGGTCCGCGATGAGAAAGACAATCCGGTTCGTCGTCCTGGTAGTCGCTACACTCGCCGCTCACTATGCACGCGCCCAGGACACGCCTGATACCTCGCGTGGATTCATGCCGCAGAACGTCTACGACTTTCGCGGTATCGATAGTGTGGCCATGTTTAATGGCAACCTCAACCTGCATATCCCGCTCGGGCAAACGTATCACGTCAATGGCCGAATGCCGTATCTACTCGGGCTGTTCTACAACAGCAACAACTGGGACTACGAACAGCAGAACAGCGGAGCGCTGATAGCCGTACCGGTAGGGCGTTCCAATGCGGGCCTGGGCTGGGCATTCTCCTTGGGCGAATTCTACGGTGAAGATCCGTACAACCGTGATCCCTATCACGCGATCTACGTTTCGCCCGACGGCTCCGAGCATGTTTTCAATGTCGCCGCGGGCACCTTGTACGGCTATGTCGACGACGCAACACATCTCCGCGTTCATTACGTGAACCCGTATACGGACGTCGTCGAGTTTCCCGACGGCGCCAAACACACCTTCACGCGCCTGCAGAAGCGCCTTGGGGATTGGGTAGCAGACGCGAACGGAACCACATGGCGGTTGACGACGCTGGCCGATGCCTTCGGGAATGCCATGTCCATATCGTACAAAACCGTGAGCGACACCTTCAATCAGTACCCGGAAGTATGGACCATGAAGGACGGTCCGCGGACTCACACAGCCTACTTTATAGAAGGGACCTTCTATCCAACCGCCCTTGAACATCTCGATGTCTCTGCCATCGGCGGCTCAACGGCCACGTATCATTTTCATTATCAGACCGCCTCGATCCCGCCGGGGTTCGGGGCCACGTCATCCACGCCTTTCACGCTTTCCCTGCTCACCTCGATCGATCTGCCGGACGGCACGGCGTACTACATGACGACTGATGGAACGGCTACCGGAGCTCCCGCCTACGCCACGGCGTCCGGCACAAATGTCAGCGGCGTGCTCCAAAGTCTCCGGTTGCCGACCATGGGGTATCTCAAGTGGGCGTATGAGCCTCGCGTCCCTCCATACATCGGCGCAGGTCCCAGCGGTAAGCGGCCGGGTGTCACGACTAGATTGCAGTGCGGGAGTGATGGCTGCCCCACAGAAGCATCGGCGCTCGGGAAATGGACCTACGGCACTTTCTATGGCACGGTCGGCTGCATGTACGAGGGCGCGACTAAACAGGGTGTGCGCCAATTAACGACGTGGGTCACCCAGCCGGACGGCGTCACACAGCTCGCATACTTCAATGCGTTCGTTCCGGACACCGACGTGTGCTGGGCCGATCAGCCGTTATATCAGCAGTGGGACTACGGCATCCCATTTGCGCCGGAGGCTGTCGATTCCGGCCGCTATCTGAGCACGGAAACGAGAAGCTCCTTTGCGTTCCCGACAAACTGGACCGGCCGAGGCCGCGCCCCGGGAGCATTCGATGCGTTGACGCAGTCCCGGTACGTGACGTACGACCAGAACGCGACTTCGCTATGGTCAGGCAGCATCAACAATCCAGTCAAGGTAATGCGCACGAACTACGACGGGGATACCGGCTGCGGTGGCCAGATATGCTACAAACAGAGCACCAACTATACCTACGATGGGTTTGGCCACTATCGCCAGACATCAGCGGCCACGAATTTTCCGGGATCGTTCCCATTCCGCACCACATTCACGGACTACGCGACAACGCTCGACACAAATGGCGACTGGGTCTTGGGGACTGCGACCGAGCAGTGCACCGTGGATGAGAGTCAGGAGCGCACCACGGCACTTGGCAACTGTGGCTCATTGACGGCTTCGGCGACAACCAGGCTGAACTTCGATCGCGCGACAGGAGCATTGCTCGGGCGGCGGACACTCAAGAACATCAACAATACCCTCGATTCTCACGATGTTTTGAGCCTGTTTTCCTATGACAGTCACGGAAATACGCTGACCGAGCAGTTCTACGGCGGCGACACGCAGTCCATCAGCACGTCGACGACATTTCCCACGCCGCCCGCCACGCCGACGTACCAGATCGATCACACGTTCACGTACTCGACGGGAGCGCAATCGGGCGCTCTTCTGTCGCGTTCTTCCGCGTACAAAAACGTTCTCGCCACGCCGCCGGCAGATTTTGACTTCACCCTCGACTCGAGCACGTTCGAGCTCTACACCGGTCTCACCTTGTCCACTCGTGACGCCGCCGGCCTGCAAACCGACTACAGCTACGACTCGGTGGGCCGGCTGAGCAGGATTGCTCCTCCATCGCCTCTTGCAGCGACGGTCCTCACGTACTCTCCTGCCGGCGTCAACGGTTCGACGTTCACTCCCGCAAGCGTCGATGTGACGACGTCGTCGAGCGACCTGACCAAGGGCAAGATCGAGAAGAAGTACTTTTATGACGCGCTCGGCAGACTGTTCGAGCAACACATCCTTATGCCTGCGAAGGACGCCAACGGCACGAACACCGACGTCTGGAGCAAGGCGTTGACGTCCTACAATGCCTCCGGACAGCAGGCGTCGGTCTCAACGCAACAGCGCGTGACCAATTTCAACAGCGCGCAAAAGACGTCGTTTTTCTATGACGCCTCAGGCAAACCGAACGTGATTACTGCGCCGGACGGAAAACAGACGACATTTTCAAGGATCGGAGACCGCGTCGAGACGCGAGCCGTTCCGATCGCAACGAGCGCATCCGGAACCACCTTTTCGCCGACCACATATACCTATGATCGGCTTGGCCGCATCTTCAGGGTCGAAGAGCTGGCTGGTCCTACGAGCGCGACCGCAACAATAGGGACGACTGTGACGACCGGCTACACCTATGACTGGGCGGACCGGCTGACCTCCGTACTCATGAGCGGAGACAGCGGCAGCCAATCCCGAACCTTTAACTACGACACCCGCGGCTTTCTAACGAGCGAGGTGCATCCCGAGTCCGGCACTACGTCGTATGACGGCTTCGATGCGCGCGGCCATGCCACGCACCGCATCGTTGGTTCGTTCGACCTCACCTTCGAATACGACAGCGCCGAGCGGCTCATCCATGTCAAGGATCTTGGACCAGGCGGCCGCAGACCGTTAAAGGACTTCACATTTCTGGACGTGAACAGCGGATCCGACTACTCGCGCGGCAAATTGAAAACGGCCACACGCTATAACCATCCGTCATCGGGAGACGTGACCGTCGCTGAGACCTACACCTACGCAGGCTCCGGTGGTGCCCCCTCCATGAAAGAGACCGCGATCACGATCAGCGGGGGACCTTCCCAGACGTTCACCGAGTCATTCACCTACGACGACCTTGGTGCACTTGGCAGCATCGCTTATCCGACCTGTCTCGCGCCATGTTCAACGTCCGGCGGAATCGGAACGTTGAGCCACGGCCTTTACGACGGCCAGTTGGTATCGGTAGCACCGTATGCCAGTGCATTGACCTACAACGCAAACGGAACGCTCGGCTCAGTGAAGCACCAGGGGAACGTCACCGATACCTATGCTGCGGACCCGAATGGAATGCCGCGGCCGCAATCGATCTCGGTGGACGGGTTCGCATGCACGCCAACGGCTTCGATCGTCAATGCGCCTGCGACCATGTGCGCCTCCAGCACAAGCACGGCAACGGCGTCTCCGTCGGCCGGAGCAACCTTCCTCTGGACGATTGATAACGGCTCGATCATCTCGGGAGCGACCTCCGCGACAGTAACGTTCACTGCCCCGGCGGGTACAGCCACCATCCATCTGAAGGTCACCACATGCGGAGACGCATTCGCACAGGTGAGCATCAACGTCACCGCGTCCGCGTCGATCACCCAGCAACCCGCGAGCACGAGCATCGCCTCAGGATCATCGACGACTCTCTCCGTGGCAGCCAGCGCCTCAAATCCTCATTACCAGTGGTACCAGGGCACGCCGCCCGGTGGAACCGCGCTTTCCGGCCAGACTTCCAGCACGTTCACCACACCCGCTCTCACGCAAACAACGAGCTACTGGGTTCGCGTGACCAGCGACTGCGGCACAGCCGACAGCAACGCGGCTACAGTAACGGTCGTCAACATCCCGGCGCCCACCGGCTTGACCGCCACCACGCAAACGTCACCGACCTCCGTTCTCGTGCAGTGGAATACCGTGCCCAGTGCATCGAAATACATCGTTGAGTTCGCCACGAACGTCGCAGGACCTTTTATCCAGCTGGGGCAACCAACCACCTCATTGCAGGCGGTCCATTCACCCTCTCCTACGTCCGCCCCTGTCGCTTACGTCTACCGCGTCTGGAGTGCTGACGCCAATGGCGTGCGCGGTTCCGTGAGCAATGTCGACTACGCCGTAACGGCCTCAACGCTCTTCACCGATGAGCGGATCCAGAAAGGAATGACTTGGATTAAAGGCATGCACATCAAGGAATTGCGCGACGCCATCGACGCTGTGCGTACCGCCGCGAGCACCGCACAGAACCCACTGCCGGCCGTCTGGCCGAATGCACAGCCACCGACAGGTTTGATCTCGGCAGGCAACATCACTACGCTCCTGGCCCCTCTGAACGCCGCACGAAGTGTCTTCGGTCTGGCGTCCTTCGTCTACACCGGCGTGCCATACCCCGCGTCGAACGGAGCGGTCATCTCGGAACACATCCAACAACTGCGGGACGCGCTACGATGAGAAGGCACTCCATGCACGCTAAATGCTTGTTCATCCGGTTCGCCGCCTGCCTCATACTCGCGGCAGCACCAACGGCCTCGCTGCTCGCGCAGCAGAGCTGGACTACCGGCACGTTCTCCTACGACGCCGCCGGCAACATCACGGCTATCGGCAATGACACGTACTTCTACGACACGGCCGGACGGCTCGTTCACGGTACGGCCGAGGGGACGGCGAATTATCAGAATTACGCCTACGACGGGTTCGGGAACCGGCTGAGGGCCGACACCACCGGGAAGAACTGCGCAGGCAATGTTCCGTGTGGCGGGACGGTGTCGGTAAACACGAACAACCGCATCGACAGCGCCGGCTTCTCCTACGACTCCGCCGGCAACATGAAGAGCTCCGGCGGGTCGAGCTATGACTACGATGGCGCGGGAATGATGTCCTCACTGACCGCGCCGAACAGCTGGCGCTACGACTACGTCTACACGGCCGACGACGAGCGGATCGCTACCTACACCGGCAGCGGCAACTGGCAGTTCACCATCCGCGGTCTTGACGGAAAAGTCCTGCGGGAAATGACGGCCTACCAACCCGCACAAGGCGCAGCAACCTGGACCTGGAGCCGCGACCACGTCTGGCGCGACGGCCAACTGCTTGCGACCGTCTCTCCCTCCGGCACCGAACAGTTCCACCTCGACCACCTCGGCACCCCCCGCCTCGTGACCGATGCCGCGGGCCACAAGACCGGGTATCACGCCTATTACCCATTCGGCGAGGAGCTGAACCTCGGCACCGACGAGTCACCGGTCGAGAAGCTCAAATTCACAGGACACGAGCGGGATACGGTGCTCTCCTCTTCTCTAGACTACATGCATGCGAGGTTCAATTGCGCCGGAGTCGCTCGGTTTTTGTCGATAGATCCGGTATTGGACTTGAAGCAGACCGTACCAGAACCGCAGTTGTGGAATCGTTACGCCTACGTTGGTAATAATCCCATAAGCTTCACTGATCCAAATGGCAAAGAGCGCTTGCCATGTGCGGCGTTCGCGCAGACGGGTCGCTGCACGCCAATGTCGGGACCGGCCGGCGATAGGCAGGTCCTGCTTACGGCAGGTGTCGTCGGCATTGGGCTCGTCGGACCAGCAATCGCAAGCGAGAGCATTGCTGCGGCCTTGATGTCGAACCCATCGTTGACGCTGTTCGCGATGCGGATGCTGTTTGCGCTGTCGGGTGGCGACAATATCGAGATTCCAGGACCGGTAAATTCTGAATTTGGTAAAGCAGAATATCTTCTGGGCCAAGTCCCGGGCAATACGGAGAGTGCGGGCAAAGGCGGGTTCTTTAGCGGCGCACTCGGGTTCACCAAAGAAACGCTCGTTCCCGCCTTGAAATCCCACCTGATGGAGAACGTTGGGAAGGCGACAGTGCAAGAGACCGGTGTCGCGGGCGTGCGAGTTACAACGATTGGAAAGATGACAGGCCCAAACGGCACGACGGCATTCGTTAAGACTGTATGGCAAGTAGTGAATGGCAAGGTGCGACTAATAACAGCTGTGCCCACGAGGCCTCCGGTATAAGAATATGAGTAGCTATGACGGCCAGACTCAAACTATCGCCTGTGGCATTCACGCTGTCCACATTGAGTGTATAGATAGTCAGGGCGACGAAGTGAATTACGCGATCGCAATCGATGGCGCGAGCGTGGCCTCTTTTACGATCTTGCGTTATTACCGACTGGAAGTCTCCTGTAAGGATAACGAGGTCGCGTTGTGGGGTGGCAGTCGCATCTGTTTTGTGGATATGGCAAGCCGTCAACTTAAGCGTTTTGACCGTGATGATGAAGTGCACGCTGTATACCCTTTCCGTACGCTTTGGTGCATTCGTGGCGAGATAAGCGTAAGCCTGTTCGACAGCCTCGCAGGGCTCGATCGGTCTCGCGTTGACTACGATGAAGTGATCTTAGAGAGTCGCCTCGAAGGAACGTACCTACACCTGCGTGACCTGAGGGGCCGAACCTTTACGGTCTCACTCGCAGATAACCTTCGAACATCTTTACAGTGATAATCAAAAGGGCAAAACTTGTAACGACTGGCGCGGCTCCCCCAACTCGATTGAGTTCAACGTGCAAATGCATTGAATATACTTTGACCAGGATTAATGATGATACAATTCTGCTCACGAAGGTAGTTCAGTAACATGGCATTGTCCGCCTCGGCGCTACGATCTGCGTTCACGCGCAGTGGTCATTCGGGTGAACGCACCACTTTATTTGATGCAGCACCCGCAGAGATTGTTGATGCTGTGAACGGGACGATTAATGGAATACAGAAGTCCGGACAACCTGTGCTGGTGAGCTGGCGGAGTACGGGCGATTGGATTTCGATTACGACGTCAGGTGTGATTGTGTTCAATGGAGGACGCATACGTCATCACATATCATCGGATAATATTTGTCGTGTCACGCCGATAAAATCTCGGAAGGCCGCCGGCTTCTTACGTCAGACCTGAGTGAGCTACAGATCGATTTGATTGATGGCAGTGCGGTTGTCGTCTATAGCGACCCTGGCCGCCCTTTTAGTGGCGTATGGAATGTCTTAAAAGCGCTGGAGCGTGCTGCTGCTTGCTGTATCTGATGAGGTTCCAAATAGCGGGGACTTTCTCAATGGACAAAGTGTCCTCCCTTTTCTTTCTCAGTCAACTTGCAGTGATCAGAGCGGGCAGGTTGAGGAGAGCGGAGGAGCACGGCCTCTGAAAATCCGCCGTTCACCGTCGGGCAGGGTCAGACGGGCAGACCGCCGGCGACGGCTATGGATGACGCGAATGCGGGCGGTGCTGCAGGACAAACGGCGCCGCGGGAGAGGGCCAAGCGGTATGACTCTTCGAGGCGGGACGATCGGATTCCTGAAAAGCTGAGAGAAATCGAGCGTCGTTCCCGTCTCGACGGCGTCGATGATCAGGTCAAACGTGTCGTCCAACCGGTCGGAGAGCGCGGAGAGCTTTGCGGCCGCGCCGACCCAACGGGCGGTTGCACCGATCAGGAGCGGCCCGGTGTCCGAGGCCTGTTCGGGCGAACGCGTGATCTTCACCGCCGCGACGCTCAACGCGCGAATCGCAGATGACAACTGCATCGACGCCTCGTCGAGCCACCCCGAGACACGCAGGTACCTGCGCCCCGCACGAGTGGGACGGCGCGCCGCGAATCGCTCCGCTGCGTCGATGACGCGGCCGGAGGCCTCGATGAGCCGCAGCGAGCGGTCGATGGTCTGCCGTGTGCGGCGGAAGCGGCGCATCCAGGCGCTTCGGCGTACCCGACCCGATGCACCTCGGGCACCTTGAGCCGCCGCGACTGTTTCGCGTTCCCATGCGAGGCGGAACTCGCCGACGCCTCACGCCTCCCATCGATGCGATCGGGCTGATACATCGATGCGATCGGCCTATACATCGATGCGATCGGCCTATACATCGATGCGATCGGGCTAATACATCGATGCGATCGGCGTTGTCCTCGGAAGGTGTCAGTCGAAAGGGACCTTCGTTCACGGATCAATGCGCCGCTGATGCTTTGTTTCGACGGTGTGGAAAGAGGACTACCGAACCGTCGAGGCAGCCGCGACGCCGCGACGACGCAACGCTCAGCAATGAATGGTGTGTGGCCAGGCGATTCGCGTCAAAAGCTGAACCTGTACTCTGCCGTCACCGTCGAGCCCCCCGTGCGAGGGTCGAAGGCGGGTGCGAGGCCGGGGCGGTTGCCGGAGACGCGGCAGTATTCGAGGCCGGCGCGGGTGTGGGGGTTGGCTTCGTGCATCCAGGCGATGGTCCAGGCGTGGCCGTTTTCGCGGGCGAAGTCGACCGTCGGGTGGGAGGCGTTGCTGGTGGTGAAGCGTTCGACGCGGGCGCTGAGGCGTTCGTGGCCGAATTTGTGGGAGCCTAGGATGTAGACGGTGTCGAAATCCATCGTGAAGGTGCCGCCGGGAAACCCTACCTCGGTTGATCCGCGCATCCATTCGGCGGCGACGGTGGACGGGCCGGTCGAGCCGACTTCGCCGCCGAGGATGTTGAAATGGGTCAGCCAGGGCTCCTCCCCTTTCACGGGGCCGGGTGAGAGCGTGGCGCGATTGTCGATGTGCGTGAACTGGAGCATGGCGCGTTCGGGAAGCGAGACGCGGATGCGTTCGGCGTAGCCATTCTTGCCGTCGAGATCTTCGCCGAAGGGGCGGGTCAGCGCGGGCTCTGGCGTCGGGAGGTCTTCGTCGTACGCGGCGAGATAGTTGCCGAAGGTCCAGCCGCGATTGGCCAGGAGCGTGCCCATGGTGTCGTTGCCGCGGAAGGCGGTCAGGCCGGTGGTGACGTAGAACGACGGCGACCACTGCAGGTCGGCGCCGATCGGGCGGACCTCCTGCGCCATCCACGAATTCAGCGCCGAGTACGTGATCGTGTACTTCGACGTCCAGAGCGGATCGGTGTTCTCGCGCGAGGTCGGCAGCCAGAACTCGCCGGCGCGAAAGCGCCAGTGATCGTTGTAGACGTCGGCGTAGGCCTGAATGAGTCCGACGCGCTTTCCGCCCACGTGGCCGGACTGCTGATGCCGCGCGACGCCGTCGGCGTGCACGAGGAACCATGACATCGGCATCCAGTCGAAGCCGAGTTGGGCGTTGTACGTGTTGACCAGTTCGTGATCGTTCACGGTGTCGGCGCCGACGTCGAAGCGTCCCACGCCGCCCTGCAGCCAGGAGGGCTGCGCGTTGACGTAGATCTCGCGCGCCGTGAGAAAGCCGTGGAACTGAAAGGATTGCGCGCCCGCGGTGGTGGCGACGCCGAGGAAAAGAATCGCGAGCGTTTTACGCATGATGCAAATCATAGCTTCTCCAAAATCGGCAGATCAGAACGTTACGACAAGGTGTGTTGATGGAGCCTTGGGCAACCAGCGCTGCCGGCCGTGCCGGCCCGTGCCGTCCTACGGCGTGCGGAGATCGCGCCAAAGTCCAACTTCGCGCTTGCCGTAGTCGATCGTTACCAGAAATTTCGAGAGGATCCGGTTGCCGATGCGCGCGTCCGACACGTCCGCCAGGTTGACGTCGAGATTGCCGAGATCCGCTCCGGCGAGCTGGATGTGGGCGTGTGTCCGTCCGGCCGCGGCGTTGCCGCGCGGAAGCGTCAGCGTATCGGGCGACGCTGTATCGACGATCGCCGGAATGGACTTCCCGTCGACGACCACATTGACGCGCGGTTCCGCGGCGAAGCGATAGATCGTCATCAGCTCGGGATGGATCCCTTCCTTCTGATACGTCAGCAGCCCCGAGGTGTAATCGATCGAGATCGCGCGGTTGCCCCAAACGTCGGCGCCGATGATCCCGTCCGCGACTTTTTGCAGGTCGATCTCGACCGGCGTGAAGTGCAGCGCCTCTTTCTCGTTGAGCTGCAGCGTCCGTTCGCCGGAACGCGGGAGCCGAGGGAGGGCGGCGGCGAAACGCTGATCGAGCGCCGTGTGCGCGCCGGCGGCGCTGACAAGAAACTGCCCGGCGCGCCCGTCCACCGTCGCCGAGGGGAGGAATAGCAGATTGTTGCGAATCACGAAGGAGAGATTGACCTCCTCCCCGATCGGTTCGTGTGCCCACGGCAGCGTGGCCGAGCACGACGCGAGAAGCAGCAGGGTCGCGATTGCGATGGCAAGCGTTTTCGAGTACATACCGGCGGCGCCGCGAAGGTTAACAGGACGGCGCGGAGGAAAAATGCTCAGCGAATTCATCAACGAGCCGCTCACCGATTTTACGAAACCGGAAAACAAGGCGGCCATGGAAGCGGCTCTGGCTACCGTGCGCGCGGAGTTCGGTCGCGAGTACCCGGTCGTCATCGGCGGCGAGCGCATCACGGGTTTACCCACATTCGAATCGATCAATCCCTCGCATAAGTCGCAACTTCTGGGCCGCTTCAACAAAGCGACCAAGCAACACGTTGAACATGCGCTCGATGCGGCGTGGAAAGCGTTCGAGTCGTGGAAGCGCCAGCCGGTCGACGTTCGCGCCGGACTGCTCGTCAAAACTGCCGATCTGATGCGGCAGCGCAAACACGAATTTTCCGCGACGATGGTCTACGAAGTCGGCAAAACGTGGCCGGAAGCGGACGCCGATACCGCCGAGGCAATCGACTTTTTGGAGTTTTACGCCAGAGAAGCGTATCGGTGGGGCGGCGAGCAGCCGATCACGAAGATCGCCTCCGAGGACAACGCGCTGGTCTACGTCCCCCTCGGCGTCGGCGGCGTGATCCCGCCCTGGAACTTCCCGCTGGCGATCATGGCCGGCATGACGTCGGCCGGCGTCGTCACGGGCAACTGCATCGTGCTCAAGCCGTCGTCGGACGCTCCGTGGATCGCCTGGCGCTTCTTCGCGCTCCTTGAGGAAGCGGGCATGCCGCCGGGCGTCGTCAACTTCGTCAGCGGCTCCGGCGCGGAAGTGGGCGATCCGCTGGTGATGAGTCCTCGCCTGCGCTTCATCTCGTTCACGGGATCGAAGGAAGTCGGGCTGCACATCAATGAGGAAGCGGCGAAGGCGCAGCCGGGCCAGCTCTGGATCAAGCGGGTCGTCGCGGAGATGGGCGGCAAGGACGCGATCATCGTCGACCGCGATTACAAGAATCTCGATGATGCCGCAGCCGCCGTCGTGGCCTCGGCATTCGGATTCCAAGGCCAGAAGTGCTCGGCCTGTTCACGCCTGATTGTCGACGATGCGATCTACGACAAGTTCGTGCCGATGGTCGTGGAGAAAACGAAGGCAATTCGCATCGGCCCGCCGGAAGAGGCGTCGTCGCAATTCGGGCCGGTGGTGAACGCGTCGGCGATGAAGAAGATCAAGGAGTACATCGACAAGGGCAAGGGCGAAGGAAAGCTCCTGGCCGGCGGCGAGATACGCGATACGGAAGGTTTCTACGTGGAGCCGACGGTGATCGGCGACGTGGCCCCCGAAGCGACGATCTCGCAGGAGGAGATTTTCGGGCCGGTGCTTGCGGTGACGCGCGCGAAGGATTTCGACGACGCGCTGCGCATCGCGAACAATACGCAGTTCGGACTTACGGGCGCGGTGTTCACCGACGATGAGTCGAAGCTCGACCGCGCGCGCGAGGAGTTTTTCGTCGGCAATCTGTACCTGAATCGGAAGTGCACCGGCGCGCTGGTGGGCGTGCATCCGTTCGGCGGATTCAATATGTCGGGAACCGATTCGAAGGCGGGCGGGCGCGATTACCTCGGGCTGTTCCTGCAGGCGAAGGCGATTTCGCGCAAGAAGTCGGGATCGCCGCCGGCGGCGGGGGTGGGCGAGTAGCGAAAAGTGTGGCACAGACACTCTTGTCTGTGCTGGTGAGGCTCGGGAGAACTGAGAATAAAAAGAGCGGCGGCAACATCGCCGCCGCTCCGGGTAATCGCTACTCCAACGTGAAGTTGACGGTCAAACTGAAGATGACGTCGACCGGTTCGCCGTTGAGGGTGCCCGGCTTGAAGCGCCACTTCTTGACGGCCTCGACGGCCTGTTCGCTGAGGCCCATCGGAAGTCCTTTGAGGACTTTCACCTGCTCGACTTCACCCTGCTTGTTGACGATGGCTTCGACGACTACGACGCCGCTGATGTGGGCTTTGCGGGCCGTATCGGTGTAATCGGGCTTGGCGCGGTTGATCGCGACCGGAGCCTTGACGTCGCCGCCGACGCGCAGCGGGCCTTCTTCCTTCGCGGGAGGCGGAGGAGGCGGTGGCGGAGGAGGAGGCGCGGGTGCCGACTCGCCGGTTCCTGCTCCGGTGCCGCCGGGCGTTCCGCCGACTACGCCGCCTTTTTCACCGCCGAGGACGCCGCCGACCTGGCCGCCGACTTCGCCGCCGACCGTACCGCCCTGCTGGCCGCCGACGACGCCACCGACCACACCGCCCGCGACGCCGCCTTCCTGCGCGCCGGGAGGATCATTCGACGGCTCGGACGGAGTGGGATCGACTTCCGCGACCTTCGTCGTCGGAACGGGGATATTGACCTTTGGGACTTCCTTCGGAATCTCGCGCGGCTGCACGAACGTCTGCGGCTTCACCTGCACCGGCTTCACGATTTTCGGTGTTGAGGCCGCGTGCGAAGCAGCCGGTGGTGGGGGTGGAGGCGGAGGTGGCGGCGGAGCCGCCTTCGACGACAGGAACGCATGAATGCTCTTGTCCTCGGCTGCAACCTTTTGGGTGGCCTGGGTGGAGATGAAGAGGATCAGCGCGATGATGCCGCCATGCACGCCGAGTGAAGCCAGGGTGGCTTTCCAGCCGCCTTTTTGATGTCGTTTTCCGGACTCCAACAGTTCGTTTTGAAGGTCCATTGAGTAGTTTCTCCTCATTCGTTTCAGATAGTTATTGAGCAATATCGCAGCCAACTGTTCACAG
>Ga0157375_10000331_pt1 | contig 42533 bp, 35 predicted proteins | sample M35metaG_FD_115311 | JGI IMG/M metagenome (GOLD analysis project Ga0157375, IMG submission 115311) | Miscanthus rhizosphere microbial communities from Kellogg Biological Station, Michigan, USA - M3-5 metaG | ecosystem: Host-associated > Plants > Roots > Rhizosphere > Soil | place: USA: Michigan...
GCGAGCAGGTCGGCGATGCGGTCGCGCGCCAGCGCTTCGTCGTCGGCGATGAGGATGCGGATCGGTTTGTCAGGCATGCATTGCTCGCGTTCGAAGATCGGCGGCTGTGTGATACGGCACGCGTAGCGTCGCCAACACGCCGCCGCCCGAGGGGGAGGTGAGGGAGAGTGAGGCGGGATCGCCGTAGAGTTGATCGAGGCGGGCCTTCGTGTTGCTCAAACCAACCCCCTCGGCATTCGACGATAGACCGGGGCCATTGTCCTGAACCGTGACCACGAGATCGTCGCCGTCGACCTTGGCATCGATCGTCACCTCGCCCTGCCCGGAGGCGCGGCTGGCGCCGTGCTCCAGCGCGTTCTCAACGATCGGTTGGAGAATGAGATTCGGCACGAGTCCTTCCAGCGCTCGATCGTCCGCGTTCACCGTTACTGTCAGCCGTCCCTGAAAACGGATCTCCATGATCTCGATGTAGCGTTGCAGAAACTCCAGCTCATCGCGCAGCGGAACCTCGTCCGCGCCGCGCGCTTCGATCGTGTGCCGGAGCAGTTCGCTGAGTCGCGCGATCATCTTTCGTACGCCGGATGGATCGCGCTCCACGAGCGCCGAAACCGCGTGCAGCGTGTTGAAGAGAAAGTGCGGATTGAGCTGCATCCGCAGCGCGTCGAGCCGCGCCGCGGCAAGTTGCGCCTGCAGCTCCGCCGCGCGCGCTTCGAGCACGACCGCCTCGCGCTGCCGCGTCAGGTCGCGCAGGTAGAAGTTGCGCGCGTAGCCGGCGGCGAGGATGGCCAGATAGACCAGCAGTTGATTGACGAAGCGCAGCCGCAGGATGGCGTCTTTCGGCGAGAAGACCCGCGGACGCCGCGACGGCACGCCCGCCAGGATCTCGATCCGCGCAATATCCATGATCAGGTCGACGGCAATGGCGATCACGATTCCGATCAGCAGCAGCGCCCCGACGCGAGCCAGCCATCGCGACCGTTCGACCGGAAAGCGTTGGGTCAACAGGAAAACGCCCGGCGTGATCACCGCCCAGATCCACGACTCGACGTATTCGAGTGCGATCGGTCCCGCCGGTGAGCTGAGCTGGAATCCGAACCCCCTCGGATCGAGCGCACGATTCACCGCCGAGAGCGTGGCGATGAACGTCCAGAACGCAAAGATCAGCAGCAGCTCACGGCTGCCGATGCGTGCGTAGGTCGGTCGTTGCGTCGTCTCCACGGCTGTGCTCGATGCAAGTTTGAGCCCGCGCGATCGGCGTTTGCGTGCGCTTCATGACACGGGAGTGCAGTTCATGTCCGATCGGAAAGAGAGGGCCCGCGCGGATTGTCTCATCGCACGTCCGCCGCAATCGAGCGGCGGCAAGGAGCCAAAGGAACCCCATGAAGAAAATCACGATTTCGGCAGTGGCAGTTCTCGCACTCGGCGCAACGCTGGCCTTCGCCTCGATGCACGACGGGAAAGAAGGGAAGGGCGGATGGGAAGGCCATCGCGGCGGCAGCTTCAGCGAGATGTATGCGCAGAAGCTGAACCTCACCGACGCCCAGAAGGCGCAGATCGCGGACCTCGACAAGAACTTCCGCGAGACCAACAAAGCCTTCTTCGAAGCGCAGAAGCAGACGCGCGAGCAGTTCAAGGCCGCGAAGGATGCGAACGACACGGCGAAGCTCGATGCCCTCCGTCCAACGATGGAGTCGCAGCGCGCGCAGATGAAGCAGCTTCGCGATGCACAGGACGCCAAGATCAAGACGATCCTCACGCCCGAGCAGCGCGCGCAGTTCGACACGCTGAAGGCCGAGCGCGAAGCGCATCGGTCTCAGTACAAGCAGCAGCAGTAATCCCTCTCCTCCTCATACTGCTGCGCGGTACCCGCTCCCCGTTCGCAAGGACGGGGAGTTTTTTTGTGTGAAATCAATACGAATGCTGCGGAGCGCAGCGACCGTCAGCATCTCCGGTTAGGCCGCGCTGCCTGAACCAGCCAGCGCGGCCTGACCGGAGATCCTGACCTTCGCTTCGCTCGGCAGGATGAAGCGTCCCAATTCATGACACCCCCGTGCATTTCATGCCGTCCACGTGCAACTCATTGAAAACGCGAAACATGCATACGTGCACGTCCGTTGACACCGGCATCATGAGACAGAAGAAATCAGTCATCGCAATCGGACTCGTTCTGATCCTTTCGATCGTCGGCGTGCTCGTGCATCGCCTGGCCTTCGCGAAGGAGACGACCACCTATCGCTTCGCCACGATCGAGCGCGGCAACCTGCAATCGACCGTTTCGGCGACCGGAACGCTGAACGCCGTCACCACCGTCAGCGTCGGCACGCAGGTCTCCGGGCAGGTCTCGGAACTGCTGGTCGATTTCAACGACCACGTCAAAAAGGGCCAGCTGCTGGCGCGCATCGATCCGACGCTGGCCATGCAGGCGGTGACCGACGCGCAGGCGAACCTGGAGAAGTCGCAGGCGCAGGCGCTGCAGGCCTCGCGCGACTACGCCCGCAACCGCGAGCTGACCAACGACGGCCTCGTGGCCCGCAGCGCGTTCGAAGTCGCGCAGTCCGGCGCCACGGTGGCAAACGCCGGCGTGAAGTCGGCGCGCGTCGCACTCGATCGCGCGAAGCAGAACCTTTCGTACACCAGCATCTACGCACCCATCGACGGCGTTGTCGTCGAGCGCAACGTGCAGCAGGGGCAGACCGTCGCGGCCAGCCTCTCCGCGCCGCAGCTCTTCCTCATCGCCAACGACCTCTCCCAGATGCAGATCCTGGCGCAGGTCGGCGAGAGCGACATCGCCCAAATCAAAGAAGGACAGCCGGTCTCGTTCACCGTGCAAGCGCTGACGGGGCAGACGTTCAAAGGGACCGTCAAGCAGGTGCGGCTGCAGTCGTCAACGACTGACAACGTCGTCAACTACACCGTGGTCGTCTCGGTGCCGAATACCGACGGCAAGTTGCTTCCCGGCATGACCGCGCGCGTGCAGTTCCTCACCAAACAGGCCGACAACGTGCTGAAGGTGAGCAACTCCGCGCTTCGCTACAAACCGACTGATGCCGAGGTCGCGGCGCTGAAGGCGGCGCGGCAGGCAACGACGACGTCGACAACTTCCACGACCTCGACCGCAAGAGCGGCGCGCTCTGGCCGCACTGGTGGAGCACGCACCGGCAACAGCAACTTCGGCACGCTCTACTATCTCGACGACAACGGCAAACTGGCCGTGGCGCGAGTGAAGACCGGAATCAACGACGGCAGCACCACGGAGATCACCGGCAGGACCATCAAGGAAGGGATGAAGGTCATCGCCGGCACGGTCAGCCCGACCGCGACCACCGCGCAGACCAGCACCGCGCCGGCCAGTCCGTTCCAGGGTGGACAGCAGGGCGGCGGACAGCGTGGCGGCGGCAGGGGAGGCTTCTGATGAACGTCATCGAAACGACCCAACTCGTCAAGACCTACACCACCGGCAGCACCGAAGTTCACGCGTTGAAAGGAATCGATCTCGCGGTAGAGAAAGGTGAATTCATCGCCATCATGGGCACCTCCGGCTCGGGCAAGTCGACGCTGATGAATCTTCTCGGATGCCTCGACACGCCCACCTCGGGCTCCTACCTGATCGACGGCGTTCGCGTCGACGGCATGGACCGCAACGCTCTCGCGGCGCTGCGCAACGAGAAGATCGGCTTCGTCTTTCAAGGCTTCAATCTTCTGCCGCGCACCAGTGCGCTGGAGAACGTCGAGCTACCGATGCTCTACGACCGCAGCGGCCGCAAGCGCGATACGCAGGCGCTTGCCACCGCCGCCCTGCAACGCGTCGGATTGGCCGATCGTCTCGATCATCAGCCGAGCGAACTGTCCGGCGGCCAGCAGCAGCGCGTGGCAATCGCCCGCGCGCTCGTGACCGAGCCGGCCATCATCCTTGCCGACGAGCCGACCGGAAACCTCGACACGCAGACGTCGATGGAAGTCATGGCGCTGTTCCAGGAACTGAACGAACAAGGGATCACCATCGTCCTGGTCACGCACGAGCCGGACATCGCCGTCTACGCGAAACGGATCGTGGAAGTCCGCGATGGCCGTATCCGCCGCGACGAGCCGGTGAAGTCGCGCCGCTCCGCCGCGTTCGACCTCGAACATTTCGAGGAGAGGGAGGTCGCATGAAATCCAAGACACTCGTGAAGCTGGCCACGCAGAGCATCCTGAAGAACAAGATGCGCGCCGCCCTGACCATGCTCGGCATCATCATCGGCGTGGCCGCGGTGGTGGTGATGGTGGCCGTCGGTTACGGCGCCCGCACGCGCATCCGCGCCCAGATCAACAACCTCGGCACGAACATGATCGTGATCACCCCCGGCGCCGCGCAGCAGGCCGGCGTCAGTCAGGGCGCGCAGGCGTTCCCGAACCTCAGCTTGAAAGACGTCGACAAGATCCGCGCCGAAGCGCAAACCGTCTCCGCCGTCTCGCCGGTCATCGTCAGCCGTACCGCTGTCATCGGTCCGTCCGGCAACTGGCGGACGCAGATCAACGGCGTCGATACCGACTTCCAGACGATCCGCGACTGGCAGACGTCTTCCGGCGATTTCTTCACCGCCGACGACGTCCGCTCCATCCACAAGGTCGTCGTCCTCGGCAACACCGTCGCGCAGAACCTTTTCCCGGGACAGGACCCGGTCGGCTCCGAAATCCAGATCCGCAACTCGGTCTACAAAGTCGTGGGCGTGCTCGCCCCGAAAGGGCAGACCGCCAGCGGCAGCGACTCCGACGACGTCGTGCTGATGCCGTACACCACGGCCTCGGCCACGCTCTCCGGCCGCGCCTTCATCCCGCAGATCCTGGCCAGCACCACGAACGAGCAGGACATCCCCACCGCGCAGGAGGAGATCCGCACGCTGCTCCGCGAGTCGCACAAGGTCAGCGACGGCAACGACGACTTCACCGTGAAGAATCAGGCCGACCTGGCCTCGGCCGCCGAAAGCTCGACGCAGGTGATGACGCTGCTCCTCGCCGCCATCGCCTCGATCTCGCTCCTCGTCGGCGGCATCGGCATCATGAACATCATGCTCGTCTCCGTAACCGAGCGGACGCGCGAGATCGGCATCCGCATGGCCATCGGCGCCCGCGGCTCCGACGTCCTCACGCAGTTCCTCGTCGAGAGCATCGTCATGGGCATCCTCGGCGGCGTCGCCGGACTCCTCTTCGGCTACGCCGGCGCCAAAATCGTCGGCCACTTCACCGGCTGGGAAACCGTGATCTCCCCGATCATCATGCTCATCGCCGTCGGCTTCTCCGGCGCCGTAGGCGTCTTCTTCGGCTACTACCCGGCAAGGAAAGCGGCCGCGCTGAATCCGATTCAGGCGTTGCGCTACGAGTGATACGCCTGTTTCACCACGGAGACACAGAGGGACACGGAGAACTCTCTGTGTCCTTTGTGTCTCTGTGGTTCATGATTTTCCAGCCGACAAAGACTGTTCCACAGCCGTCCGCAAACCCGCGATCTCATCCCGCAGCGCGGCGATCTCGATATTCGTGGCCTGTCCCTCGGGGATGAGGAACCACGCCGCCAGCGCCGCGGAGAAGGTGCCGAAAAGACCGACGCCTGCAAGCATCAGCAACATCGCCACGACGCGGCCCTCCGTGGTGACGGGATAACGGTCGCCGTACCCCACAGTCGTGATCGTGGCCACCGACCACCAGATCGCATCCTCAGCCGTGTGAATGTTCGAATCCCGTTGCACTTCGAAATGCAGAATGGCGGTGCTGGCGAAGATGATCAGCATCAGCGCCAGAAGAGCCGCGGCGGCGACGGTCGACTGCGTCCGCTTCCGCAGAATCGCTTCGCCGATGAGGCGCGTGGCGCGAAGTCCGCGCAGCACGCGTCCGATGCGGGCGATCCTCGCCAGCCGTCCCCATCGCGCGATGTGCAGCGTCGGAATCGAGGAAAGGATGTCGAGCCATCCCCACGTGACCAGATAACGCCAGCGCTTCGGCGCGCGCCAGACGGAGACGGCAAAGTCGACGCCGAACGCTACGCAGATGGCGAAGTCCGCATAGTCCAGCACCAACTCGATCTGCGGATCATGCCGAAACGCGTTCTGCACCACGATCCCGACCAGCGCGAGCACGCACAACGCCAGCATGAACAGGTGATAGACCGGCGCAATGTGAAAGTGATGCTTCTCCGTCGACATGCCGGCGTCTACGACACCTTCCGCGCGGAAAAGTGTCTGAAACCGAGATGAAATTCGGTATCCGGACTCCCTCCCTTCGCAAACGCATCGCCGCCCGCACGTCGCTCAAGCGCTACGTCCGCCACTCCCTCGGCTTCAAGGCGCCGCGCGGGTGGGGATGGCTGACCAATCCGCGCCGCGCCGCGTACAACCGCGTCTACAACCGGACGACGGTGGGATGTGCGGTCGTCGTGTGCGTCGCCATGTTTGCAGGTCTGGTCGTGGCGTCCGTCGCGTGGTTGATCGTGTAGATGCAGACGATTGACTCCATCGTCGGCGAAGCCGGCGTCGCGAACGGAACGCTGGCGTCTCGCCGGCTGGCTCGGCAGAGCCTGCCCTGAGCACAGCGAAGGGTCCTCGCTGCCGAATGGGAGGCTTGCGCAGGTAGTGTTCCCAGCAAGATTTGAGGAGGCGTACGCCGTGCGGACAGACTGGCGCTGATTTCTCTCCACATTCAAAAGGCTTTGGAAGCTGAATGTCACGTCCGCGGATCTGAACGTCACGTCCCCGGACCTGAACGTCACGTCCCCGGACGTGAACGTCCACGTCGCCGGACCTGAACGTCCATGTCCCCGGACGTGAACGTCCATGTCGCCGGACCTGAACTTCACGTCCCTGGACATGAACTTCACGTCCCCGGACGTGAACGTCCATGTCGCCGGACCTGAACTTCACGTCCCTGGACATGAACTTCACGTCGGCGGACCTGAACTTCACGTCTGCGGACGTGAACGTCCACGTCGGCGGACCTGAACTTCACGTCGGCGGACGTGAACGTCCACGTCGCCGGACGTGAACTTCACGTCGGACCTGAACTTCACGTCCGCCTAACTGAAACGTTTCGATACGCGATTCGACTCTATCTTGCATGACCACAATGTTTTACCTGTCTGCGCGCCTAAGTTTCGTCCACTTTCGTGGCTACAAATAACGCATTTGAATCCGATCCAGGCGCTGCGCTATGAGTGACCCTGTTTCACCACGGAGACACAGAGGGAGACGGAGAGCCCTCTGTGTCCTTTGTGTCTCTGTGGTTCATGGTTTTGCGGCGGAATAACGACCGCTCCACAGCCATCGCAAACTCGCGATCTCATCCCGCAGCGCGGCGCCCTCGGGGATGAGGAACCACGCCGCCAGCGCCGCGGAGAACGTCTGCCCGTTTGCCATCTAATGATGATATTCGGTCAGAGAATTGCGCGTCATCGCGCTGCTTTCGTGTGCGGCGCAAGCGACTCGAACGTCGTCCTGACGATCGACCACTTCGTGGGCACCGCGGCGCCGATCGCGCGCGTCGGTTGGAGGAGGAGTTGTTCGAGCGGTGTGAGCGCCTCGGGGGCGCGAACGCCGTCCCATTCGAGGATTGTGGGATTCGGGAGCGGCTCTTCGGTGGTCAGGAGAAAGTACGTGTCGACGCCGTACGGCGGGCTGGCGCCGAAAGCGCTGGCGTCGCCGAGGGGGATTTCGGTTTCGGTGGGGACGGGCTGGAAGTGGTTCTCGACGGAGCCGGCGGTCGGGGGTGGGAAGAGGAGGGTGCTCTTGCCGTTGCTGTCGACGACGAAGGCGTAGATGTAGCGTTTCGGGATGTGCGCGGGCAGCGGCTGCGAAAGGAGGCGCAGGACGAGCTCGTATTTTTCGCCGCCGATGATCGAGCCTCCGTCGGTGACGAGCATGGCGTCACGCGCGCGGCGTGCGGCCAGTTGATACGGGAAACGATCGGACGGCGGCGACTCGATGAATTGCCACCCGTGGATTCTGCGAAGAGTCAGCAGCGCTCCGTGAAGCGTCGGCGCCGTATCGCGTAGACGACGATTGTTTTTCCGTTCCGCGATCCAGGCAGTCCTCACCGGCAAGCCGGTTTTGCGGCGGTCGGATTTTTTCACCGAGGGGCGCACCCAGGCGTAGGAGAGATGGCGTCCGGTGAAGCGGCCGGCGAGGACGTAATCCGCTTCCTCGGGTGTCGCGGCCTGCTCGACCCCCTCGGCGGCGATGTGATCGACGAGTGCGTCGGGCGCAGGAAACTGCACGAAGAGCGTCGATCCCGGCGACAGCCGCGCCATCGCCGCGATCGCGGCGGTGTTCTGGCCGAGGTGTTCCGTGGCGCCGTCGCCGAGGAGCTCCCACTCGCTGCCGCTCCATCGCAGCAGGTGCGTCGGCGTGACGTCGAGCGGATCGGTGATCCATCGCACGCCGTGTTGCGCCGCCTCGGACGCCAGCGAGCGCGCCATCGTGGCGATGTCTTTCAGCGTGTGCGGCGAGCGCGGCGTCCAGATGCGCAGCGGGCGCACCGGCGGCATTGCCCATGCGGTCACTTCGAAGAGCGTGCCGGTTTGCGGCATCGCGCCGGACTGCAGGCGCGCATCGCATTCGGTCACCCCTCGGAGCGCGGTGACGGTCAGGCGAGCGGCGGATGTGCGCAACTCGCTGCCGGCGGAGATCCCGTTCGCCCAGCCGCCTTCGATGAGGATCGTGCCGTCGGTGCGCACTTTCTGGACGGCGACGACGATGCGGTCGTCGCGGCGATCGCTGCGCGCGCCGAGGAACGGCGCCATGCGTGTCTCGGCGGTGCCGGCGATCGTCGGTTGTTGAAATGGCGTTTCGGCGCGCATCCGCGACTGCGCGCGCAGAAACGTCTCCATGGCCGGCTCGCCGCTGGCGGAGTCGCGCATCGACCGCATCCAGGCCCATGAGAACGCGCCGTGGAACTTCCCCTCGGCATCGCGCGTCTCCCACGCCGCATCGACATCCTGCGTCGCGGCGAGCACGAGCGCGCCTCGCGATTCGGGGCGCGGCACGTTGACGCCATCGGCGACGTCGCGAAGGTCGGGCTTGATGCCGCGCGGCCGCGCGCCAGTGCCGAGGCCGCGCGCCCCGGAGCTGCTGTGGCAGTTGTCGAGGATGACGGTGAGCCGCGCGCCGCGGTCGAGGATTCGGTTGAAAAGCATGCGCAATTCTTTGTCGCGGAGGTCAGCGGCGCCGATGCGCGAGTCGGCGGGGATGAGCGATTCATCGAGTTTGTCGCGCTCCTCGGAGAGCGAATTGCGCACCTGTGATCCGTGGCCGGCGAAGTAGAAGAGGATGACGTCGTTCTTCGCCGCCGCATTCACGAGGCGCTGCTCGATCGTGCCGAGGATGGCCTCGCGCGTCGCCGCCTGATCGGTGAGCGTGATGATGTCGTTTTTGTCGAAGCCGTACAGCGCGACGAGCATGTCGCGCATGGTGTTGACGTCATTGACGGCGCCGGCGAGATTCGGCCAGTCGCGGCCGGGTGCGGGAGCGGCCTGCGGATGCGCGGCGAGCGTGGAGGCTGTGTAGTCGTTGATGCCGATGAGGAGCGCGCGATGGCGTGATGCGGCGTCAACGTGAAGGACGACGGCGAGCATCGCGCATGCGGATAAGAGTTTCAAGGAAAATTTCATTGGCCCGAAGGACACGTTTTAAACCGAATTGTGTCTACCTCATCAAAGAGAGGGACAAATCATGAGACAACTGTTCGGCGTTTTTGTGGCGTTGCTGTGCGCGAGCGTCGGCGCGGGGGTGGAACGTTGGAGCGATGCGAAGCAGACGAAGAATATTGATCCGAAAAAATCGGCGGCGCTATTTGTCGGCGTTCGTGATTTTCCATGGGACAAGACGCTGGCGATAGTCCCATACGCGGTCGACGATGCAGTCGACCTCGCGTATGAATTCACAATGGAACAGCAGCCCGCGCTGGTCGATGCGCAGCGCGTTGTTCTTGCACTTTCCGGCGAACCACAGAAGGCGGGGTCGCAGGAGAAACTGAAAAGGCTGCTCGCGGCGGGAGTGACACCGCGCAATGCCACCACCGAGGACATTCTTGACCTGCTCGAATCGCAATCGCGTTCCGTAGGTTCGAATGGGATTTTCATTGCCGCGTTCTCTACGCATGGCCTGAGCGACGACGGCGTTCAGTATCTGCTTACGGCCAGTTCCACGCTCGCACACTACCGCCGCAACGGCCTGACGGACGCCGAGATTCGCGAGACGATCTCGCGCAATGGGGTGGCGCGGTCACTCATTTTCATCGACGCCTGCCGCGAGCGGCTCGTCAAGGACCGCCGGAGCGGCGACGTCGATCCCCGGTCGGTTGCGACATTTTTCCGCTCAGTCAGCAAGATCACCGGCCAGGTTGTTTTCTCCGCCGCGCCGGGGGGCGGCTACGCGTACGACGACGAGGAGCGGCGCAACGGCGTTTTTACGGCCACGGTCATCGAAGGGCTGCACTGCGGCGCACGCGCCAATGCGTCGGGATTCATTACCGTCGACGCGCTGCATTCGTATGTGGAGTCGCACGTGCTGGCGTGGCTTCAGACGCACAAGAATCGCGACGCGAAGACGGCGACGCAATGGACGTCGGAAGGAAACTCGAAAGAATTGCCACTGTCGATCTGTGTCAGCGGCAGCGCGGAAGCGTCGCGGCATCCTGCGCGGTGACGTTGCCGTACGCCCAGATGCGCCCGGACGAGTCTTTGTAGGCGACGCCACGGAAGGAACGGTCGCGGCAGAAGCGCTGTACGCCGCCGTCGACGACGCCGTACGCGCCGGCACCGTAGTGCATGGCCTCGACCATGGAGTCTTCCATGACCATGTCGGTTTCGACGAACAGGACGTCGCAGTCGCGTCCGCGCGCACTGGAGCGGACCTTCCAGCCGGCGAAGCGCGAATGCGCGTAGCGGTCAGTAAGAAAGCTCGCGTCGGCGACGTGCTTGCCGGTCGTATGCGGACGCGGCTCGCACATTGCGGCGAGCAGGACGAAGGTCATCAGGCGTCGGATCGTCATTGCATTCCCCTCGCAATGAAACGGCCCGCCGCGCGATCGCGGCGAGCCGTTCGTGGAATCACGGGTGGAAAGGAGGGCAGAAGATCTCTTCGTAAGCAGTGCGGCCGATGTTCAGCCGGATGGCGTTGAGCAGGTCGGACCAGAGCGCGGTCGACGAATGGATGTCGTTCCACGCGACCTCCGCGTACTCATCGGCGCCGGGTGCCGCGCCCGCTTTCGGGACGAGGCGTGCCGATTGCGCCGGCGGCGTCTGCGCAACTTCGTAGTACATCTCGAAGTGCTTGCCTGGATCCGGCGTGCCGGTGAACTGCGACGAAGGCGGAACGAACGGGGGGAGGTTGAGGACCGCGATTTCGACGTTGCCGTTCTCGTCGGGCGACAACGTCATCGAACGTCCGGTACTGGAGTCGAACTTATCTTCGACGATCTCCACGTTCTCGCCGGAGATCTCGATCTCGGCGCCGACCCATGAAGCGATGGCCTGCGAGTACGGCGACGCGCCGCCGGTCCCGTCGAGCCGCTCGAAATGCACCGGCGTGACGTTGCTGCCGATGCGCGCCACGCGGTAGGTGAAGACCTTGCCGCTGCGCAGGTGCAGGCGCGCGGCGACGAGTCCCGGAGGCGGCGAGTCGAGGAGATCGGTGTTGAAGGCGTAGCCGGACGGTGCGATCTGTCGCATGTCGGCCACCCATCCGAAATCCTCGCGTTCGGCGGAGGTGGTGGGGATGATCCCGCTGCGGACGTTCTGGACGATGTTCAACGCAGGCAGGTCGGGATCGTTCGGGTTTCCCTTCTGAATGGAGAGCTCGGAATTCGCCAGTTCCCATGCGCCGCCGCCGGCGACAGCTGCTTCCAGCGAATCGAGCGCGTCGCTTTCGGATTGGTCGGCGTAGATGAATTGTGCGATGTCCGCGTCGCGCTTCGGGCACTCGCCGCTGCAATCGCCGGCGCGTGCGATCAGAAGCGGTTTGTGATGGGGAAGGGAACTGCTGTCGGAGGATTGGTAGTCGTGATTGACGTTGAGGAGGAGGACGGTGACTTCTGTGCCGTCCTGGTTGGGGACGAAGGCCATGAGGCCCGTAAAAAACAATTTGAGGATGAAGCTGTTCACGGCGGTTTCTCCTTATGTAGCGGCGTGGGTGCGAATGGTGAGGAGCTATGGCCGATCACCTGAAACGGGGCCCACGCCAGTGCCGGCCTGGGGCCGGAGTTGTTGTTTTTGTTCGTGAGCAGTTCGATTTGTGCCTGTTGCAGTGCAACTGCCGCATCGCTGCCCTGTCGATAGTGACGATGGAAAGACACGAGGACCTCCTCCGCTGTGGCGTCTTCGACATTCCAGAGCGTGCCCACGACCGCCGGAACGCCGGCGCCGATGAGCGGCCGCACAAAGGGCGCGACGCCTTCGGCGCCGATCGGCAGCCCGCCGGCGCTGCTGCACGTCGAGAGCACGACGAGACGTGTGTGTTCGAGCGGCGAAAGCGCGGTCAACAACGCCTGTGCGTCCAACGGGCCGGGTTGATTCGCCGACGGCGCGAAAAGAATGAAGGAGCGCGACGGGACCTGCGCATTGATGATGCTGTGTGCGGCGACATGAACGACCGCGCTGGTGCGCGCTTTTTCCAGGAAGCGCGGAATGGTCGCGTCGCGCTCCAGCAGCATTTCCGCGTGTGCATAGAGCGGATAAATCTTCTCGCATTCCGTTCGCGAGTGAGGCAGCGGCTGTAGTCCGTGCGCAAGCGCGAGTCCGGCATCAAAGGCTGGATCGCCAATCAGAAGTACAGACGGCGCTGCGTCCTTAGCGAATCCCTGGTCGCGGCTCAGCGAGAAGAGATAAAGGTTCGCGCTGCCGGCGATCTCGATCGGAACATCTTCGATGAGATAGCGGCGTGTTGTCGGATTGCGGAGCGCGGCAAACGGCAGCCCGTGCATTGGACCGTCGGGAACGATCACCAGCCGCTCCGGCATCTTCTGGAATCTCGCCATTGGCTCGGCGATCAGCGCGTTGTAGAGCACATACAACTGCGTCTCGAAATCGGTGCGGTTGCGGATGTTCGCAGCACGTTGCAACAAGGAACTGTGGCGCTCGATCTCGCGGGAAGGCATGGTCAGGGAGACGACTTCAAAACGCTCGCGCGATAACAGCCAGGCCACGGCCCGATTGCCCAGCAGCGAGTATTCGATGAGGAGGGTGCCCGGTGGCAGCGACTGCCGGATGAACGCCAAATCCTTCGGCTTGCCATCGAAATCCTTCGGGGCGACTTCCGAAATGAGATAGAGCGGTTCGAACGCGCGCTGGCGTTCCGCGTAATTGAACGCCTCTTCCCGCCGTCCCTCATTGAGCAGTTGCCGAATCAGGTTTTGATACGTCTCAGGAAACCGCGAAAAGTACGAACTCCAGATTTCCTCGCCGGAGCCGCGTCTGCGGTGTTCGAGAATGTCCAACTCCTCCACACGCAACTCGTCAAGTGCGCCGCGAAGATCCTTCTCCGCATCGGCGTTCTTTCCGGCGCGCCGCTGCGCCTCGGCGCGTTGGGCGAGCAGCAGGGCGCGATTCGTCTTGCGTTCTGTGCTCGACAATCGCAATGCCTCAGAAAATGCATCGGCCGCTTTTGCCGGATTGATGCGAAGCAGCGATTGTCCCCGCACTTCCTCAATACGCGCCTGAAGGCTCCGTTGCGCATTCGGGTCCATGTTGGGCGCTTTGAGACGGATCGCTTCATTGAGGTCGGCGGAGGCTCGATCGTACTGGCCGAGGTGAATCTCGATTTCCGCGCGTTCTCTCTTCACCACGCCGAGATGCGCCTCGAGGTTCTTGATCACAACGGTTTGTTCGGGCGGCGTGGCGACGAGCGCCCGCTGAATCAGACGCAGGGCAGTGTTCTGATACAGAAGGGCGATCTGCTGATGACCCAGCGCCAAAGCCGTTGCCGCCACTTCACCAAGAAGAAGGTGACGGCCTCCCGTGTCCGCCAAATGCGATGACACCTGCAGCGCGAGGATTCCTTCGCGCCACGCAAGCTCATTCTGTCCGGCGGTCCGAAAAACGCCGATGCGGCGCATACGCGTGTCGGCGACGCCTTCCAGGTCGTGCTCTCGTTCGTATTCGGCGAGCGCGGCGTCCGATTCGGCCAGCGACTCCACATAGCGTCCCTGCCTGCGAAGGAGGTTGGCGCGCGTGGAGTGTATGCGCGCCAGAAACCGTGCATAGCCGTGCTTGCGCGCGTCGCGTTCAATCGAGTCGATCATCGCGGCGGCTCGTCCGGATGCGTTCGGCGTTTTGTCAAAGGACACCGCATCCGCCTGGCCGAGGCGCGCCTGGAAGGCGAGCGGACTGCCGCCGCGCTCCAGCAATTGTTTCGCCGTCTCGTAGAGCGAATCTCTGTTCGGCGCTACGGCGCGCTCGGCTGCACGCGCAACGGCAAACGCATGGTGCGCTTCCTCCAGCGCGTCTTGCGATCGTTCCATCGCCGCGACGAGGTCGGCGTCATATCGATCGTTCACCAGCCGTGACAGCGCGTGCGCGAGCGTTCTTGCGTCGTCGTGATGCGCTTTCGTCAGCAATTCGTTGACCAGATAGCGTTCGGCGGACGACGGGAACGCGCTGATGAGGCGTGCGATTGTTTTTTCGTCGTGTGTGCGAAGCGCCGCGGATAATTGAGCGCGATTTTGATCCCACTGGACCGTTGAATCGGCCTGGTGAAGAAGCAGGTCGCGATACCGGCGTGCTTCGTCGGACTTTCGCGAATCGATCTTCAGAAACTGATCCCACGATTCGATCGCTTCGGTCGTAAGGCCGAGGGACTCTTCGATGAGGGCGCGATTGAACCGTGCGGCCGGCAATTGAGGTGACACGGCCACGGCCTGCTGCGCAGTGTCCAATGCGTTCAAGAGATCAGTGGGCCGGTCTTCGCGCGACGCGCGCAGCGCATAGCCGGCAGCGAGATCGTTCAAGGCTGCCGGATCTGTGCGGGCGAAGCGTTCCAGCGAGGAAACAGCTGCGTCAATGCAGATTGGCTGCGATCGCAGCATTCCCGCCGCTTCGGTGCGACTGGGGACGATGTCATCGCACTCCGGCGGGATGGCGCCTGGCTGCCACGGGGAGGCCGCCGGCTTCAGATCGGCGGGATGAAGCCACACTTCCGGACTTTCCGTGTCTCTTCTGCAAGTGGCTGCGAATAGTGCGAACGCGAGAATCAGGAGTCGTTTCAAGGCTCCCATAAGATACGCGGTTCGCGGAGACGAGATCGAGCGATGACCAACGACGACCGGTTCCAGTCTCTTTACCGGAAGTACTACAAACGGATGGTCCGCTTTTACGTGCTCTCCTTTCGTGTGACCGAGGAGGATGCGGAGGAACTGACGCAGGACGCGTTTTTCCGGTTTCTGGAGGCGATGGACGAATATCGCGGCGATGCGGAGTGGGGGTATCTCGAGACGATTGCCCGCAACGTCGCGTACAACAGGATCCGGTCGCAAAAGACGGCCAAGCGCGGCGCGGAAACGGTCGATATTCACGACCGCAACGCCATCCCGGAACCGGCGGCACCCTCCGAGCCCGATTACGCGCAACGCGAGGAGGCGGCGATGCGCAGCAAGCATCTTCGCGACGCAATCGCCGGACTTCCGAACGGCAGCCGCGAATGCATTCAGTTATGGCTCAACGAATTTACATACGACGAGATCGCGAAGTTTCTGAAGATCACTGTAGACGCGGTCAAGTCGCGATTGCGCGATGCGAAAAAGATCCTTCGCGTACGGCTGGGGGATGCCAACGCGCTCCCGGAGGTTGAAGAATGACTACGAAATCAGAGTTGTCTGCTGCCAATCGGGAACTCATGGCCGAAACTCGCCGGACGCTCGGCGAGCCTCCGACTGCCGAGGAAGCGTTGGCCTATTTGCACGGCGATCTGTCGCCGGATGACGAGGCGCGCATTCGCGAGCGGCTCATCGCCTATCCGGAGCTCGTGCGAACGCTGACGATGCCCTTCCCGGAAGGAGCGGAGCCGGATCATCGCGATTACCTTTCCGAACACGAATTCGCACGGCACTGGAAGGCGCTGCAGAAGCGCGGTCGGCGGCCGGACGGCGGCCTGCGGTTCTGGCGCGCCTTCGGCACGATCGCGGCGGCGCTGGCGGTCGTCTTCGGCGGGTTGTTCTGGCGCGCGCAGACCGAGCTGAAGAAGCCGCAGGCGGTGTGGGAGCAGCAGGATCTCTATCCGGACGGCCAGCGCGGCATCGGCGGACAACCGAACACGTTGACGGCGAAAGGAGAGTCGTACCTCCTCGTGCCGATTTTGTCGTCTGACCTCTCGGTCGACAAACTCCGCGCGGAGGTCGCCGATGCGGCGAATCCGTCGCGAACGGTCTGGCGGAGTGAGGTCGTGGCGCGGACGCCGTCGGGCTCGTTCGTGATCCTCGTCCCGCGCGATTCCCTCAAGCCCGGCACGTACCGGCTCGTGGTCTACGGCATCACGGGCGAGCGCCAGGAACCACTGAGCTCGTACACGCTTCGCGTTCCCGCGCGCTAGATTCGGACACGCGATTTGCACACCGTTTCGCCATGATCAGGAAACTGAAATCGGGCGAATACCGGCTCTACTCGGCGAAGAAAAATCCCGCCACCGGCAAGCGCCGCAACCTCGGCACGTTCAAGACGCGCGACGCGGCGCAGGCGCACGAGCGGGCCGTCCAGTTCTTCAAGCGCCACTAAGCCGGCACGGCCGGCAGCGTTGGTTGCCCAAGGCTCCGCCGACAGTGACGCGAAATTTGGCCGCGCAGACTCATGGGAGGACAAATGCCGGAGAAGGAAACGTTGGAACGGGCCGCGGAGGACAAGCGCGAAGGGAAGGCGCCGTCGACGCAGGCGGGCGAGTTCGTGCGCGAGGAAATCGAGCACATACGCGAAGGGAAGCACGGCGCGCGGTCGACCAAGCAGGCCATCGCCATCGGACTGTCTAAGGCGCGCCGCGCCGGCGTGAATCTGAAGCCGCCCGCAAAAGGGAAAGCCAGCGCGGCGACGCGACACAGCGCGGCGCTGGCGCTGAAGGAAGGGAAAGCGAAGCGCAAGCCGTCCGCGAAGCGTTCGCGCGCGGCGGAGACGGCGCTGAAGCGCGAAGGGCATTCGGCGGCGTCGAAGAAAGCGCTGTCGCGCCAGGCGCGGACGGCGGCGAAAAAGCGCAGCGCATCGTCGCGATCGGCCGCCGCGAAGAAGGCCGCGCGGACGCGGGCTCGCGAGAAGGCGTAATCCGCCCCGATGATCTCCAGCTCTGTGGCTTTAACGTAATCGTTTGCGCAGCCGGAGCGCTGGCGTCTCGCCGGCTGGCCCGGCTGCGTCCTCGCTGCCGAACCGGCAAACCCTCGAATCTCGCTGGTAACGCAACTCTTGCGCAAGCCTCCCATTCGGCGGCGAGGACCCTTCGCTGTGCTCAGGGCAGGCTCTGCCGAGCCAGCCGGCGAGACGCCAGCGTTCCGACCGCGAACGTCGCGCTAAGACCTTAGCAGCGGCTTGGCGCGTCTACTGCACGCCCCTCGCCGCGGAGGATTCATGACCCTTCCGCCTTGCTACACGCCGCCCGACGATGACGATCAACCCGACGATCCGTCGCGGCGCTCGTTCGTTCTCGGAACGGCCGCTGCCGCTGCCGCCATCGTCGTCAGTCCTATGCTCGGGAGCGCTGCGGAGGCCACGGAACTGGCGCCGAAAGTCGGTCCGAATGCGATTCCGGTCGCGCTCACAGTCAACGGCACGCGGCATGAGCTTCGCCTCGATCCGCGCACGACGCTGCTCGACGCCTTGCGCGAGCATCTCGACCTGACCGGTACAAAGAAAGGTTGCGATCAGGGAGCGTGCGGCGCGTGTACGGTCTTGATCGATGGGAGACGATACAACTCCTGCCTCACGCTGGCGGTGATGCACGGCGGCCAGAAGATCACCACGATCGAAGGCCTCGCCGCGAACGGCCGGCTGCATCCGGTGCAGGCCGCGTTCATCCGCAACGACGGATTCCAGTGCGGTTACTGCACGCCCGGTCAGATCTGCTCGGCCGTGGCGCTGTTGAAAGAAGGACACGCCGGAAGCGACGATGAAATCCGCGAGTGGATGAGCGGCAACATCTGCCGCTGCGGCGCGTACGGCGGCATCGTCGCCGCGGTGAAGGAAGCGGCGAAGAACGGAGGCGCGAATGCACCCGTTTGAGTACTCGCGCGTCGCCGACGCCACACACGCGCTGACCTCGGGTGCGAAACCGCAGGCGAAGTTCGTGGCCGGCGGAACAAATCTGATCGACCTGATGAAGTGCGAAGTCGAGCGTCCCGCGCGCCTCGTCGACATCAACGCCCTGCCGATGGCGACGGTCGAAGCGGTGAAAGGCGGCATCCGCATCGGCGCGCTGGCGCGGATGAGCGACGTCGCCGCGAACGCGCTCGTGCGACAGCACGCGCCGGCGATCTCGCAGGCGTTGCTGGCCAGCGCGTCGCCGCAGCTGCGCAACGCCGCGTCGATCGGCGGCAATCTGATGCAGCGCACGCGCTGTCCGTACTTCCGCGAGCTGACCTGGACGCCGTGCAACAAGCGCAATCCGGGCAGCGGCTGTTCGGCCATCGAGGGCGACAATCGCATGCACGCGATCCTGGGCACGTCCGAGCACTGCATCGCCACGCATCCATCCGATTTCGCAGTGGCCGTGGCCGCGCTCGACGGCGTCATCGCGCTGCGCGGTCCCAACGGTGAGCGGCACGTCGCCGCCGTCGATTTTCACCTGCTGCCCGGCAGCACGCCGCAGATTGAGCACGAGTTGAAGCATGGTGAGTTGATCACGTCCGTCTTCATCCCGGACGCGCCGCACACGCGTCATTCGTCGTATCTGAAAATCCGCGACCGCGCCTCGTACGAATTCGCGCTGGCGTCGACGGCAGTCGGACTCCATGTCGAAAACGGCGTGATCCGCTCTGCGCGCATCGCCCTCGGCGGCGTCGGCACCAAGCCGTGGCGCGCGAAAGCAGCTGAGGGAGTGTTAAGCGGTCAGCAGGTATCGATCGATGTGTTTCGTAGCGCTGCCGATGCCGAGATGAGCAAGGCTCACGGCTACGGTCACAACGATTTCAAGATCGAACTGGCGAAGCGGACGCTCGTCCGCGCGCTCTCCGATCTGGGAGGTGCCGCGTGACGCTCCCGATGATCGGCAAGCCGCGCGATCGCGTCGACGCGCGCGTGAAGGTGACCGGCGCGGCGCGTTATGCGGCGGAGAACAACGCGAAGGGACTCGTGCACGCCGTCGTCGTCGCATCGACGATTCCCTCGGGTCGCATCAAATCGATCGACGACACCGCGGCGAAGAAATCGCCGGGCGTGCTCGCGGTGATCACATACCAGAACGCGCCGAAGCTGAATCAAGCGCCGGCGCAGCCGACGGGGCAGAGCCAATCCGGCGGTCAGCAGGGCCGCCAGCAAGGCGGACAGCAATCCGGCGGTCCGCCTCCTGACTCCGGCAATTACGCCGAGCCGCATCTCCTCCCGTTCGCCGACGCAACCATCCATTACCTTGGCCAGCAGATTGCGGTCGTCGTCGCGGAAACGCTGGAGCAGGCCACGCATGCGGCGAATCTGGTTCGCATCACGTACGACGAAAGTCCCGCGAAAACCGATCTCCTCGCGCATCGCGCCGAAGCGAAGGACAAAGGATCGCAGCAGGCGCCGCCGATTCACATCGGTGACGCGGACACAGCATTCGCTGCGGCCGCGGTGAAAATCGATCAGACCTATCGCACGCCGTACCAGCATCACAATCCGATGGAAGCGCATTCGCTCGTCGCCTCGTGGGAAGGCAACCGGCTCACGCTGCACGAGTCGTCGCAGAACATCTTTGCCGTGCACACGACGATGGCGAAGGCCTTCGGCATTCCGAAAGAGAACATCGAGGTCATATCGCCGTTCGTCGGCGGCGCGTTCGGCAGCAAAGGATCGACGTGGCCGCACGTGTTCGCCGCGGCGATCGCGACGTATCAGCTCAAGCGTCCGGTGAAACTCTGGTTGCCGCGCAAGCAGCTCTTCTTTACCAACGGCCACCGTCCCGCCACCGAGCAGCGCGTGGCTCTCGGCGCGGCCTCGGACGGCAAGCTCGTGTCGTTCATTCACGAAGGCGTCAGCCAGGGCAACAATGTCTCTGACTACAACGAGCGCTTCACGCGGCCGACGCGCACGATCTACGCCTGCCCGAATATTCGCGCGGCGAACAAAGTCGTCGAGCTGAACGTCGCCAGCGGCACGTACATGCGCGCGCCGGGCGAGAACGTGGGGATGTTTGCGATCGAGTCGGCGATGGACGAGCTGGCCGAGGCGCTGAAGATGGATCCGATCGCGCTGCGGCTCGCCAACTACGCGGAAGCCGATCCGGTCGAGCACAAGCCGTGGTCGAGCAAATCGCTGCGGCAGTGTTACCAGCAGGCCGCGGAGCGCATTGGCTGGTCGCGTCGCAATCCTGTTCCGCGGTCGACGCGCGACGGCCGCTGGCTTATCGGCTTGGGCATGGCCAGCGCGACGTATCCCGCGCATCGCGCGCCCGCCTCCGCGCGCGGACGCATCGAGGCGTCGGGCAACGTCGTCATCTCCTGCGGCACGCACGAGATGGGGATGGGGACTGCGACGATCATGCAGCAGGTCGCCGCCGAAACGCTCGGAGTGCCGTTCGAAACGGTTCGTTTCGAATACGGCGATACGAAGCTGCCGCAAGCACCGATTTCCGCTGGATCGCTGACCGCGGCTACGGTCGGAACTGCCGTTTATCAACTCGCGAACGAGTTGAAGCGCAAGCTGATCGAGCTGAACGGCGGCCAGGAGATCGCCGCCGGCGATACGTACGGCGCATTGCTGCATCGCCACTATCTGACGACGGTCGAAGCGCAGATCGATGCGAAGCCGGATCCAGAGGAGGCGAAGTACGCGTCGCATTCGTTCGGCGCGCAATTCGCCGAGGTTGCGGTCGATGCGGACCTGGGCATCGTGCGGCTGCGGCGCATCGTGAGCGCCTTCGGCGGCGGCCGCATTCTCAACGCCAAGACGGCGCACAGCCAGTACTACGGCGGCATCGTGCAGGGCATCGGCTGCGCGCTGCTGGAACAGACGCGCCTCGACACTCACGTCGGTTCCTTCACCAACGTCAACCTCGGCGAGTATCTGCTGCCGGTGAACGCGGACATCCCGCCGATCGACATCATCATGGTCGAAGAGGACGACCCGCACGTGAATCCGATCGGCGTGAAAGGCATCGGCGAGATCGGCATCATCGGCGTCGCGCCTGCGATCGCGAACGCGGTCTACAACGCGACAGGCAAGCGCGTGCGCGATCTGCCGATTACGATCGATAAGTTGCTGTGAAAAGCGTTTTCACCACAAAGACACAAAGAGCACAAAGAAGGCCTTTGTGATCTTTGTGCCTTTGTGGTGATCAGCCTTTCAGCTTGCGCAAATCGTCGGTAGTGTCGATGTCGACCGCGGCGTCTTCGAATGGAACGACGCACGTGACATCGCGATGCGCTTCGATGACGGCGCGGGCGCCGCGGTCGCCGCGGAGCGCGAGGAGTTCGGATGCGAACTCCGGCGCGAAGACGACCGGGACTCCGGCGATGTCCGCGTAGCCGGTGGCGACGATCGGACTATCAGTTGCTATGAGGTCTAGCAGATGCTCTATCGTGATCAGCGGCTGGTCGCAGAGCATGATCAGGATGCGCGCATCGTTCCCGGCCATCCGGACGCCGACGCGGATCGACGATGCAATCCCTTCCGCGGCCTCGGGATTGAGCTGCGGCGTGACGACGATGACGTCGTCCGCGACGGCACGCGCCAGCCGTTCCGCGCGTTGAACCAGCGTCTCGCCTTCGAAGACGATGTCCTGCTTCGACGTGCCGAGGCGTGTGGAAAAACCGGCGGCGAGGACGATGGCGACGACCATCACAACGTCCGGTTCATCAGCCAGTCGGTTTGCACGTCCGTGCCAAGGATGAAGGGATGGGCGCCGCATTGCGCGAAGCCGCGTTTGCGGTAGAAAGCGATGGCGCGGTGGTTGTGCTCCCAGACGCCGAGCCAGAGTTGCGTGCCGCCAAGGGCGACCGCGTGGTCCTCGACGGCATCCATCAACGTCTGCGCGATGCCACGGCCGTGATGCGGCTGGTCGACGTAGAAACGGGCAAGCTCGACGTCGCCATGCGGCGAGCCGGGAGTCCGGCGAACCTGCGCGTACGCGATCGTGTCGCCGTCCTCGTCGCCGAGGAGCGTTACGACGCCGTCCGTCTCGATCTCGCGTCGCTGCGTCTCCTCGGTGAAGGCGATGCTCGTGTACGAATTCATATCCGCGGCGCTGTTGTGCGGCGCAAACGTGTCGACGAACGTCTTCAGCGAGATCGCGGCGAGCGTCGCGGCATCGGCGGGCGTGGCGATGCGGATGATCATCGCGTTCAGACGGCCTTGAATTTTCCGTACTCCGGCGCGAGGTGCATCCCCGCATTCGTGGCGATGCGCGCCATGGCCACGAGGCCGGATTCGAGCGCGCCTTCCATGAAACCGAACCACGCCGGCGACGTGTGCTCGCCGGCGACAGCGATGCGGCCGGCGATGAGGTCTGTGTACGCCTTCTGCATCGTCGTCACTTCGCTGCGCGCGGGACACGAGTAGCCCATCCCGATTCGTTTCGGCCAGTTTTCGAACTCGGCGTGCGTGGCTTTGTAATGCGGCAGCAGCGCGGTCAGCCGCGGCGCGAAGTACGACGCGCCGCCGCCGGCGTCGATGGCGTGCTGCGCCGGACGGCCGCCCGCGAACACGCTCACGTCGAACGGCGCGGTGTCCATCTGGTTGTCGGTCCCCTCCCACATCATCCCGAGATTGTCGGACATGCCGCTCGGAGCAATTCCCTCTGAAATCCAGAAGCGGCGCTCGATCGCGGACAAATACTTCACGGCCGGACCGTGCGCGATGGCGCGATACGGAAACGGTTTGCCGTCGATGGTGATCTTCTCCATGGCCACGCTCGGAACGGCCACGACGACGTAATCGTACGGACCCTCCTTCGCGCCGCCGGCGAGATCGATGAAGATGCGGTCGCCGGTGCGGATATTCGCGGCGCGGCCCTGATTCAGATCGAGTCCGGCAGCCAGCCGCCGGCCGAGGGCCTGATTGCCGGCCGAGCAGCGGAAGACTTCCGTCTCCTCGAAGAAGGCGTAGCCGCCGCCGGCCGCGAGCTGCGCCAGCGCGCCGAGCCAGCTCTGATCCGCCGCCGGAATGCAGTTGTCGAGCTCGAACTCGAGCAGGATGGCCTTGCGCGCCAGCTCGCCGGTCTTCGCCGGAATCTTCGACGCCAGCGATTGCGCGTCGAGCGCCGCGGCGCCGTCGGTCGTCCACGGCATCCACGGATTGCGAACGATCTTCGAATCCTCGCCCCAGAGCTGGAAGACTTCGTCCATCTCGTGATGCAACGCTTTCTGTTCGGCCGGCGAGAGATGGCGGCCATCGAGAATGAGCGGCATCTCCAGCCCCGCGGCCGCGTAGTTTTCTTCGCCCGACAACAGGCTCATGGCGAATCCGAAGTGCTGCGCGAGCGCGATCCAGAGCGGATGATTGGTCCCGATTAACTCCGCGCCGGCTTCGAGGATGCGTCCCGGCACGAGCGTACGCGTCGACGACACCCGTCCGCCCACCACGCGCGGCTCGATGAGCGTGACGGCGAATCCGGCCCGCGCCGCGAACCACGCCGCGCTGGCTCCCGCGAATCCCGCGCCCAGGATGGCCACGCGCGGAGAGGTGGAGGCGATCCGCTGCGGCGTGCCGACCAGTCCGACCGGCATCGCCTCGCGAAGCCGCTCGTAATGTGCGGCGGCGCGTTGCCGGCGCTCGTCACCGCCGATGCGGCGGCCGAAACGGCGATGCAGCTTCGCGAAAAGTGAGCGGCCCATGAAACCTCCGAGTGGATCAGTAGATTAGTGGATCAGTAGATTAGTGGATCAGTAGATTAGTGGATCAGTAGATTAGTGGATCAGTAGATTAGTGGTCTATCCCACTGATCTACTGATCGACTAATCCACTGATCCACTTTGGATCGCGCACGGGGATCGTTGCGTCAGGAGATGTCTTTGAACGAGTCGAGTGTCCGGCGTGCCCTCGCTGAGAGTCTGCCGTCCGCGGCGGCGTTGGTGCGCTCGATGATGTCGACGGCATCGAACGTATCCCGATCCTTGTCCGACACCACGGTGACCTCGGCGCGATTGATCGGCCACGCGGAAACTCCGGAGTGCGTGCGGCGGACGTTCATCCAGGCATCGTGGTCGCTCAGCACGAAGTAGCGCTTCCCCTGTTCGAGCGCGAGCTCGGCGCAGCGGCGCATGAGGAATTGCTCGGCATGACGGCGGCTGGTGAGACTGTTCCCTTCAACGAGAACGCGCCACGTGTCCGGCGCAAGCTGCGTTTCACTGAATCCGCCCGTGATGCTCTCGTCGCTGGGGCGGTACTGCGTTGCACAACCGGCTGCAAGAATGCAGATGACGAAAACGACCGAAAGTCTGCGCATGATTGAATCCTCCGGCCGCACCCAAGAGCAGATCGTGCGCCGCGTTTGCGCGGAGGCGTAGTCACGATTTCCTGCAACGCGAAGAAATTGCGGACGAACGAGTTGCAGGACGACGCGGATTGTTATTTAGACGCAGTGTGATTTTTGCGTTGTTGTTCCGATGACCTCCACAAGAGACAGTCATGACGCCTGACGGATTCGCCGGGCCGATTTCTCTGTGTTTTTTAAAAAGTCCCGCCGACGGACGGTCAGTGTGCCCACGTCCACGCCGGTCCGAGCCTCGCGATCTTCGCGAATACCGGGCACCACTCGTCGTGCGCGCCGGGGAGGTAGCCGCAGCTGAGGAGGAAGGAGCTGGTGATCTCGCCGCCGGTGAAGACGAAGGTTTTCTTGAAGAGGCGCACCCATTCGTCTTTGGAGCGCGGGTGATTTGCATCGAGCCAGGCGGCGAAGCTGCCGTGCGATTTGCGCAGCTGGATGATGCGGCGCGCGTTCTCGATCGCGGCGTTGACCTTGAGGCGATTGCGGATGATGCCGGCGTCGTTGAGCAGACGTTCGCGGCGTTTGTCGGTGAAGCGCGCTACGCGATCGATGTCGAAATCGGCGAACGCGGCGCGGAAGGCGTCGCGCTTTTTCAGGATCGTCAGCCACGACAGGCCGGCTTGATTGATTTCGAGGACGAGTCGTTCGAAGAGCGCGTTGTCGTCTGCGATCGGGAAGCCGTACTCCTCATCGTGATACGGCCCGTGGAACGGATGGCCGGGCGCGATGTCGCAGTAGCTCATGCCACCCTCCGTTCCTCGACCGTCGTCGAGAACGACTGATCATCGACGTCGAGGTAGAGCTGGCGTTCGGTGATCGTCAATGACAGCGCCGCGCGCCGCGGCAGGATTTCGGCGACGCGTTCGATGAAGCCGCGGCCGAACGTGTAGATGCGAATCTCGTCGCCGCCGTGAATCTTTTTTCCGGCGAGTTGATTGAGGACCATGGCTGGATCGCGATGCGTGTAGACGGCGGCGCGGCCGGCCAGTTTGCTGCCGCGATGCAGGCGATCGGCGTCCGGTGCGCCCACTTCGATCCAGGCGGTGATGCGCCCGGTGAGATCGCGCACCAGCACCGCCGGCTCGTCGCCCGACGCAACCCCCTCGGTGAGCGCGATTCCTTCCGTGTACTCAAGGCAGTAGGCGAGGACGCGCGTCAGCATGTACTCGGCGGTCTCGGATGGCTGCCGCGCAACGGGGAGGTCGAACGTCTCGTAGACGCCGCGATCGACGTCCGAGAGTTGGACCGCGAACCGGTACATCGTCGCGGTGAGCGCCACTACTCCGCGTCGTCCTTGTAATCCATGTGCAGCTTGTGCATCACGCGATGGATGAACGGCGCGAGCAGCAGGCCGAGGACTCCGATGAAGACCAGGCCGGAGAAGAGGGCGTAGAACGATGCGAAGACTTTGGCTGCATTGTTCGGCAGAGGATCGACAGGACCCATGCCGCCGAGGATCATCGAGGCGTTGAGCAAAGAGTCGATCCAGCCCAGGCCGGCGATGAGGTGATAGCCAAGGACTCCGGCGCCGAGCGCGATCGCGCACGCGAGGATCGAGTAGCCGAAGTGGCCGATGACACGCCGTGCAAACTGAACGCGCGTGAGGAGGCGGTCGGTGCGGTGTTCGTACATTCGAGGGGATTAGAACAGATTACAGCTGCCCTTCGAGCAATGGCAGCACGAGCCGCGCCGCCCACGCGCGAAGCCGCCACGCGCGCGGCGCGCTCGGACGCCGCTCACGCGCGCCGACCGTCCAGGCGTGACTGATGTGCTGATCGATCGACGCGAGGAGTTGCCGCGCCAGCGCTTCGTCCTCGGCCACGCACATCACCTCGGTGTTCAGATTCGCCGAGCGCGGGTCGATGTTGTACGAGCCGACCAGCATCGTCTTTCCGTCGATCACCAGCGTCTTCGCGTGCAGCGTGTCGGGACCGCGGTACTCGCGCAGGTCGATGCCGTCGCGGACCATGCGGCGCCTGTATTTGATGTAGCCGGCGAAGGGGAGCGCGCCGTCGCACGAGCGGAGCGAGTTCGTGACGATGCGCACGCGGACGCCCTCGTGCAGCTTTTTCTCGAGCAGCGTTAGCATCGATCCCGAGGGGACGAGGTACGGCGACTCGATCACGATCTCGGATTTCGCGGTCTCGATCACATCCGCCAATTGATCGGCCACGCGATCGCCGGTTTGTCCAACCACCGGATCGTGGAGGAACCGCACCGACTGCGCGTTCGTCTGTCCCTCGGACCAATTGCGGCCGGTATTCAGGGCGATGAATCCTTCGAGCGCTTTTCCGGTCGCCGCGTCGTCGAGCAGCCGCGACGCCTTCACTTTGTCGTGCTCGGAAACGCGAACGCGCAGATCGCTGACGTCGCTGCTGTTCCAGAGATCTTCAAAGTGCTTCTGCGCTTGCGCGGCCGAGGGACCATCGACGTAGACGTCGCGATCGACGAAGTTGCGTTTGCGCAGTCCGAAATACTCCTCGGCGAGATTGCGGCCGCCGGCGATGTAGCGCTCGCCGTCGACGACCACCACCTTCTCGTGCATTCGATGAAAGAGCCAGCTCGGATGGCGGAAGGTCATGGCGTGATAGACGCGAACCTCGACGCCTTCATCGCGCAGATGCGCGAGCACGGCGCGCGGAATGTGTTGAAAATTCGCGTCGACGATCAGCCGCACGTTGCCGACGCCGCGCCGCTTCGCATCGCGCAGCAACGCCAGCGCGGTGATGGTGATGCGGTCGTTGTGCGCAAGAAAGTAGACGGCAGCGATCTCTTTCTGGGCCTGCTGGATGATGTCGACCCGCGCCTGGGCGGCGTCGCGGTCGTCATCGAGAACGCGGAAAACGTCCGCGTGCGCCGTCGCGGCGAGGGTGACTGCCAGGAGAAGCGCGGCGGTTCGCACGATCCGCCCCACTGCACGAGGTGAACCACTCTGGGACCGCGGGCGTCCCGCCCGCTTTTTCCGGTCGCGCGAACCGGCGGGCGAGACGCCCGCGCTCCCAGTGGCAATACTCCCCTCGGTTATTTGTTATCATCCGGGTCCAACTCCAATAGCCGGGAACCTCAATGAAGCGACTGCTCCTCTCGATCGCTGTAGCCCTCGCGTTTGCCGTGCCGATGCGTGCGGCGGACTCATCCGATGCCGAAATCACGACGCTGGTGACGCAGGCTCCCGGTCTGCGGCCGGACGTCCTCAAGCTGGCCCTCACCGCCGCCAGACGCGCCGAGGACAACGGGCTCGTCCCGAAGCGCAACCTGCTGACGGTCATCGATTACTCGCTGCCGTCGTCGCAGCCGCGGCTGTTCATCTTCGACCTCGCCGCGCACAAGCTGCTCTTCCGCGAGCTGGTGGCGCACGGCAAATCGAGCGGCGGCAACATCGCCAACTTTTTCTCCAACAGCCCCGGCAGTCTCGCCACCAGCCTCGGCCTTTTCGTGACCGCGGATACCTACAACGGCGGCAACGGCTACTCGCTGCGCCTGCGCGGACTCGAAGAGGGCGTGAACGACATGGCGTGGGATCGCGCCATCGTCCTGCACGGCGCGTCGTATGTCAGCCAGGAGGCCGTCAAGGTCCTCGGCCGCCTCGGGCGCAGCTGGGGATGCCCCGCCGTGCGCCCCGAGATTTCGCAGCAGATCATCGACACGATCCGCGGCGGCAGTCCGGTCTTTGCTTACTACCCGGATCAGCGCTGGCTCTCGACCTCGGCATTCCTCAAGCAGGTGAAGCAGGCCGGCAGCGTTGTCGCCAACGCGTTTCACTGAGCCGGCCAGCGGTGTCGGGAGCCGGGAGTAACCCCGACCCCCGACATCCTCCGTCACTTCACAAACCGCACGCGGTGATTCGCGGGATCGAACGTGACCGCGTAATCCTTCAGAAAGCGGAAGCCGAGGTTTGCGTTGGGGAAGAGGTCGACGAAATCGACGCGCGGGTCGGTGAGGGTGATCGCGCCGACGTGTGCTTCGCCTTTCATCGGCGCGGAGTAGATGTCGAACTCATTGCCGACGGTGCGTCCGTGGCCGACGACCTTCGGCTCGCCGTCGAGCGGCAACGACTTGGCCAGCGACAGCGGCATCGAAAGGAGCGCGGGACTGCCGCTATCGATGTCGGTCTTCACCTTCTGGCCGGCTACGTCGATGTCGATGTTGGGAACGCCGTGCTCGACGCGATAGGTCAGGATCTTTGCGCCATCCGCGGCGGGAAGTCCGCCGCCGTCGACGTTGAAGCTCTTGTTGGGGTAGTCGAAGGTGACGATCAGGCCGTTGAAGAGCTGCAGGCCGATGACGCCGTCGATCCCTTCGAAATGCGGACCGCCTTCACTGGCTTCGACCTGACCGAAATGCGCGTTGCCGACGTCGACCGACTCGGCACTGAAGACGCGCGAGGTCCTTTGATTCTTGCCGCTCGGGTCGCCGCTGATCGATTCGCCGATCACCGGCAGCGCAAGCGACTGCGCGACGGCGGGCGTGACCTGGATCATGCCGCCGAAGCCTGTGTCGACCTGGAAGCGGAACGGGCCTTTGCCGTTGACCTTGGCCTCGATGACGGGCACGTGGCGCGTGAGGTCCATCGGAAGCTCCACCTTGCCGCGGATCATCACTTCGCCCGGCCCCTCGGGGCCGCGGCGCTTCATCCGCTCGGCGCCGCCGAGGCCCAGCGCTTTCCGCGCCTCTCGCGACACTTCCTCGGCGGACGGAGGATCGAAGTTCGACATGACGACGACGGTGTACGGCGGAGCGATCTCCAGTACGGCATTGACGCCGGGCGAGCCGCCAGCCACGCCGATGTTGCGTTGGCCTGGCACGTCGAGCTTGCCGCCGAAAACCCAATCGGTCCAGCGCTTCGGCAGCAGCTTGTCGGCCAGCAGCGCCTGCGAGAAACGGAGCATGTCGGCCGCGGTCGAGTAGCCGCCGCCGGCGGAGCTGCCGCGCGCGGGCAGCGTGTTGCTGTTGCTCTGCCGCGCGGCGAGCGGACCTTCAGGACCGCGCTTGGTCTGGCCGATGGCGCGGTTCGGCATATCCTCATCGATCGCGTACGAGGCGGTGTCGGTCATGCCGGCCGGCTTGGTGATGTGATCGCGAACGTAGTCGTAGTAGTTCTGGCCGGAGAGCTTTTCGATGATCAGGCCGAGGACGACGAAACCGGCGTTCGAGTAGCGCTGCGACGTTTCGGGCTCGAACTCGAGCGGCTTGCCGGCAAAGAGCGGCACGTAGTCGGTCAGCTTCCGCAGCGACGCGTGCGACTCCATGAACTTCGGTCCGAAGATGTCGCCCAGGCCGGATTTGTGCTGGAGCAGCTGCTCGATGGTGATCTTGTCGGCCGACGGGACATTCAGGTCCGGCAGATGTTTGCTGATGGTGTCGCTGAGCGACAGCTTTCCGGCCGCAGCGAGCTGTCCGATGGCCACCGTGGTGAAGATCTTGTTGATCGAGCCGAGGTTGAATTTCGTGTCGGGACGGTTGGCGATCCCTTTGGCGGGATCGGCCATGCCCCATGCACGCGACAGCAGCGGCGCGCCGTCTTTCGCGACGAGTACGACGCCGGAGAATTTGTCGTCGGCCACGGCTTTGTCGACGGCGGCGGTGAGTTGATCGATCGGTGTTTGTTGTGCTGCCAGCGTCGATGCGATCAGCAACGCCAGTGTGCAGATGAGTGTTTTCATGATTGCCTCCAGCCAGCAACGTACGCGGCAGTTGTGAAGCGATGATGAAGATGGGAGTGGCACAGACACGCTGTGTGTGCGTCGCCTTCAGCGGCTGAGATTTTCAGGTCTCCGTGAGCGTTGAAGACACTCTCAGACTGTCTTGAAGACACTTTCGGAGTGTCTTGAAGACACTTTGCAACTGTCTTGAAGACACTTTGGGAGTGTCTTGAAGACACTCTCGGACTGTCTTGAAGACACTTCCCGAGTGTCTTGAAGACACTTTAACTGTCTTCAAGACACTCGATGAGTGTCTTAAAAATAGGTCATCTCTCACGTGATGTTTCCATTTTCAGCTTGTAGAAGCCATGCGCGCTGCTGCTGTTCCGCTCATGACGTGCGAGCAGGCAGAGTGAACGAGAACGTCGATCCCGCTCCCACCGCACTCTCTGCCCACACACGCCCGCCTTGTGCAGCGACCAGTTGCCGGACGATGGAGAGGCCGAGTCCTGCGCCGCCGGTGGTGCGGGAGCGGGAGACGTCGACGCGGTAGAAGCGCTCGAAGATGCGCGGCAGTTCGTCGGCGGGGATGCCGACGCCGCTGTCGATCACGCGGATGATCGCTTCGGTTCCACTCTGCTCCCAGGTGATGCGGACGTCGCCGGGCTTCTCCATGTGCGCGATGGCATTCGCGAGCAGGTTCGTGAGGATTTGCACGGCGCGGCGCGCATCGGCGAGGACGAGGATCTCGTCGTCGCCGTCGCACTGGATCGTTACGCCGCGTTCGCGCGCTCGCATCTCCATGCCCGCGGCAGCGCGGCGGGCGATCGAGTCGACGGACACCGGCTGCGCGTCGATCTCCAACCTTCCCGCCTCGGCCAGCGCTAGGTCCTGAAGGTCATCGACGAGATGCGCGAGGTGCATCGTCTCCTCGTGCAGCGACGCGATCCGTTCCGGCGTGGGCGCGGTGAGTCCGTCCTGCATCGATTCCAGTTCGCAGCGGATGTTCGTCAGCGGCGCGCGCAATTCGTGAGCGACGTCGCTGACCATCCGCTTGCGCTGCTCCTCGTTGCGGTCGAGCGCGGCGGCCATGGCGTTGAAGCCGCGCGCCAGCTCGGCCAGCTCCGCGCCGCCCGCCGGCTCGACGCGCACGGCCAGATCGCCTGACTCCATCCGCCGCGCGGCGACTGTGAGACGTTCGACCGGGACGCTGATCCAGCGGGCGATGGCGATGGCCATGGCGATGCCGAAAAGCGTCGCGCCGAGGAATGTCCAGAAGAAGGAGCGGTCGAGCGAGCGCGTCGGCGCCGGCAGCGCGTCGTTGTGTTGCGGCAGGATGAAGATCGATCCCGCCGTGCCGCCGTTGGCGTCGCGCACGATCATTTGCGGTCCGCGGATCAGCTCGCGCGTGCGGCCGCCGGCGATCGTGCGGGTGATCGTGAGCGCTCCGTCCGGTCCGAGATCCAGCGTCGCGCCGCGAAGCGCCTTCGAACTCGCTGCCAGATGTTTCTGTGCATCGAAGAGAGCGACGTCCGATCCTGCCGCACGCGCCATCGCCTCGATGGCCGGCTCCACGCCCGCCCACGAACCATGCGTACGGTAGTAATCGGCCACATCCTTCGGCATCAGCGGGCGCCGACCGGCGTGCACTTCGACATCGAACTTGCGGATCTCGTAATGCGCGACGCGGGTGGAGATGATCGCCGCTGTGCCGAGCGTGACGGCGACCAGCGCCGCGACCATGGCGATGAGGCGGCCGCGTAATGTGGTGACGATGCGCATCAAGCCACCACCTTGTAGCCGACGCCAAAGACGGTGGCGATCGTTTCCGCGCCGACTTTGCGGCGCAGGTTCTTGATGTGCGCGTCGATCGTTCGGTCGAGACCTTCGAAGTCGTCGCCGAGGGCGAGGCGGGCCAGCTCGTCGCGGCGGAAGACGCGGCCGGGCGCACGCGCCATGGCCAGCAACAGGCGCAGCTCGGTGGCGGTGAGCGTGACCGAAGCGCCGTCGATGGTGACCTCGCATCGCTCCGGATCGATGGTCAATCCACCGGCGATCACGCGCGGCGTTTTCTCGGTCGTTCCGCTGCGGCGCAGCACCGCCTCGACGCGCGCGACCAGTTCGCGCGGGCTGAACGGCTTGGTCAGGTAGTCGTCCGCGCCGAGGGAGAGGCCGGTCAGCTTGTCGTGTTCGGTCGTCTTCGCCGTCAGCATGATGATCGGAATCGCGGAGGTTTCGCGCAGCATCCGGCACACTTCCAATCCGCCCACGCGCGGCAGCATCAGGTCGAGCACGACGAGATCCGGCGCGAACGTCTGCACCAGCTCCAGCGCCTTCGCACCGTCGAGCGCGGACGCGGTCGCATATCCGGCGTGCGACAGATAGCGATCGAGCGTCTCGCACACTTTCGGATCGTCATCGACGATGAGGATGCGCCGCATCCACCCATCGTACGGGGAGTTGTGAAGTTTTCATGAAGGCGCGAGGCCTTTCACCACGGAGACACAGAGACACGGCGAGACACCCTCTGCGATCTCTGTGTCTCTGTGGTGAGAGAAGTCTCTACAATTCGCAAATGCGGATTCGACTTCTGGGCCTGCTCCTGCTCCTCCTCGCGCTGACGGCGTGTACCGAACGCGGAGAGGCCGATCAACTCGGCGCTGCGCGGAGGCGGCTGCATAACGCGCCGTGCGGCGCGGGGACGGCGGTGGCCGGTGCAGCGGGCGTTTACGACGATCCGCGTCAGGTTTACCTCGGCGACTGGGTGGTCATCTCTGTTTGTCATCTCGATGCGCTCGTGCGTGATGCCGAGGCGCAGCAGAAGTCCATCACGTTGTTTATCGAGGGGCTCGATACCGGCGTCGAACCGTCGGGGATCGATATCGAAAGCGGCACGTTGACCTTCGTACTCGATCGGAACGCGAAGAACAAACACGTCTGGAGTCAGTTTCTCTACGACCCCCTTTTTGATCCGGAAGCCACCATGCGCCTCAGCGTCGGCATTGCCGGCGACCGGTCGCTGCCACGCGCGGTGGGCGCGAACATGTCGATGAGCCTGAAGAAGCTCTACGTCGATTACTGGACGAAGACGTGGCTGGCGCTTCTCATCGCCGTCGCCATCGCGCTGGTGGTCTACGCGCGGCGGAGCGACATGCTGCGTGACGGGCCATCCTTCGATGGCGTCTGTCAGCCGTACAGTCTGGCCCGGGTGCAGATGGCGTGGTGGTTCTTCCTGCTCCTGGTCGGCTACGTCTTCATCTGGCTGGTGACGGGCGAAGCCGACTCCATCGCGCCATCGCTGCTCGGCCTGGTTGGAATCAGCGCCGCCACCGCGCTTGCCGCGGTCGCGATGACGCCAGCATCGAGCAGCGGTCCGCGGGCCAGCGCTGGATTCATGCGCGATCTCATCTCTGACGATCGCGGCGTGGTCGCACTCGATCGACTGCAGGTCGTGGTCTGGACCCTTGTCCTCGGAGGGATCTTCCTCTCCTCGGTACTCGCCTACCTGACGATGCCCGAGTTCAGCGCCACCATGCTGGCGCTGATGGGCATCAGCTCGGGCACGTACATCGGCTTCAAGCTGCCGCTGAAGAATGAAGAGCGAGTTTCGCCGCCGGCGCCGTGACGGAGCCGATGGCGAGCAAAAGATCGCCGATCTCGTACGGTTTCATCAGCGAGACGATTCGATTTTGTTCGTTGGAGAGATTGAGCTCCACATGGCCCGTCGAGAAGACGATTGGTAATTCCGCGTGGTCCGCGCGAAGCAGCGGAAGGAGATCGACTCCGTTGCCGTCCGGCAGATTCACATCGATGATCGCGACATGTGGACGCGTGCGCCGCGCGGCGCCGCATGCCTCTCCAGCGGTTTTCACCCAAGTCGCCTCGTAGCCCTCCGAGTTCAGAAGTTCCTCCAAGCCTGTTCCGACCGAAAGGTCGTCTTCGACGAGCAGGATGCGCGTGACTCCGGGCGTTTCCGATGCGAGCGGCTGCGTGGACGCGGCCGGTGCCTCTGCCGCCGGAACCAGCAGGTGAAACGCGGATCCGCCTCCCGGAAGGTTTTCGGCAGTGAGCATTCCGCCGTGGCCTTCGATCAGTCGCCGCGCGATGGCCAGACCGAGTCCGGTCCCGTTGCGCTTGGTGGTGAAGAGCGGCTCGAAGATGCGGTCGAGGATGGCCGGCGCGATGCCTGGGCCGTCGTCCGACACGGAGATTTGAACGAACTTCGCCTCCCCGCTGCTGCTTCCCGGCGAGCAGGCCGACGCGACGTCAACCTGAATGGTGCCGCTACCGCCGATGGCGTCGCGCGCGTTGAACACCAGGTTGGTGATGATCTGCTCGAGATGTTCACGGTCGCCGCGGATGAACCGTACTTCCGCATCCATCGAGCTGCTGAGTGCGATCGACGAAGGAAGTGCCGCCACCAACTGTCCGAGCAGCGACGGCAACCAGGTCAATGCGTCGAGAGCGGAGAGCTGCGGCTCTTTCGGATTGGCGAAGCGAAGGATTTCCTGCGAAGCGCGCTTGCCGCGGCCGATGGCGCGCGTGATGTGCCCGAGCGAGTCGCGGACGGTGGATGTGATCGGATCGGTGCGCCCGATCACTTCCACGAACGGCTGGATGCCCATGAGCACGTTGTTGAATTCATGCGCGAGCGAGGCCGCAACCTGTCCCAGGCTGCTCATCCGCTTGGCCTCTTCGAGCTTGCGGGCGATGTTGCGGTGCTCGGTGACGTCGCGAGCCATGCCGATGGTCCCCGTCACGACGCCTTCCACATAGCGCGGCTGCCACGAAACTTCGGCCGTGACGACCGCTCCCGACTGCGCGAGGAGGTCGTACTCGTGGATGATTCGTTCGTGACCGGCCAGCGCCTGCTCAAAGTCTTCGACTGCTGCGGACACCGAATTTGGCATGAACAGCTCCGCGAACGGGCGGCCGATCCACTCCTCGATCCGGTATCCCGTGCTTCGTTCGAAGCTGCGGTTCAATGAAACGAAGCGCCCGTCGCGGTCGACCGTGAAGAGGATTTCCGTGAGGTCTTCGACGAGCTCGCGGTATCGCTGCTCGGATTCTTCGAGAGCTTGCCGGGCACGCACTTTTTCAGTGATGTCGCGGGCGATGACCTGAATGGCATCGCGGTTTCCGTAACGCAGCGGAAGCGCGGCGACCTCGACGTCGAGGGGTGAGCCGTCGGCGCGGCGGTAGGTTTCGCCGATGTACGGCACGCTCTGGCCGGCGCGAAGCTGTACCAGACGCTCGCGCACGCTCTCATGTGACGCGGCATCGACGAACGAGAAGACGCTACGGCCGACGATCTCCTCTTCGCTGGATGCGCCGAGGAGCTGAACAAAGGCTTGGTTGACGTAGACGTAGGTGTCATCGACGTGAACGCCGATGCAGTCCGGCGAGAGCTCGACCATCCGGCGGAAGTTTTCACGATCCGCCAGCGACGCCTCCTCGGCCTCGCGTTCGCGGGTGATGTCGACCATGACCCCGAACAGCTCGACCGGTACGCCGTCGACTTTGTGGACGTTGACGTAATCGCGAAGCCAGATGGTGCGGCCGTCGGCGGCGATGATGCGGTAGACGAGCTCATGGTTCCGCCCCGCCACTGTCTCGTTATGGCAGAGCATGGGCACGTGGCGATCTTCGGGATGAAGATGCTCGGCCCAGAAATGGGGCTCGTTCAGCCAGCGTGAGACGGGGTAGCCGAGGAGCGTTTCGGCCGCGGGGTTGACGTAGTTGAAGCGAAACGTTTGCGCATCGGCCGACCAGGCGATGGCGGGCATGGCGTCGAGCAGGCGGGAGCGGCGTTGGTCCTGAGAGTCGTCGTGTATGTCCTTCATTAGTGAAGGCCTTTAAGCGATCGGCGGCTCGCCATATTCCTCAAAATAATTGCCGCGTCCGGCATTCAATCCTGAAATAAACACGTACGCCTGCATGATTATTGTGAGGACTGGTGGCGCACTGTCACCACACTTCAGGAAGGAGATCAACATGCCGTATGTAGCGTTGGAGTGGGACCACAAGATCGGACGTCCGGTCATTCAGTGGCTGGTCGTAAAATGTTCGAGCGTGGGACAGAAATTCGGGGGACCGCAGGCGCTTCCGCCGCGCCGCGATGTCGCCTATTTCGTGAATGAAGAGACCGCCGAGCAGGACGCGAAGGCGTTCGCCGCGTACAAAACCCGGATGGACAACGGGGCGAATGAGTCCGACGTGAAGATGGGAAAAGCCGAGGCCTACAGCAAGAAACACGCGGCCTTCGGATGGGATCACAACATCTTCAATCCGCTCGTGCAGTGGGCGGTGCTGGAGTGGAACGGCGAGAATCCCGAGGGCGAGAGTTACCGCAACGACGTCGCCTACTTCCTCGATTCGGAAACGGGCGAGGCCGATGCACGCGCCTTCCGCGTGATCCGCGACGAGCTCCTGGCGAAAGCCGCGAAAATCGCCGCGTAGTTTTTCCTCGAACGCGGTCTCGCGGTGAGCACACCCGCGAGACCGCAACTTCGCCTCCCTTCCTCCCTCCGAAACCGCCCTCATCTGTGGTCTGGATTCTGCAATCCGGTCCGGATCAGCAGGGCCAGCTTCCCAGCCTGACCACGTTTCAGCACAACTGAGGTTTCCTGTTTCTGGAGGACGAGCGCGTCATGACCACCGGGATCGGCATCGATAAAGCGAGCGAGATTTCGCCGAAGGATTTTGAGCGCCTGCTGTTGCGGACGCTCACGGCGATGAAGAAGGGCGATTTCAAGGTGCGCATGCCGGTGGAGTTCACCGGAACGGCCGGCAAAATCTCCGACACGCTGAACGACATCCTCGACCTCAGCCAGAAGACGGCCGACGAAGTCGAACGCATCGCCAATGTCGTCGGCAAGGAAGGGAAACTCACGCAACGGGCACAGGTCCCGGCCGCTGGCGGCGAATGGGCGGTCATCGCGGAGTCGGTCAATTCGCTCGTCAGCGATCTGGTCCAGCCGACGAACGAAATCTCGCGCGTGATCGGCGCCGTGGCGCGCGGCGATCTGTCGCGGACGATGGCCATCGAGTTCGACGGGCGTCCACTGAAGGGAGAGTTCCTCCGCACCGCGAAGACCGTGAACACGATGGTCACGCAGCTCGCGTCGTTCGCATCCGAGGTCACGCGCGTGGCGCGCGAAGTCGGAACGGAGGGCAAACTGGGCGGCCAGGCGGACGTGAAAGGCGTCGCCGGAACGTGGAAGGACCTCACCGAATCGGTCAACTCGATGGCCGGCAATCTCACCGCGCAGGTGCGCAATATCGCCGAGGTTACGACGGCCGTTGCGACCGGCGATCTCTCGAAAAAGATCACCGTCGAAGTGCGCGGCGAAATCCTCGAACTCAAGAACACGATCAACACGATGGTCGATCAGCTTCGCTCGTTTGCCTCTGAGGTCACACGAGTTGCGCGCGAAGTGGGCAGCGAAGGAAAGCTGGGCGGCCAGGCCGACGTGCAGGGCGTTTCGGGCACGTGGCGCGATCTGACGGACTCGGTCAACTACATGGCCGCGAACCTGACCAATCAGGTCCGCAACATCGCCGCGGTGACCACGGCGGTCGCAAACGGCGATTTGTCGAAGCAGATTACGGTCGATGCGCGCGGCGAAATCCTCGAACTGAAAGAAACCATCAACACGATGGTGGATCAGCTGCGCTCGTTTGCGTCCGAGGTCACGCGCGTGGCCCGCGAGGTCGGCACGGAGGGCAAACTCGGCGGGCAGGCCGATGTCAAGGGAGTCTCCGGTACGTGGAAAGACTTGACCGACTCGGTCAATTACATGGCCGCGAATCTGACCTCGCAGGTGCGCAATATCGCCGAGGTTACGACCGCGGTCGCGAACGGCGATCTGTCGAAGAAGATCACCGCGGAAGCGCTCGGCGAAATCCTGGAGCTGAAGAACACCATCAACACGATGGTCGATCAGCTCCGCTCGTTCGCGTCCGAGGTCACGCGTGTGGCGCGCGAAGTCGGAACGGAGGGGCAGCTCGGCGGGCAGGCGGAAGTGCCGGGTGTTGCGGGCACGTGGAAAGACTTGACCGACTCCGTCAACGCCATGGCCGGCAACCTCACAGCGCAGGTGCGCAACATCGCCGAGGTTACGACCGCCGTTGCGAACGGCGATCTGTCGAAGAAGATCACGGTCGACGTCCGCGGCGAGATTCTCGAATTGAAAAACACGATCAACACGATGGTCGACCAGCTCAACTCGTTCGCGTCCGAGGTCACACGCGTGGCGCGCGAGGTCGGTACGGAAGGGAAGCTCGGAGGCCAGGCGGAAGTGCGCGGCGTGGCCGGGACGTGGAAGGACCTTACCGACAACGTCAACATGATGGCGTCGAACCTGACGGCCCAGGTCCGCAACATCGCCGACGTGACCACGGCCGTGGCCATGGGCGACCTGTCGAAGAAAATCACGGTCGACGTGCGCGGCGAAATCCTCGAACTGAAAAACACCATCAACACGATGGTTGATCAGCTCTCCGGATTCGCCTCGGAGGTCACGCGCGTGGCGCGCGAAGTCGGTACCGAGGGGATGCTCGGCGGTCAGGCCGAGGTGCCGGGCGTAGCCGGGACGTGGAAGGATCTGACCGATTCGGTCAATGCCATGGCCGGCAATCTGACGGCGCAGGTGCGCAACATTGCCGAGGTGACGACTGCGGTCGCGAACGGCGACCTCGGCAAGAAGATCACAGTCGAGGTTCGCGGCGAGATTCTGGAGCTGAAGAACACCATCAACACGATGGTCGATCAGCTCAACTCGTTCGCGGCCGAGGTTACGCGCGTGGCGCGCGAGGTTGGAACGGAAGGGAAGCTGGGCGGGCAGGCGCAGGTGAAAGGCGTGGCCGGCACGTGGAAGGATCTGACCGATTCGGTCAACTCGATGGCCGGCAATCTGACCGGCCAGGTGCGCAACATCGCCGAGGTCACGACGGCCGTGGCCATGGGCGATCTCTCCAAGAAAATCACGGTCGACGTCAAGGGCGAGATTCTGGAGCTGAAGAACACCATCAATACGATGGTCGATCAGCTGTCGGCCTTCGCCTCCGAGGTTACGCGGGTGGCGCGAGAAGTCGGCACGGAAGGGATGCTTGGCGGCCAGGCCGAGGTGCGCGGCGTGGCCGGTACGTGGAAGGATCTGACCGACTCCGTCAACTACATGGCCTCGAATCTGACCGGCCAGGTTCGTAATATCGCCGACGTCACCACCGCGGTCGCGAACGGCGATCTGTCGAAGAAGATCACGGTCGAGGTCAAGGGCGAGATTCTGGAGCTGAAGAATACGATCAACACGATGGTCGATCAGCTCCGCGCGTTCGCGTCCGAGGTCACGCGCGTGGCGCGCGAGGTCGGCACGGAAGGGAAACTCGGCGGTCAAGCGATGGTACAGGGCGTCGCCGGCACCTGGAAGGATTTGACCGATTCGGTCAACTCGATGGCGTCGAATCTGACGGCTCAGGTTCGCAACATCGCCGAGGTGACGACTGCGGTCGCACTCGGCGACTTGACGAAGAAGATCACCGTCGATGTGCGCGGCGAAATCCTCGAACTGAAGAACACCATCAACACGATGGTCGATCAGCTCCGCTCGTTCGCGGCCGAGGTCACGCGCGTGGCGCGGGAGGTCGGAACGGAAGGGAAACTCGGCGGCCAGGCGGACGTCCGCGGCGTGTCGGGCACGTGGAAGGACTTGACGGATTCCGTCAACTCGATGGCGTCGAACCTCACCAATCAGGTGCGCAACATCGCGCAGGTGACGACGGCGGTCGCGAACGGCGATCTGTCGAAGAAGATCACCGTCGCGGTTCGCGGCGAAGTTCTGGAACTGAAGAACACCATCAACACGATGGTCGATCAGCTCAACTCATTCGCTGCCGAGGTTACGCGCGTGGCGCGCGAAGTCGGAACGGAAGGGAAACTCGGCGGGCAGGCGCAGGTGAAGGGAGTCGCCGGAACCTGGAAAGACTTGACCGACTCGGTCAACTCGATGGCCGGCAACCTCACCGCGCAGGTGCGCAACATTGCTGAGGTCACGACTGCCGTGGCCATGGGCGATCTGTCGAAGAAGATCACCGTCGACGTCAAGGGCGAAATCCTGGAGTTGAAGAACACGATCAACACGATGGTCGATCAGCTCAACTCGTTCGCGGCCGAGGTCACGCGCGTGGCGCGCGAGGTCGGCACGGAAGGAAAACTCGGCGGCCAGGCGCAGGTACGCGGCGTGGCCGGCACGTGGAAGGACCTAACGGACAACGTCAATTTCATGGCCTCAAACCTGACCAATCAGGTGCGCAACATCGCGCAGGTCACGACGGCCGTCGCCATGGGCGATCTGTCGAAGAAGATCACGGTCGACGTCAAGGGCGAGATCCTGGAGCTGAAGAACACGATCAACACGATGGTCGATCAGCTCAACTCGTTCGCGGCCGAGGTCACGCGCGTGGCGCGCGAGGTCGGAACGGAAGGGAAGCTCGGCGGCCAGGCCGAGGTCAAGGGCGTGGCCGGCACGTGGAAGGACCTCACCGACAATGTGAACATGATGGCCGCCAACCTGACCAATCAGGTGCGCGGCATCGCCAAGGTCGTGACGGCGGTCGCGAACGGCGTGTTGAAGCAGAAGCTGACTGTCGAAGCGCGAGGTGAGATCGCGGAGCTCGGCGACACGATCAACAACATGATTGACACGCTGGCCACGTTCGCCGATCAGGTCACGACGGTGGCGCGCGAAGTTGGCGTGGAAGGGAAACTCGGCGGACGCGCGAACGTGCCCGGCGCATCAGGAACGTGGCGCGATCTGACGGACAACGTCAATCAGCTCGCCGCGAATCTCACCACGCAGGTCCGCGCGATCGCCGACGTCGCCACGGCCGTGACGAAGGGCGATCTTACGCGCTCGATCACTGTCGAGGCCCAAGGCGAGGTTGCCGCTCTCAAAGACAACGTCAACGAGATGATCCGCTCGCTGCGCGAAACGACGCTGCGCAACAACGAGCAGGATTGGCTGAAGACGAACCTGGCCAAGTTCACCCGCATGATGCAGGGCCAGAAGAATCTGACCACCGTGTCGCAGTTGATCCTCTCCGAGCTCGCGCCGGTGGTCGGCGCGAAGCACGGCGTCTTCTACGTGATGGACCAAAACGGCGGCGGCGAGCCGGTGCTGAAACTCGCGGCGACGTACGCCTACAAGGATCGCAAGCACCTCAGCAAGCAGTTCCACATCGGCGAGGGCATCGTCGGCCAGGCGGCGTTCGAGAAACAGCGCATCCTCCTCCAGAACGCACCCGAGGACTACATCACCATCAACTCGGGCCTCGGCGAAGCGAAGCCGATGCAGATCGTGGTGCTGCCAATCGTCTTCGAAGGCGCGGTGCTGGCGGTGATGGAGCTGGCCACGTTCACGGCGTTCAGCGACACGTACGTTTCGCTGCTCGATCAGCTCACGGAGTCAATCGGCGTCGTCCTCAACACGATCCAGGCAAACATGCGGACGGAAGAGCTGCTGACTCAGTCGCAGTCACTCGCCGAGGAACTGCAGGCGCAGCAGGAAGAGCTGACCGAGACGAACAAGCGCCTCGAACAGCAGGCGAAGTCGTTGCAGGCGTCGGAAGAGTTGCTGAAGACGCAGCAGGAGGAGTTGCAGCAGACGAACGAGGAGTTGGAAGAGAAAGCCCGCTTGCTGCAGACGCAGAACGAAGAGGTCGAACACAAGAACCGCGAGGTAGAAAACGCGAAGCGGCAACTGGAAGAGAAAGCGCGGCAGCTTGCGCTGACCTCGAAGTACAAGAGCGAGTTCCTGGCGAACATGTCGCACGAGCTGCGCACGCCGCTGAATTCGCTGCTGATCCTCGCCAAGCTGCTCGCAGAAAATCCGGACAACAACCTCACCGGCAAGCAGGTCGACTTCGCACGCACGATCCATTCATCGGGTCAGGACCTGCTCACGCTCATCAACGACATCCTCGATCTGTCGAAGATCGAGTCGGGCATGATGACCATCTCGCTCGGCGATCTGCCGTTCACGGAGCTGGCCGAGTCGATGGACAAGACGTTCCGCCAGGTGGCGAACGACAAGCGCCTCGACTTCAACATCGAGCTCGATGCGAGCCTGCCGCGCACGATTCACACGGACGCGACGCGCTTGCAGCAGGTGCTGAAGAATCTCCTCGGCAATGCGTTCAAGTTCACCGAGAAAGGCGGCGTGACGCTGCACGCGGCGACAGTCAGCGAAGGGTGGACGCCGGGCCACGAAACGCTGGAGCGCGC
>Ga0157375_10000333_pt1 | contig 42507 bp, 38 predicted proteins | sample M35metaG_FD_115311 | JGI IMG/M metagenome (GOLD analysis project Ga0157375, IMG submission 115311) | Miscanthus rhizosphere microbial communities from Kellogg Biological Station, Michigan, USA - M3-5 metaG | ecosystem: Host-associated > Plants > Roots > Rhizosphere > Soil | place: USA: Michigan...
GAAGTGCGAGGAGGTTGACGGTCATGGAGATTGCGTGGCGTGGATGGTGATCGCCGAATATCAGTGCACGGGTAATCCCAACCATTGATTTTTGTTCCGAGCGTAGCTGCGCAGTGCGCGCGGTCCTGACTCGCTCGTCACGGCCGCGGCGCTCAGAACGCCGCGCCGATCGTAGTGACGATTACCTGCTCGCTCGATCCGGGATTGAAGCAATAGCCGGCAATCGTGAACTTGCCGATTGTGAACCCCGCGAATGGACCGCGCTGGAGATCGCGTTCGCCGCCGTAGATCCGCGTGCGCTGCCCCGCAACTCCGAGGCGCAGCCATTCGACCGGACGGAAGCTCAGCTCGTTCCAGGAATAAAGGTAGCTGCTGCTGTTGTCGTGGCTGTCGTGCACGTATTCGGCTTCGACGTAGAGGTCGAATCGTCCGTGGGTCACGGTTGCCTCGAGTCCGGGCACGAAAGCCTGCGTCGTTCCCCACGCGCCACCGACGATCGGCGTCAGCTCCCAGGTGGTCTCCTCGCCACCGGAGAAAGTCCAGCCGACGAATGCCGAGCGCGCGCCGACCGATTCGTAGTTGTACCTCGCCTCGAGGTGCAGCGGACCGTGATCCGCAGTCGCCACCGCCGACGTGAAGTCGTCACCGTTGCGCACGAAGGTGGGATACGCGGTGACCTCGAGCTCCCAGGTCGGCTCCGCGCTGTTCGCACCGTCGCCGGCGAATGCCGTCGCGGTCGCGACAGCCGCGAGCGCCGCGCCTGCCAGCAGCACGACCTTCATCCGCCGAGCGCGATGATCGTGAGGACGAGGACTGTGCCGATACCTGCCATCGAGACGCCGGATTTCCAGCGGCTGTAGCCCGCATAACGGCCGAGCGCGAGCCCGCCGAAGAACAGCATCGCTACTGCGACTGCGCGCGACACGTTCTTCGCCGTTCCGACATCCTGGATCATGATGAAGGGCAGCACGACCGGGAAGGTCGACCCGACGACGATCAGGAATATGGCGAGCGCTGCGATGAGGTCGTCGCGCTCCAGTGACGGTCGCGCCGGCACACCGGTCAGCGCAACGATGCGCCCGCGGATCGCCTCGATCTCGAGCGGCGAAACGAGATCGCCCGCTGCAGCTCGCGACAGCGCACGCTCGATCAGGCGCTGTCCGGCGCCGGCATCCGCGGCGCTTCGCACCGAGCGCACAAGCGTTAGCCGCCGGCCGCGATCCGCAACCTCACCGACCAGGTACATGACTGCATCGACGAGCCCCCACGCCAGGTTGCAGCCCAGCGCAGCGACGAACATGTCCCGGATTTCCGCGCGCCCTCCCTCCGCCACCGACACCGCGCCGACGAAAGTCAGCGCCATGAACAGGCCGAAGAGCAACTCCGAGACCCGTTCTACCGGACTCAATATCGGCTCGCGGAATTTGCTTGTTACGCCGTCGCCGTTCATTGAAGGTCCCGATCCGCCGATCCGCAGATCCGATTTGCGCGTCGCGCCCGTGAAGTTTGGACGTGCCATTGCCGCGAGGCAAGCCGGCAACAATGCGGGAGACAACACACACGCTTTCGAGCTGGCCGCCGGAACCTGTTCGCAGCCGACCGTTGGCTGCCTCCGGCTACCGATTACTCATCACCGGATGGGATCAAGGTCCAATAGCGCCCACAGGTCCGTCTAAACATCATTGATACATGCTCATTTTGCCTTCGCGGACCGGCGATATCGGTCACCGCGCTTGTCAACCGCCGAGAGGAGAACTCCAATGGTGAAATTTCCCAAGCTGTACGTCGTCGGTGCGGCCCTGTTGATAGCGGGCTGCGTGTCACAAACAAAATATGACGAGTCACAGGCGAAGAATGCCGAACTCGAGCAGCAGTACCAGGCGCTCAATGAGGCTATGGGCACCGAGGTCGCGTCGCACAACATGCAGATTTCACGGATGCAAGACGCGATCAAGGTCTCGGTCAACAGCGAGTTGCTGTTCCCATCGGGCGGCTGGGAGATGTCGGATTCGGCCAAGACCAGCATCGCCAAGATCGCCAAGATCCTGGCACCTCATCAGAAGTCGAAAATCAATGTGAACGGCTACACGGACAGCACGCCGATAGGTCCGGGATTGGCCAAACAGGGCATCACGACCAATCTTATCCTGTCGCAAAAACGGGCCGACAACGTGATGCAATTCATGGTCTCGCAAGGCGTCAAGACGGACCTCGTTTCGGCTCACGGCTTCGGCGAGGCCGATCCGGTCGCTTCCAACGACACGCCGGCGGGCAAGGCACAGAATCGGCGCGTGGAACTCACCGTGGCGAGTCAGGCCAAGTAACGCCGGCTCCACGTAAGGCACGTTCGAGTCGCTCTTCAGCGTCGCGGCAGGTTTTCTCTTTGGCCTTCGCAGCAATCGCGCGCGCGTCGCAAGGACGCGCGCTCCAGACGCAATATTGATAGCTGCGTAAAACTTTTGTTCATCGGCTCCGCCGACATGTTTGCGCGCCAAGCGCGGCTAACGCTCGCACATGGCCCACAAGTCATGCGTGTATACATTTTCATATGCCGGAAGTCACGGGCGATTTTTCGCGCCGACACGACTCGGCGCACTGCGCTCACCTTTCGGCGAACTCGACGTAACTCTCGCTCACGAATCCGCATCTAAATCGGTGAAGACCGACGTCTTCAGCGTCGCACGGATGCCGACGCATCCGCGCCATGCCAGCCCGTCAGTGGATGACCTGCGGCAGGTTACCGAGAGGGATTCGCCATGAAACGCTTTACGTCCATCGTCCTCGGCGCCGGCCTGCTGGCCGCAACCAGCCTCGCCACCGCCAACACCAGCGGCCAGCTTGCGCAGGTCACTGTACATCAGGACCGTTCCGCGACCGATTGCACGCCGCCGAACAACAACAAGGAATGCGCCGATTTCCACGCGGCGATCCGCAGGAATTTCTCGTCGCGCGAAATCGGCATGCTTTTCGGCGCGGCCACCGGGTATCAGGAATACATCACGTCATACGATCGCGTCCGCACCAAGTACGCAGCCTTCGCGCGCGACGTCGAAGAGAGAGGCTTGGCTGTCGCCGTCGCTGCCAGATAATCGCGCACGCCTCGTCATTTCCCGCTTTCGCACTTGGCCCGGCGATTTCCTGCGACTCACTGCGGCCCAAGTCGCGAAAAACACAGCAAGAGCCCCGCAGAAGCGGGGCTCTTGGAGTGAAGCGTGGACGCAAACGCGCGCGGCTCAGGGCGTGCAGACACCTGCGTTCGGGACCATCGTCGTGAAAGGCGTGTTCGTCAGGCCCGTGAATGCGATGTCGTCGATATCCCAACCGGGAGCGCCGGTTGAACTGTCGGCACCGATGCGGAATCGTACGAGCACATTCTGGTTCGAGTAGCCCGCGACTGGGTTCAGCGTAACGGCCGTGAATGCAGGCCAGAGCACCGGCGTGCTCATGCGGTTCACGAATGCCGGCCGGCCTTGACCGAGGTGCGAGTCGGTGAAGTTGACGCCGCAGCAGTTGGTCGTGCCGTTGTAGGTGCCGGTGCCGATGTCGACCCATGTCGCCCCGCCGTCGTTGCTGAGTTCGATCACGCCGCCATCCCAGCCGCCGTTTTCGAAGTTGAAGCGATGGGTGAACGAGATGCCGAGGTTGCCTGCGCCCACGGACAACACCGGCGAAACGAGGTATTGGTCGTCCGGCATGCTGCCCTTGGTGTCGTCTTCCTGGCCGTTGTTGTCCGGACCGTAGGCCACGTGGTTGTCGAACGCGAGCGCGCGGCGCTGCCAACCCATGATATTCGGCGCGATCGTGGGATCGCCTACGATGGTCCAGGCCGGATTCGACTCCTCGAAGGTCTCGGTAGCGGAAGCGTTCGCCATTTCGTCGTAGTTGAGCCGATACGAAGTCGAAACCGTATATGGCGTCGACAGCGCAAGTTCCGGTGCATCGATGGCGACGGCGAACGTGACGTTCTCGATCCCCGACGCTCCCGCGAGCGCCACTGCGATACTCGCAGACCCCGCGGCGCCCTTGTTCATCGGTGGTACCGGGATCTTGTTGCCGTTCGGAAACGTGACATGCGAATTATCCGAGCTGAAGGTCAGCGTGCCCTTGTTCACGTTGTTCGGGCCCTGGTTGATCAGCGTGACCTTGAGCGACCCAGTCTCGCCGTTGTCCAGTACGCCGTCGTGATCGCAGGACACCGTGTTGTCCGTGAGTGAAGCGTTCTGCAGCTCGATCTGTCCCAACTCCCAGATGCCGCGGCCGTAAGTGGCGATGCGGATCGTGCTGCCGTCGGGCGGCATGTAGATGTCGCTGACGCGCACGGTCGGCAAGCCATTGCCGAACGGCGACCAGCTGCTGCCGCCGTTCGTCGTGCGATAGATGCCGACGTGCGTGGCGGCGTAGATCGTGTTGCGCGTGATGTCGCGCGGATCGAAGTACAGCCGTGACACCGGCAGGTCCGGCAGGCCGCTCTGCATCGCGGTGAACGTAGCCGTGCTCCATGAATCTCCCGGATTGGCGATGTGCGCCTTGATTACGCGCGTTACGCCCGGAGTGAGGTCCGTGGAGGTGATCCAGATGTTCTGGTTGTCCTGCCAGATCACGTTCGAAATAAATCCGTTGAACGCGGCGACTGCTGCGACCAGGTTGATGTCGGTCCAACTGGTGCCGTTGTTCGTGGTCACGTCGAAGAACCCGGACGCGCCACCCACCGCGATTCGGTTGATGTCGGTGGGGCTCAAGCCGAGGTTGTACGGCGTGGAGCGGAAGCGGCGCGCGGCCGGGATGCCGGCAACGCCGGCAGAACCGAACCACTTCCAGCCGCAGCCAGGCTGGTTGACGATCGCGCATGTGCCGGTCGAGATGCCGGACGACGTGGTCTTCCACACGCGTGAGTTGGTGAACATGAAGAACACCTTGCCGGTCGCGTCGAGGTCCGGCGGCGCCGCGACGATGTCCGTAGAAAAGCCGACGCCGTTGGCGTCCTGGAAACCGCTGGTGGCGGCAACGAAATTCTGGATGTCCGTCGGCGGATTGTTGACGACGTTCACGCGCAGGTTCGGGGACGTCGTCCCGGCCGAACTGGCGAACACCGAATTGGTGCTGTCCTGGCTGTAGGCCGTGCCGAGGCCGTCGCCGCCGAGCGACTGGTTGAACGTGCCGCCGTTGTCCGTGCGTACGCGCGTGCCGTTGTCCTGCAGGCCGGCGATCACGAGGTTGGGCATCTTGTCGCTGCCGGAAATCGTATAGAACAAGTGCGATACGAGTCCGATGTTCTTGTCGCTCGAGAACGTATCGCCGTTGTCCTCGCTGACGTTGAGGCCGCCGTCGTCGCCGAGCACGATGCTCGGCGTGCCCGTGGTCTTGAACGCGAGCATGTGATGGTCCGCGTGCGCGTAGGGAAGTTCCGGAATCTGGCTGTACAACCACCACGTGCGCAACGTCCAGCTGGCGCCGCCATTGCTCGTGCTGGCCGTCGAAAGATTGCCGCCGATCCAGACCGTGTTGCGACTCGGGTCGTTCGGGTCCACGCCGATCGACTGGTTGTACCAGCACTGACCGCCGCAGACGTTCATGGTGCCCAGAATCGGATTCGGCTGAGCGCCGACGTTGTTCGCGACCCAGGTCTGGCCGCCGTCGGCGGAACGATAGACGTCCCTGAGCGCAGTCTCGCCGACGTTGCTGGAGTACGCATACGCCACCGACTCGCCCGGCTTCGCGACCGCCAGCGTGGTGCGGCCGTTGTTCGCGAACACGTTGCCGGCGTTGCTGATCGGTCCCCAGGTCGCGCCCTTGTCGGTGGAAAGATACAGCGTGAGGTTGGTGTTGCAGATCACGCCGATGCGGCTGCCGAGCGGCGCCGGACAGGGCTGCGCCGAGGCGAGCCAGCCGGCGCTGGTGCGCACGATGCTCCACACCGAAAGCCCGGTGAAAGTCGGTACCAACGAGAAAGAAGCGCCCTCGTCGGCCGAGCGGAACAAGCCGTTCTCGGTCGCGACCATGACGATATCGTTCTTCGTGCTCGTATCCACCTTGAGATCGCGCACCGAGATGGTGGTGCCGAGATCGACTGCCGCGCCCCAGCTCACGCCGCCGTTCTTCGACTTGATGACGGCGCCGCCGATGAGGAGCTGGTCGTACGGATCACCGAGCCCGAGGTAGAGAGTGTTCGGGCTGCGACCGAAATCGACGGCGCCGCCACCCGTGGTGGTGGTGTTGTCGGTGAGCGCCGTCCACGTCGGGCTGGTCGCGCTCCAGTTGTCGGTGCGCCAGAGGCCGCCGCCGGAAGTCAGGAAGAAAACGGTGTCCGGATAGTCCGGATGGAACAGGATGCCGCGCGCACGACCGCTGTCACGGACGTGGCCGGTGAAGCTGCCGTTCTGCTCGTAGTCGGAATTGACCGGACCGATGCTGACCCACCTCGGTCCGGGCGCATTCTTCTTTGCGTTGTGCAGGTTGACCTGCTTGATCTCGTTCTGGCGGGCTGCCGCCGTAACCGGACCGGTCAGCTCCGCTTCCCAGGCCAAGCGCGCGCGCGGATCGTCTTGAATCGCCTCGCCTCGCTCACTGCTCTCGCTTTCGGCAATCGTCTCATTCTGCGCCCACGCATTCCAGGCGCTCGCGCTCAGTGCGCAGAAGCCAAGCAATAGCACGGGGGATTTCTTCCAGGACCGACCATTCATGTTTCACCTCCGAAACATTCGTGCTCCTCGTCGCCCCGTTGCAGGGCGTCCCATTTCCGCCAACGAAGGGTTGGCCGATATCCTTCCTGCGACGGTTACCGGTATGCACAGAGACGCAAGCGGCCGGCGCTTCGGACGGACTTCGAACTACACCTTGGGACGGGATTTTTGGAGGCTGGCACGCAGAATGTTTTCGTCTTGTGAAAGAACAAGGCGATTCTTGCGCTGCGCATTCATACAACGCGGAAAAGTCGCGACAAAAATTTCGAGCAGGGTTGCCGCGACGCCTTTGCTCAAGCCGCCAAACGCAAAAAATCGACAAATTTCTGTTAGCTCGCATCGCGCGCAGGCGATGCCGCGGCGAATTCAGCGGGCGTTTAAGAACAGGTGCGCTGTTCAGATTGGCACATGGCAAATGCGCGAAACCACGCTGCCGATTGGCACGTCAACATTCCGCAAACTTTTTCGCAATTGTTCTGCAATCGTGTCACGGTGCTCGGCGCCGGTCTGACGACGGTTCGGAACCGATCTTTTCTCGCCTTCGCGATGAGTGTGCGGACGCAAAGGAAGAATGAGGCGCAGGTCACATGGTTCCCCATGCGCTCGAGGCGGAGAAAGGAGCCTTGCAACCCGACGACGTTGCACGGTCGCGGAACGCGGCGTCCTCTTCGCGCCAGTGGCGCTCAGATCCGGCCCGAACGGCAGCAACGACCGCGCCGCCTTGACCGCCGCCTTGGCTTTCGCGTAGCGTTCCCCCGAATCAAACACTCAGGTCGAGGCATGTCTCGAGCCGCTTCTGGTGGTTTCCCGTCGCTGCCTCGGCACGAAGAATCGTGCGTGCGTGGAATCGTGGCGCTGCGCCGGCTGGTGGCATGCGTCGTGTTCGCGTTCGTCCTGGTCAACGTCGCAGGCGCCCAGGAAATCGAGCCGCGCTCCTACTCGAATGCGCCGGTCGGGGTGAACTTCGTCATTGCCGGCTTTGGTTACACGCGCGGCGGCTTTCCGACCGATTCGGGTTTGCCGATCACCGATCCGCACCTCGAGACTTCGAACACGGTGTTTGCCTACGCGCGGAGCCTCGATCTGTGGGGCATGTCCGGCAAATTCGACGCGATCGTGCCATATACGTGGCTGCACGGGACGGCGGACTATGCCGGCCAGCCTGTTACGCGCGTCGTCAACGGTCCCGGCAACCCGTTGTTCCGGCTGTCGATCAATCTCTACGGGGCCCCGGCGCTGACATTGAAGGAGTTTTCCGGCTACCAGCAGGATCTGATCGTCGGCGCCAGTCTGCAGGTGTCGCCCCCCTGGGGCCAGTACGACGACGAGCGCATCGTCAATATCGGCACGAATAGCTGGCGTTTCAAACCTGAGATCGGCGTGTCGAAAGCGCTCGGCACGTGGACGCTCGAGGGCACCGCGGCGGTCACGCTATTCACGGACAACAACGATTTCTATGGCGGAAACAGGCGTGCGCAGGATCCGCTGTACTCGATCCAGGGACATGCGATCTACAGCTTCAGCAATGGTGTCTGGGCCTCGGCCGATGCGACGTGGTTCGCCGGCGGGCGCACGACGCTCAACCACATATCGAGCGACGATCTGCAGCAGAACTCGCGCATCGGCGCGACGCTGGCGTTTCCCGTGAACCGCTACAACTCCATCAAGTTCGCCCTGAGCAGCGGGGTCTCGGCTCGCACCGGCAACAACTTCGACCTGATCGCGATCGCGTGGCAGCACCGCTGGGGCGGCGGACTTTGACATCGGGCCCGACCGCCTGGCAACGCCATTACCATTTTTCCGTGTAGGGTCGCGCCTCGACTTCGAAGCTCCACGCGCGGCGCTCCTGCCGCGTCAGCTGGAATGCGATCTCGGCGACGCCGTCCGGATCGACGAATGCATCGTCGGGTTTGCCTGGCATCGCCTGTCGCGTTCGCGGCAGGTCGACGACGCCATCGACGATGATCAGCGCGACATGGATTCCACTCGGCCACAGTTTGCGCGCCATCGACTCGGCGAGGCTGCGCTGCGCGGCCTTCGCCGGCGCAAACGCTGCCGTTTGCACGTTGCCGCGGCGTGATGCAGTGGCGCCGATGAAGACGATGCTGCCTCGAGACTTCTCCTTCATCGCCGGGATTACCTGCTGCGAACAAAGCAACGCGCCGAGCGCGTTCACGCGCCACGATTGCTCGAACTGCCCGGGGGTGATCGATTCGACATCGGCAAAGACGCCGGATCCCGCGTTGTACAGGAGTACGTCGACAGGACCCAGGTCGCAGCGAATATCTGCGAACGCGGCTTCTACCGATGCTGCGTCGCCGACATCGCAGGCGTAGCCTCGCGCCGTTTCGAGTTCGCCGAGAATGGCACCGAGGTTTTCGCGATTGCGCGCGAGCAGCGCGATCGCATAACCTGCTGCCACGAAACGGCGTGCGAGTGCGGCTCCGTTTCCGGGCCCTGCCCCGGCGACAACGGCCACGGGTTTTTTCGTATCGGTCATGACGCCTCCTCATCGAGCGAACCGGCTTCCAACTTGCCGCGCAGGCGGCACTGGCGAGCATTGGCAGCCCGCATGCACAATGATGATCGTTGCGCAGGCTCATTTTCCACAGCATATTATTGCGGAAGCAAGCCGCGGAAAAAAACGGCAAGGCCGCCGATTTGCAAAAGGAGCTGGAAGACCTGTTCACGCGCCAGAACAAGAGCGCCAGCTCGGACAGGACCTCGATCCCGGCGACTTATCTACGCGTTACAGTTGCGGTGAATTGACCGCGCTTTCCAGGCAAGACGGGCAGCCGGCACGGCTAGGGAGAAACGCATGAACGTGTCGGCACATGAATCGCAACTGCGCATCGACCTGGCTGCCTGTTATCGGCTGGTCGCGCTTTACGGCTGGGCCGACCTCGTCTTCACGCACATCAGCGTACGCATCCCGGGGCCGGAACATCATTTCCTGATCAATCCCTATGGGCTGATGTTCGACGAAATCACCGCGTCGAGCCTGATCAAGGTCGACCAGAGCTGCAACAAGCTCAGCGACAGCCCGCACCCGGTCAATCCGGCCGGTTTCATCATTCACAGCTGCATTCATGCAGGACGCGAAGATGTCGGCTGCGTCTTGCACACCCACACGCGCGCCGGCATCGCGGTGAGCGCGCAAAAAGACGGCATCCTGCCGATCAGCCAGCAATCGACATTCGTGTTGTCGTCGCTTGCATATCACGACTACGAAGGCGTCGCCGTGCGTGAAGATGAAAAGCCGCGCCTGCAGGCAGACCTCGGCAGCGCCACATTCCTCATGCTGCGCAACCACGGGCTGCTCACCGTCGGCAAGACCGTGGCCGATGCGTTTCTGGCCATGTACGCATTCCAGACGACGTGCGAGATCCAGATTGCCGCACAGTCCGGCGGCGGCGAACTAGCCAGGATCGATGCGCGCATCGTCGAAGGCATCGGACACGCGATGAAGGTGCAGGGACTGGAGGGTTCGCTCATATGGCCCGCGCTGCTGCGCAGGCTCGATCGCCTCGATCCTGGTTACAGAAATTGATGGCGCGGCGGCGGCGCTACGATGGCCAAAACAGTTGCACGTCGCGCTCCTGCACCACGATATCCGGCCTGTCGGTTCGAGTCGGGGCGGTTGCTTCATGGTGCCCGACGCGCGACGTCAAGCGCAGGTCGGTTTCATCGCAGCGGGCAATACCGGTAGCGACAACGTACTGGCTGCCGTCCGACGTTCGAAACGCGATGTAGATGGAGTCACCGGCGCAAAAACCGCCCGCGCAGTAAAGCACATCGCCTGCACGCACCGCCGCCGGCTTCCGGCAAAGCGACCTTCCTGCGTCGTTGTCGATGACGATCGTTCCTCGCATCTCGGCACAGTATTGACGACTCCATGACACCCTCATGACAGGCCGGATGGGAGCGGCAGACGTCGGATTCCCGATTTGCATGAACTAATCCTGGAGCACTTGCTGGCGCATGCGCAGCGCCTCGCGCTTGCTGACCTGCGGCGCGGACAAACGTGAGTACAAGTCCACCACGCGCTTCATCAGCACCGGTGCGCTCCAGGCGCGCGCGTCTTCGGGGCCGGCCTCCGACAAGGCCCTTCGATCGGCCGGCGAGCGCAGCAACGCGGCGACATTGCCGGCGAACTCCCCGACGGTTTGTGCGCTGATCCGCGCGGACCTCGCATCTTTCAACACCGTCGCGGTTCCCATGACTGCGGTGGAGACAATCGGCACGCCCAATGACATTGCTTCGAGCAGCACGAGTCCCTGCGTTTCGGTAGGCGAGGCGAAGACGAAGATGTCCCCCGCACGGTAGCAATCGAGCAGTTGCGTGCGCCGGTCGAGATTGCCGACGAAACGCAGGTTGGCGCTCAAACCGAGCGCGTCGGCGCGTTGCTTGAGTCGCTCAGCTTCGGGACCTTCGCCCGCCACGATGAAGACAAGCCGGGGAAATTCGCGGATCAAGACCCGAGTTACGTCGAGCAGGAATCCGATGTTCTTCTCCGCCGCGAGCCGGCTGACGGTCACGAGCGTCGGCTGATCGAGTGCGATGTCGTGCTCTCTGCGGAATCTCTCGCCGTCGCCTTCGCGAAACTCGTCGAGATGGATCCCCGTGGGAATCACCGACGACGGCGTGGCAATGCCATAGCCCGCGAGCACGCCCGACATCTGCGACGTCGGCACGATCAGGTGGTCGACGTCGTGACACAAGTGCCTGGAAAACCGCCTTGCCGCAAAGCGCAGCAGCGGCGCCGGCAGCCATGGCAGGTAGTGGGCCGCATATTCCTCGAAAAACGTGTGGTAGCTCTCGACCGTGGGGCAACCGGTCCGGCGACCGAGCAGGATGCCGAGCTGATGCGCGCGAAATGGCGTGTGGATGTGAATGATGTCCCACGATCGCTTGCTCAAGTCACGCAGGGCGGCGTGAAGCGCACGCGCGCGAATTAGGCGGTCCTCGGGGTCGAAGAAGATGACGCGTGCCGGAATGCGGATGATCTCGAACTCGTCCGCTGCAGCGCTTGCCCCGTACTCCGGAGCGACGATGGTGACGGCGTGTCCGAGCCGGGCCAGTTCGCGGGAGAACGTGCGTATCGACGCCGAAACGCCGTTGACGCGCGGGAAATAGACGTCGCTGAGCATGAGTATGTTCATGACGACGAGCTTATTGAAAGACGATTACGGAATTGCTGCGGCTGGCACGTACAACCGCCACCCGCGAAACGGATGCGGAATATTCGTGACCGCGTTCTCATCTCCTTCGCCTGTCTGATCGCTATCGAAAATCTGTCACGAAGGTGTAGCGATCCGGCAGGACACTCGGCCGGTGACCCGAGAGCGCGGTCCAGCGCTTTCGACGAGGGTCACATCATCGATTTTCTTCAGGGGAAACTTCATGATTCGGCAAGACGTTCGTCGTCAATGGTATCGGCCGGCAGATTTGTTTGCCGCCCTGTTGCTCACCGTCTTCGCACCTGCCGCGCTCGGCGCATCCGTGCCGCCGCCTCCCCCCCCGGAACTTCGCGGCGCCGGTTCCACGTTCGTGCAACCGCTGCTCGCGGAATGGGCGGGCAATTGGGCCAACAAGACCGGCATCAAGATCAACTACGAGGGCGGAGGGTCGGGCGCCGGCATTACCAAGGTGAAGGCCGGCCAGGTGGATTTCGGTGCCACTGACGCACCGCTCGCCGAAGAGGACCTGGCAGCAAGCGCGCTGGTACAGTTTCCAATCGTCACCGGCGGCATCGTGATCGTCGAAAACGTGACCGATCTCAGCCGGCGACGCCTGCAGATCGATGGGCGTGTGCTCGCTTCGGTCTTCATGGGCAAGATTACGAAGTGGAACGATCCCGCGCTGGTCGACCTCAACCCCGGCGCGGCATTGCCCGATGCACCGATAACAGTGGTTCATCGCAGCGAAGGATCGGGCACGACATACAATTTTTCCGCGTACCTGACAAAAGCAAGTCCAGAGTGGGCGGCGACGCTGGGCACGGCCAAGAGCATCAACTGGCCGGTCGGGTCCGGCACCGAGGGCAACCAGAACGTTGCCAACATGGTCACCAATACGCCGCGTTCGATCGGCTACGTGGAGTACGGCTACGCCCTCGCCCACAACATGCGCATTGCAACGCTGCACAGTCCCAGCGGCGCCACGGTCTATCCCAACCAGTCGACAATACGCAACGCTGTCGAGGCAGCCGATTGGGCGCATGTACCGAATTTCAATCTGCTCCTGGTTGGCACCCCGGCAAAGGAGGCCTGGCCGATCGCGGCAACGACCTGGGTTCTCATGCCCGCTAAGGCAGGAACCACGGAAAAGTGCCTGGATTTCTTTCGCTGGGCATTGAACAGCGGCAGTCAGCTTGCCGACGCACAAGGGTACACGCCGTTGCCGGCGAAGCTGGTGAAGCTCATCGAGGCCTCGTGGCTCAAGCAGTTTTCAGCCTCCGCAAAATCTGCTTCGGGCGGACACTGATCTTGTCGTTTTGCAAACTTTCGATTAACAGGTTGCACATGTTGGGTTCGTATGATCGAGGTCCACGCACTGGCCACATCCGATGAACATGCACGATTTGCCTCTTGTGACCATTCGCTGCCACGCCAGTCACGCTACCCTCCAGGCGCTGGTCGGCCGTTACGGTCTGCGTGCGCAACGCAGCGGTGACGAGCATCAGTTCGACATACTGCACGGCGCGCGCGGCAGCGAATCCGAGGTCGACCGCGAGTTGGCGCAACTGGCGCTGGAAACCATGCGCGGGGCGGTGCGCAATGGCGCACTGCCGACATGGTACGTCGTGAAGATGCGATAGCCGGCAATTTTTCAGAGCGGGGCCGGGCCGCGACGCGAGTCGAGGCCGTCACCCGGCGGCAACGCCAACTTCCACGCAGCGCGCCGCCGCAACCGCCGGGCGCGAACCCCAGCGCACCAGCTCGAAACGGCCGTCGAGGTGCTCGACGATGGCGGTGCAACTGTCGACCCAGTCGCCGCAATTGACGTAGATGAGGTTGTCCACCTCCCGGAAGCGGCGACGTGAATGTGCCCGCAGATCACGCCATCGAAGCCGCGCGTCCTGGCCGCTCGCACAACCGCGGCTTCGAAATCGCGGATGTAGTCGGCGGCACGGCGGATGCGCTGCTTGACGTAGCTGGACAACGACCAGTAGCCGCCCGCACCGAATCGATGTCGCCACCAGGCGAGCTGGCGATTGAGCCTCAGCAGCATCGTGTAGGCGACATGACCGGCGCCGGCGATGAATCGACTGCAGCGGGACACAGGATCGAACTCGTCGCCGTGCACGAGGAGGTAACGCTTGCCGTCGGCGGCGGTGTGCACGCACTCGCGGGCGATGCGGATGTCGCCGAATGTTGCATCGATGTACTCGCGCAAGACCTTGTCGTGATTGCCCGGAATCAGCGTGATCCTTTCGCCGTGCCGCGCACGGCGCAATATCTTCTGCACGACCGTATTGTGCGCCTGCGTCCAGTAGATGCTCTGCTCCAGGGCCTCGAAATCGATGATGTCGCCGACGAGGAACAGTTGGTGTGCGGAGTAACAGCGCAGGAACTCGAGCAGCCGGTCGGCCTGGCACGAGCGCATGCCGAGGTGGACGTCTGACAGGAATATCGTTCGGACTTCCGTCATTTACCGACTTTGTGTAAATCTGGACAAAGTCACAATAGCGCATGCCGATGACGAACTCGTGACTCTCCATCGACGAGCCCGCCCCGGCTCTCTCCGGCAGGCGCGGTGGCGTCCCCACTGACGGCGGGGCCTTCGAGCGCCCTCGCACTATCCACGAGTGCGCGCGGGTTGTATCTTGCTCAAATCGCGCCCTCGGCAAATGAAAGTCCAATGATCAGGATTCGACACTCGGGCGAACGCGGGTACGCCGACTTCGGCTGGCTGAAGAGCCGCCATACGTTTTCGTTCGGCAACTACCACGATGACAGCTTCATGGGTCACGGCCCGCTGCGCGTGATCAACGAGGATCGCGTCGAAGCCGGGCGCGGCTTCGGGGCGCACAGCCATCGCGACATGGAAATTCTGTCCTGGGTGCTGGAAGGCGCGCTCCAGCACAAGGACAGCATCGGCACCGGCGCAGTGATCAAGCCGGGCGAGTTGCAGCGCATGACGGCGGGCACCGGCATTACGCACTCGGAGTTCAATCACTCCAGCGAAAACGGCGTGCACTTTCTGCAGATCTGGATCATCCCGGCGCAGCAAGGATTGAAGCCGGGCTACGAGCAGCGCGATTTCTCGGCGAAGTTCGACGACACTCTGTATCTGGTCGCTTCCGGCGATGGACGCGACAAATCGGTACTCGTGCATCAGGACGTCGACCTCTACGTCGCGCGCCCTGCAGTCAGCGCGAACCTCACGCATACGTTCGCGGCCGGCCGCCTGGGCTGGATACAGGTCGCCCGCGGCAGCATCGAGTTGAATGGACAGCCGCTGCAACAGGGTGACGGAGCCGCGGTCGACAACATCGAGCAACTGAAGATGGAAGCTCTCGAGGATGCCGAGCTGCTGCTGTTCGACATGGCGGCTACTCAATGACCGGCAATCGGATGCGGCTGGAGGCGACGCGACCGTGTCCGCCGGCTGCGTACCGGAGGCGTTGGCCGGCCCGTGGCGACGCACGGAAAAATGGAGCGGCCGGGATATTGCGTTGCCTGGCTTCGTCCCTCTTGCTCGTGATGGCGCATGCCGCGGCGGACAGTCCGGCCAGCGTCACTGAAGATGTGCAGAACAACTCCGACGGCATCACGCCGAAAGAGGAAAGCTCGCGCAGCTTCATCGCGTTGCCGATTCCCCTGTCCAATCCGGCGCTCGGCAGCGGCCTCGTGCTGGTCGGAACCGCGCTGTACAAGCCCGAGACGGCGTCGCAGCCATGGGTAACCGGAGTTGGCGTGCTGGGGACCGACAACAAGAGCGTCGCAGTGGCGGCGTTCCAGAAAGCCGACTTCGACGAGGGCCGCTTTCGCATCACCGGCGGAATCGGGCATGCCGACCTCAACCTCAAGTTCTACGGCATCGGCGCCGGTGCCGGAGATCGCGACGTCGCCGTGCCGATCGAACAGGTGGGCAACGCGGTAATCGCGAAGGGATTGATGCGCGTCGCGGGAGATTTCTATGCGGGCATCGACTATCGCTACATCGACGTCAAGACGCAGATCAAGAGCGAATCGCTACCATATCCGGACCTGCGTCCGGACGGCATCGAATTGAACAGCACGATCTCGCTGCTCGGCATGGATTTCGAGTACGACTCACGCGACCAGCCGTTCGCGCCACGTGCGGGCAGCTACGCGACACTGGCGGCCAGGTGGTCGCGCGGAGACTTCGGCAGCGACTTCAACTACGACTCGCAGAATATCGCGGCCAACCACTTCGTGGCGCTGAGTGATTCCCTGGTTCTGGCGGCACGCGTGAAAGCCTGCCATGTCGGCACCGGCGCACCGTTCTACGACCTGTGCCTTTATGGTGCGGGGAGCGATCTGCGCGGATACGAAGCCGGCCGCTATCGCGACCATGCGCTGATTGCCGCGCAAGGCGAACTTCGCTGGCAATTTGCGCAGCGTTGGGGTGCCGTCGCCTTTGCCGGCAGCGGCGGAGTCGGGCCTGATTTCGGCGCGATCGACAAGATGTTGCCGGCAGGCGGCGTCGGACTGAGGTTTCTCGCTTCGGTCGCCTATCGCGTCAACGCACGTCTGGATTATGCAGTCGGCAAGGACGGTGGAAGCGTCTACTTCTCTCTTGGCGAGTCTTTCTAACCCGCAACACCGATGCTGATGGGCCTGCCGCGACGCGGGCTGAATGGCGATCCTTCCGATCGCCATCGCCCGGCCGATCGTTTACCTTAACCGCCCACGGAAGCAGACGGTGCTGCATCCGCGTTGAGTAGAGCCGGCCACTTCAATTCAATCCCCTTGCGATGGCCCTTTTCGGTGATCTTCAGGCCTTCGGGCGCGATGGTGATCGTGTAGGCCTTGTCGCCGATCATCAGTTCGCGGCGCAGGGGCTTGTCGAGCTTGGTCATCATTTTCTCCTGACGTGGGTGGTGCAGGTGCTATGAAACCAGTGAAACTGGCCACTTACAACATCAACGGCATCCGTTCACGATTGCCGCAGCTGCTGGAATGGCTGAAGCGCGAGGCGCCGGATATCGTCTGCCTGCAGGAACTGAAGGCGGCGGACAAGGAATTCCCCGCCCTGGCGCTGCGTTCGGCCGGCTATGGGGCGTTGTGGCTCGGCGAAAAATCATGGAACGGTGTGGCAATCCTGGCCAGGGACGCGCAGCCGGTTCCGATCCTGCGTGCGCTGCCCGGCGACGCCGCGGATGTACAGAGTCGCTACCTCGAAGCCGCGGTCGACGGCATCCTCGTCGCCTGTCTGTACCTGCCGAACGGCAATCCGCAGCCGGGGCCGAAATTCGACTACAAGCTGGCGTGGTTCGAACGCCTGATCGAGCGCTCCGCCAGCCTGTATTCGTGCGGACATCCGGTCGCACTCGCCGGCGACTTCAACGTGGTGCCGACCGATTTCGACATCTACAACACGCGCTCGTGGCTGAAGGATGCCCTGCTCCAGCCGAAGAGCCGCGCGTGTTATGCGCGCCTGCTCGCGCAGGGCTGGGTCGACTCGATCCGCGACCGGCATCCGGACGAACGCATCTATACGTTCTGGGATTACTTCCGCCAGCATTGGCAGACCAACTCCGGACTGCGTATCGACCATGTCCTGCTCAACGCCGAGCTTGCGCCGCGTTTGCACGGTGCCGGCGTCGATACCTGGGTGCGCGGCGAGCCCGGCGCCAGCGACCATGCGCCGACCTGGATCACACTGGCTCCGCCCGGAAAAGCCCGCAGCCGCAAGCGCTAGCAACGTGCTGGCCGGACGACGATGCGTGATCACACGTTCGTCAACAGCGCACGCACGTAGTTGATCGGCGCATGATCGGCCAGATCGCGCACGACGACGTTGTCGCGACCGGTGTAAGTGAGGAAGTACTCGATGCGCGCGTTTTCGCGGTCGTGGCTGGCTTCCGTTTCGCTGATCGGGTCGCGCACGGCGCCATTGCGATCGATGTAGTGGCGCGGGCCGGTGTCGGCGTACCAGGGACTCAGCGGCGGGACCGTGCAGACGATGTCGCAGCAATCGACATAGCGCACGCAAGCGCGCGTATCGATCGTCGCCACGAACTGCTTGTCGCCGACACGCGGGCAGCCGAACGTCACCAGGCGCTGTACCTGCCAACTCGACATGGCCAGGGTTGCCAGCGCTGCGCCGAGGCTGTGCCCGGTAACAGTCACGGTGGCGCCCCGGCCAACGCGTTCGATCCAGCGTTCGATATCCGCGCGGATGCCTTCGAATCCCGCCGCGAATCCGGAATGGACGTTGCCGCCCTTCGCCCACGGCGTCGGGCGCACGCTGATGTCGGTGCCCAGGTCGGTGAAGTCGCCGGGTTCGGTGCCGCGGAACGCCACCAGGACTGCACCGCTGTCGCGATCGATGGCAGCGAAGGCTTCGCTACCCGTCGCCGCATCATTGAAGCCTGCCCACTGGGTCAGACGCGCGCAGGCCAGCGCATCGATCAACTGTTGGCGCTGCGCCGCGTCGCTCTCGAAGTGCAGATAGGCAAGGCGCGAACATTCGGCGCAAAGGGCATCAGGCGTCAACGCAATGCCGTCGCACAATACGGTCGGACGCAAGGCCGGATGATAGAGCGCATTGCGCGAAGGGTCGTAATCGATCACGGCGGGTCCTCCGACATCCTCTTGGCGTTCCAAGGTTAGGAGTCGCGATGGCGGACCTTGTCTCACTGGTGCCGAATATCGAGGTGCGGATTTCCTGCCAACCGCACCGCCGGCTACGACTTGAGTTTCTCCCCAATTTGCACGCGCCGCTTGCGTATCGAGTCCGCGTCGAGCGAACCGAGGACGCCGTGGCGAGCGGCTGGAATATGCATGCGCGCCGTTTCGCCGTCGCCGAAAACGTAATACTGGAACAATGCGCCCCAGGCTGCACGGTGCGCGTCCGGCATCTGGCGCAGGCTGACGAGCGCATGCATCAGGCAGTCCAGGCCCGCGTTGGTGCCGTGCGACGCCCCCCACCAGTAGTTGATCAGGATGTTGCACTGCTCGAGCGATCGAACATGATGCCACCACAGCGGCGGGATGTAGAGCGCGTCGCCCGGATCCAGTTCGGCGACCACGGCGCTGGCAAGCGCCTCGCGAAAGCGCGGAAAGCGTTCGTGGTCAGGTGCGGAAAAATCGACCAGGCTGATCGGCGCACCGGTCGGGGCGAAATCGATCGGCCCGATGTACAGGTTGCCGATCTGTTCCGGCGGAAACAGCGTGAAGCGGCGGCGGCCGGCAACGACGCAGGCAATGTTGTTGGAGTCGTCGAAATGCGCCGGCACCGTGATCGCGTTGCCGAGCCAGATGCGCGGCACGATCGCCGCGTCAAGCAGCGGCATGCGGTTTTCCTCGAGCACGCGTGGCAGGCACGCGCCGATCAAGGCGCTTTGCGCCGCGACCGCCGGCGCCGACTCGAATGCCGAATAGCGCGCGACCTGCTCGATGACGCGCGAGATCGGCAGGCGGTTGCGCACGAAATTGAAACCGTCCATTGCCGCATTGTAGAAAATGCGCCCTTTTTCTTCGGGCCGCAGCAGGATCGCGTCGACCGGCGCGCCGCTGTCGCGCTCGATCAGATAGCGGCAGATCGCTTCGGGCGACTCGCGGCCGAGTCTTGCCGCCGGCCAGTCGCAGACCAGACCGCGCATGACAACCGGGGTGCCCGCAGCAACGATCTCGCGCTCGAATCGATCGCGTTCGACATCGTGTACTTCGGGAATCGGGTTGGTCAGGTCCATTCGGTTCAGATCGACTCGTAACAAGCGTACCACCGTTGCGACATGGCGCGACGCGACGCTTCTCGCGTCGACGCTTGTTTCCTGGTCGTGCGGGGTTTCGCGCGGTTACTTCTTCGACTTCGCCGCAAGGTCGCAGGCGTGGAGCGCATCCTGATACGCCTTGTCCGAATTCGCCACTTCCTTCTGCTGGAATTCGCTCTCGCGCGCAATCGCCGCATCCAGGTCATCGATTGCCTTGCGCACGGCCGGATCCGGTGTTCCGCCGGCGTAGTTGGCATCCGATTGCAGGACCTCGAGCTGCTGCCGATAGGTGGCGATGTGCTCGTTGGATTCGCTAATGTGGCCTGCCGACACGCGCGATGAATTGTAGGCGTTGTCGCGGCAGTCGCTGTCGGCCACGCTGGCCGAAATCTCGTCCTGATGGCCGCCGCTGCCGGTACGCAGCGCGCCCGATGTGTCGAGGGTCTGCATCTTTTTCGGATCGCTGGAACACGGATCCTGCGCATAGATGACGCTGCCGTCAGCGTTCGTGCACTTGTAGACGATGGCGTTGTTTCGCGTCGGCGGCTCGTTCGTCTGTGCCAAGGCCATCCCGCACGTCATTGCCGTGGCAAGGACCACCAGGGTTCGCAGGATCATCATCTATGGCCTCCAAATTGCCCCATTGCTTGTCTGTCAGGATTCCACGATTGGCGCCCGCGTGCAACGCAAATTGCGCGCTCGAGGCGGTTAATGTGACCGGACCGACATTGTCGTCCGCTGCCGGCGCCGCGCCGAGCCGCGGCAGGGCGCTACAACAGGCTCTCGATCGGCAGCAGCTTGAGCAGATCGACTTCGAACTTGCGGCCGCCGCTGGCTTCCGGTTCGTCATCGAGAATGAGCGGCGCACCGTTTTCCTGGCTGATCCACTCGAGTTTGCCCGGCTTCCCGCTGCCATCCGCGGGGTCGGTCAGCTTGACGTGGAACGCGCTGGTCGGCGCAATCGCCTTTCTGAAGAACTCGGCGACCGCCTGCGCCAGAGGCGGGCAATCCACGATGACGCCCATTTCCGTGTTCAACAACTTGGAACGCTGGTCCATGTTCATCGAGCCGACGAACACCCAGCGCGAATCGACGACGATGGATTTCGCGTGCAGTGCCACCCCGCCGGATGAGGCGCCGAACGCCGTAGGCGGCTGCTTGCCGCCGACTGCCGGGCGAAGTTCGAACAACTTGACGCCGCCTTCGAGCAAGTCACGGCGGTAGTGCGAATAGCCGGAATAGGCGATCGGTTCGTCGGTCGAAGCCAGTGAATTGGTCAGCGCTTCGACCTCGACGCCGCGCTGCGCGAGCCCGACCAGATACGCCGTTCCGGTCTTGCCCGGCACGAAGTACGGAGACGTAAGCAGGACCTGACTCTGCGCCGCATCGAGTATCGTCTTTATCTTCGGCCCGATGCGGAATTGCGGTTCGTCGTGGCGGGTTTCGATTTTCTCCGGCTGATCGGCGACGAGTTCGCCGACGCCCCAGAACCATGCGCCGCGGCGATCCGCGGTCGGCCCGTTCGGCAGTTCTTCCAGGGCCGCCTGCGCGTAATCCGACTGCGCAAACGCGCGCGCATGCTCCTTGAGCTGCCCGCGCAACCGGTCGAGATCGGCGTCGGTGCCGTGGCGATCCTTGAACGCCATGACCGGATACGCGGCATCGCTGTTCCAGTAACTGTCGAAGGCCTGCGAGGCTTCGCCGACGACCTTGCCGATGCAGATCACATCGAGGTCGCGGAAGTTGGTCTCGACGCTGGCATCGAAGTAAGCGTCGCCGATGTTGCGTCCGCCGACGATGGCCACGACATTGTCGACGATGAACGACTTGTTGTGCATGCGCCGGTTCAGGCGTTGCCCATCGACGATGAATTGGGCGATCTTGGAAGGCAGCGAGGGATTTCGCGTGTTGAACGGATTGAACAGACGCACCTCGATGTTCGTGTGCGCATCAAGCGCGTCGAAGACGTGGTCCTTGTCGTCGAGGCTGATGTCGTCCAGAAGCAGGCGCACGCGCACGCCACGGTCGGCTGCGGCGAGCAGGCGTTGCGCCACAAGCCTGCCGGTGTCGTCGTTGTCGAAGATGTAATACTGCAGGTCGATCGAATGCGCCGCCTGGTCGATCAGCGCGATGCGGCTCATCAGGGCATTGTTGCTGCGCGTCAGCAGGCGAAAGCCGGAAAGGTCGCTGTGCTGCTTCACCTCGCCTTGCACGTAGCGGGCCGACGGCGTGTCGTTTGCCGGCGGCAGCGCAGCGGAGGGTTGCTTGACGAAATCCGTTCGCAGCGAGGAGCAGGCCGAGGCGAATACGGCGAACGCGACGGCCACGGCGATCTCTACGACACGGCGCCGCAACAGTTTCCAGCCGCTGCTTGTTCGCAGAACCATGCGCACCTCTGTCGTGCCGCGCGTCGAATCGTCCGACGGCGCGCGGCGCATTGCGGAGGCGTTTAATAGCGCAGGCTGTCTGTCTGCAGGCTAAACGAGCCGGGCGCGGCAGCGTCGAGACCGGCATTTCAGGCTCCGGACAAGGCCGCGTGCCGAGAGCGGGCGCAAACGCTTGTCGTCGCGCGCTGCTACGCCGAATGGACCGCGCGAGGACAAGTGCCGGGCGCGCTCCGCAAATCAAGCGGTCCGTTCAGGAATGCGCGTGAGGCGTCGGCCACTGCATCCAGCGGCGCCGGAAGACGCACCACGTCGCGTCGCATCGAGGCTTGCCCTCCCCATTGCACGTTCGCCTCGCATCACCGCGTGGCGGCGACCGCGGGCTCGACCCGGCGACGCAGCGCACCGGCCGTGATGCCGAAGCGCTGGCGGAACAGGCGCGAAAACGCGCAGCGGTTCTCGAAACCGCTGGCGAGCGCGATTTCTGCCACTGCCAGCGGACTCGAGCGCAGCAGCCGGCACGCACGCTGCAACCGCTGCTCGACGAGGAATGCATGCGGAGTCTGCAGATAGGCCGCCCGAAATGCGCGAATGAAATGCCATGGCGAATAGCTCGCCATTCGCGCGAGGCCGTCATTGTCGACTTCGAGGTGGCAATTGGCCACGAGATAGTTGCGCACACGCTGCAGGCGCAGGAATACCTGGCGCCGTTGCGCGTAGGTGCGGCCGGGACACCGTTCGATCGCCGGCGCATGCCGGTACTGCAGCTCGAGCACGCTCTCGATCACGGCCTGAAGCGGGCCTTGTGTTGCGCCTGCCGCAGCGGCGCGCACCAGCGCAATCGCGCGCCGGCGCAGCATGCGATCGGCGGCGTGCCAGGTCGGCAGCAATATCGGCTCCGTCATCGGCATTTCGCTCGACCTCTCGAGCGCACGACGCCATGCGGCACGCGTGCCGAGCAGCGCGATCCATAGTGCGTTGCCGCGACCGATCGCGTTGGTGCCCGATTCAGGTTCGCTGATGCGGACCTCGCCCGACAACAGCGCGCCTTCGGCGCCACCGCAGGAAAGCTGCAAGCGTCCGCGCAACGGCAACCACAAGCCGGCGAGCGGGCCGTCGGTTTTCAGCACGCAACCCCGACCGCCGCCAACGACCATGTTCAGCGTCTCGGTTCCGCCGGATGCGGTCTGGGCAGAAAGGACAAGGCTGGCTCCGGAACTGAGCTGATGGCTGGTAACCACGGGGTGCACCACGTCATGGGATGAGTGGCCGCCATTCATGCGCAAGTTGCGCCGCGAGTCAGGAGATTTTTCCGAAATTGCGCTGAAGTGTTGCCGAAAGACAAGCCGGCGCGCGCTAGAATCGCTCGTGTTGAGGTACTCGCCGCCCCACCACCGCAGCCGGGCGTCAACTCACCGACCAAGCCAGCCATGTCGGCAAGATCGGCAACGCAATCGCGGCCGCCTGGCGTTATCTATCGCGGACCGGTGATCCATCGCCTGCCGGGCAAGGAGATTCCATGCAGCGAACGATTCCCGTCCTCATCGCCCTGGTCGCCGCAATGGCCAATGCCGATGCCGCCTGCACCGCGCAAAGCAATGCCGAGCACCCACACCTCGTCGAGTTGTACACGAGCGAGGGTTGCAACTCCTGTCCGCCCGCCGAACACTGGATGAGCACTTTGCTCAAGCACCCGGATCTGGTCGGCCTCGAATTTCATGTCGACTACTGGGACGACGGCGGCTGGCACGATCCGTACTCTGAACACGCCTATACGGTCCGACAGAAGGCACTGGCCAAGCGCGCCAACCACGACCAGATCTATACGCCGCAGATCTGGCTCGATGGGCACGTCTGGAGCAACTGGCCCAAGGGCTCGCCGCCGGAGCCGGTGACCGCTACGCCGCCGGCGCTGCGTCTGACGGCCGAGAGCGGCGACGTGGTGAAATTGCAACTCGATGCGGACACGACGCCGGCAAATCCCGACTATCGCGTCTATGCCGCACTCACCGTGAATGGCCTGTCCGAAAATGTCCGCGCCGGCGAAAACCGCGGCAAGACCTTGAATCATGACCAAGTCGTGCGCGCCTTTGCCGGGCCATTCGAGTTGCCGCACGCGCTGGCCGAATTGAAAATGCCGCCTCATGCAGAGACCGACAAGACGACGGTGGTCGCGTTTGTCCAGGACGAGCGCGACGGCAGCGTCGTGCAGGCAGTGCGCCTGCCGTTGGCGGAGTGCAAGAAATGAGCAGTCCCACCGTGAAGGAACGGGCACTTGGCAACCTGACGGGAACTTCGGCAATGAATCACAGCGCCTCGGCACTGCGAACCGTGCTTCTCGCCGGCTGCGTGGCAGCCACTATCGACATCGTATTTGCCTTCGTATTCTTCGGCTGGACGCTGGGAATAACGCCGGTACGCGTGCTGCAGTCGGTGGCGACGGGCTGGTACGGCAGGGCCTCGTTCGAAGGCGGGCTGACCACCGCGGCGGTCGGCCTGGTATCGCACTATTTCATCCTGATCGTCGCGGCATGGTTCTATTACCTCGCCAGCCGACGTCTATCGCTATTGAACCGCGCGCCGCTGGTTAGCGGCATCGCCTTCGGTGTCGCTGTCTACATCGCAATGACGTTCGTCATCGTGCCGTTGTCCGCCACACCGGCGCGCGCACTGACCCTCAGCATCGTCTCGGCAGGCCAGTTCCTGATCCACCCCGTGATCGGCATCGCGATCGCCATGATCGTACGCAACCGCGGACCCGACCGCGTGCGCGACTGACGATTGCGAGGCCAGTGCCGACAACATCTGACGTGGTCATCATTCCCGCGCAAGCGGGAATCGGTTTCTTGATCGCGCATTTCGATCGCGCATTTCGATCGTGCATTTCACTTGGGGAATGCGGAAATGCGCACGGGAGAGGAAAAAAGCGGCCACCGGTGTCCCGGACCCGGTGGTCCGCCAACGATCTGCCCGTTTGACCGGGCAAGTTCACTATCACACCGCTCGCCAGCCCGGTGGTTGCGGGAATGCAGCGGTAGCGTGCTCAAAATTGCGCAGACTCAACTTCGCAAGCATCAGCGCGGAGCCTGGCTCAGACGAAACGAGCCGATATCGGTGTCCTCCATGCCCAGCGGTGTGATGACGACGCGGTCACGCTTGGGCGCGGCGCTGAAACCAACGTCGTGCAGTTCCGTGTCGAGAAGGCCGAGCATGCGCTGCGTGCCCGTTGCCGGATCGAACTCTGTGAGGTAGGTCGGCTTCCACGCGATTTTCGAGACGTACCAGATGCGGCCATCGACTACGCGCCAGCCGTCGATCAGGGTCGACTCGATCGTCGTGGTGACGAGCTTTTCCTCGCCGCCGCCAAGATCGCGCGCAAACAGCGCGCGCTGCGCGTTCTTCGTGTAGTACACGCGTCGTGCGCCGGCGTCGAGTTCCATATGCTCCACACCCGTGGCCAGCGGCATCTGGCGTTCGTCTTCCCGGCCTGCGTGTTCGAGCAGTACGAGCTGGTTCTGCCGGCTCGAGCCGCCGATGACGAGCAGATAGCTGTCCACATCGGCGCCGTAGTTTCCGGAAAGCACATCCTGACCCGGCTTGCTGATGCTGCGCTGGCGCCGGCTGGCCAGGTCGATTTCGAACAAGCCCGGGCTGTCCTTGCCGCGCACGGTCACCAGCAGGCGGCGACCATCGGCACTCCAGGCCGGATTGATCAGCAGCGCATCGTGAAATTCCGTCAGCGCGCTCACCTGCAGCGTCGAGAAATCGTACAGCCAGACCTGCTGCGCGCCGCTGCGGTCGGAGATGAACGCGATGCGGTTGCCATCCGGTGAGAACGCCGGCGATTGATCGCTACCGGTCGACTTCGCCAGCAACTCCGGCTTCGCGTCGTCAACGCCGAGCGCGACCCAGGCCAGCCGGCTGGTCGTGCGCGGAATTTCGTACGCCGCGATGTCGGCGGTAGGCGCGGTGCTCGGATATTCGGCAGGGCCGACGCCGAGTGCATGCACCTCGCCACTGTCGAGGGTGACGGTATACAGAGTGAAGTGACCATCGTGGTTGGACGAGAAGATCAGGGCGCGGCTGTCTTGCGTCCAGGCCAGGCCGCGGATGCGCGAATGCAGCTGGGTCAGCTGGCGCACCGCGCCGCCGGCCGCGGGCATCACGCACAGGTCGCTGTACGGCGCGAGCCCGCGCCGGAACGCGATCAACTTGCCGTCGGGCGAATAGTGCGCCTCCAGATCCTGAGCATCGGCCACGCGCTCGTACTGCAACGGCTGCTTGACGCCGGTGGCAAGGTCCCAGTGCATCAGCACCATGTCGTCGGATGCGCCGCCGACGTTCTGCGCCGTGATCAGCGCCTTGCCGTCGGGTGTCCAGTCGAAGTAGTTGCGCAGATAATCCTGACACGAACCGACCTCGCGTTCGGCGCCGCCGACGCTCGAGACGATGTACACCGTGCAGGTATTCGTGCCGAGCCGCTCGAATGCGATCTGGCTGCCATCGCGCGACCAGGCCGGAGCTTCTTCGAAGGTGTCGGATTTGGCCGTCAGGCGAACCGACTGGGATTGCCCGAGCGCGCGCATGACGATGCGATCGGTGCCGCTGGCCTGGTCGAACTGCGAGTAGGCGACGCGCGTTCCATCGGGGGAGACTGCCGGCCGGCGCTCGGACCCTGGATCCGAGGTCACGGCACGGATGTCACTCGCAATCCAGCCACCGGCATTGTGCGTTGCTTCGCCGCGCAGCAGCGCGAAGGCCGCAAGAACGAGGGCGCCGGCGATGCCGATCAGTACCCACGGCCAGCGACCGGAACGGCGCCGCGGCATCGAGGATGTCGCTGCATTGCCTGCATCGGCCAGATCGGGATCGTTGCCTGCCGGCGCGTGTGCGGCGGCATCGATCGGCTCCGCATCGAGCAGGCTCACCGGCGCCAGCAGCCGGTAGCCGACCTTCGGAATCGTTTCGATGTAGCGCGAGGGCTTGGCATCGTCGCCGAACGCCCTGCGCAATTCCTTGATCGCCTGGGTCAGTACGTCGGGCGTCGTCACACGGTCGGCCCAGACGCGATCGAGCAGCGCATCGCGCGTGACCGTGTCACCGGCATGGCGCACCAGTTCGATGAGCACGGCGGTGGCCTTGCTGGTCAGGCGCGGATGTTCCGGATGCGTCACCACGCGCAAGGCGCCGACGTCGACGACATGCTCACCCACGCGCAGGCGCAGGTTCGGCTGCAGCAGCAGCTCATCGAACATCAGGCGGCCGGCGTTCGGCAAACTACTGGCGTTCATGCGTGCGCTCTGTCCGTTGGGCGCCGGTGCGGCGCTCCGGCTTGCGCGGACGAATTCGCCCGCGCTCCCGCTCATGATACATGCCTGCCGAGCATGCGGAGCAAGTGCCTCGTGCGCCCCGGGTACCTGAGCGAAGCGCGATGCGGCATTGTGGAAATTGCTGCAGTGCCGCCCGCTCTGCACGCGCGGACGCTCGGAAATCCGCGCCTCGGGTTAAGCTATTCTTTATGCGTTTGCGGCGATGCTTGATGCGGTCGCCCTCCAACCATTCGACGCAAAGGTGCAGACGTGCATTTGCGCATCCTCGACCTCGACGGCTCATTGACGACGCAGGCAACCCTGCAGGACGTGGCCGCATGGTCTTCCGTCGCAACCGTGCCGCTGCGCGACCTTGCCGCGCGCCTGCGCCTGTGGAGCCGCGCCGCGACCATGGAGCAGGCTCGCGAACGGCTGGCCGCGCATACCCCGGTAGGCGGCACAACGCTTACGCTGATCGGTTCCGGCGATTTCCACCATCTGGCCGTGCCGTTGCTCGAACAGGCGCACGAGACGCTCACGCTCGTTCATTTCGACAACCATCCCGATTGGGTCCGCTGGGCGCCGCGCTGGCATTGCGGCTCCTGGATCAACCAGGCCTTGCGCCTGCCGCACGTGGTCAAAGTAGTCACCCTGGGGCCGAACAGCGCAGATCTGGTGCGACCGGAACTCAAGGGTGGAAATCTCGCCGCGCTCGACGCCGGCCGCGTCGCGCTGTTCCCCTGGCAACACGCGCCGACGCGAGTGTTCCGGCGCATCGCCGACGGTGCCGGCCATCGCTATGCGAACGGACACATCGTCTGGCACAACCTCGCCGACCACAGCAGCGCCGAAAACGTCGCCGCCATCCTTGCAACGATCGAAACCGACGCCATTTGGCTGAGCATCGACAAGGATGTCCTGGACGAAAGCGAGGCTCTGACCAATTGGGACCAGGGCCGGATGCCGTTGCCGGCGCTGCGCGAACTGATCGCCGCGATCGGTGCGAGCAAGCGCGTCGTCGGCGCTGACCTGTGCGGAGAATATTCACCACCCGTGATGAGCAATCCGTTCAAACGTATCGAATCGCGCTTCGACCGGCCGCAACGTGTGGCCGATGCCGCGTTGCTCGCCCGCAACGAAGCGGTCAATCGCGAACTGCTGCGGACGATTCACGAGGCCGCCACGTGCTGATGTTCGCGCTGTTGATCGCGTCCGTGGTCTGCGACGTGCTGGGCCAGGTCTGCTTCAAGCTCGGTGTCGGCCACGACGAAGGCGCGCAAGCAACCCCGGGTATCGCTGCATTCGCATTGCAAACGCTGGGCTCGCCGTGGGTCGTCACCGGGCTGCTCGTCTATTCTGCCGAATTCGTCGTCTGGTTCGCTGCGCTCAGCCTGGCGCCGCTCAGCCTCGCCTTTCCATTCGCCGCGCTGTCGTATTGCGGTGTCGTGGTCGCCAGCCGCTACGTTCTACACGAGCGCGTCTCGACTCGGCGCTGGCTGGGCACGGTCGCGGTGGCGGCCGGAGTGGCGTTGGTCTGCTGGAGCTGACGTCGCATTGTCGGCGTTCGCCGCGCGCTGCCGAACGGAGTCCGCCTTGTGGCAAAATCACTGTTTAGCACTACATAACGATTCGTCACGATAATTCACGGCTTCTCCCCGGAGCTGCTTTCCCGATGATCAAACGTTCCGACTTTCAGCTGCCCGGCGGACGGTCCGGCGTGCTGCTGATCCACGGCCTGACCGGCACGCCGACGGAGATGCGCTTCGTCGCCAAGGGCCTGAATCGCAACGGATTTACCGTCCATGCGATGCAACTGGCCGGCCATTGCGGCAGCGAAGAAGACCTGCTCAAGACCGGCTGGCACGACTGGTATCGAAGCGTCTGCGAAGCGGCCGACCGTCTGCGTGGCGAAGTCGACCAGATGTTCGTCGCCGGACTGTCGATGGGTGCCCTGCTCGCGCTCAAGCTCGCCGCCGACCGCCCCGACCAGGTCGATGGACTCGGCTTGTACGGAACCACGTTCTTCTACGACGGCTGGACGATCCCGTGGATCGGCCGCCTTTCGTTCATGTTGCCGCTCGTCTGCGGCCTGGGTTTCGGCCACAACCAGCGTTTCCACGAGTGCTTTCCCTACGGCATCAAGGACGAACGCATTCGCCAGCGCATTGCGAACAGCATGCTCAGCGGCGACAGCGCAGCGGCCGGCCTGCCCGGCAATCCGTGGCCATCGCTGGCCGAGTTCTATCGTCTTTCGTTTCGCGTGCGCCAGCAGCTGCGCGGCATCCGCACGCCGTGCCTGGTCGTGCACGCCGTCGATGACGACGTCGCCAGCCTGAAAAACGTGCGCATGATCGTGCGCGGCGTGCAGGGTCCGGTCGAAACAGTACTGCTGGAGAACAGTTATCACATGATCACTGTCGATCAGGAGCGCGACAAGGTGATCGACCGCTCGACGCGCTTTTTCAATCATGTTGCCGCGACCAGCTTCGTGCGCATGCCCGAGCCCCAGCAGGTCGCGGTCAGCATCGACTAGAGTTTCGTGATGAAGGTAGTCGCTGCCACATCGATCGAAGCGTTTGGTCGCGATGAGTGGAACCGGCTGTTCGCGGGAGACATCGAAGACTGGGCCTACTATCGCGCCATCGAGCGCGCGGGCCTGCCGGGATTCGAGCTGCTCTACTTCGGCCTGCGTGAGAACGGCGAATTGCGCGCCGCGGTACCGGCGTTCATTACCGACTATCGCCTCGACACGACGCTGACCGGATCCCTGCGCCGTGTCACCGATGCGATTGCGCGGTTTTCCCCGCGCCTGCTCACGCAGCGGCTGCTCTGCTTCGGCTCACCGATCGGCGAAATCTGCCATCTCGGTTTTGCCCCTGATTGCGATCGCCAGGAGAAGGCGCGCCTGCTCGATCTGCTCGTCGGCGAAGTCGAAAGTTTCGCGCGCCAGCGGCGCATCGCAATGCTCGCGACGAAGGATGCTTCCGCTGCGCAGGACGAGTTGTGGTCCACGGTCGCAGCCGTCCACGGCTTGCGCCGGCAACCGAGTCTGCCGACGGCCGTACTCGACATCGCTTTCGACTCGCTGGACGGATATCTGGCGACCCTGAGTCATGCCACGCGCAAAGACCTGCGACGCAAGCTGAAGGCCTCCACCGCACTGCGCGTCGAATGGCGGACGAACGTGGACGACATCATTGACGACGTGATGCGCCTGTATCGTGCCACTCTGGCCAGGGCGGCGTTGACATTCGAGGAGCTCACGCCGGATTTCTTCCGCCTCGTGCTGCGCGAGCTCGGATCGCGCGCGGGCTGTGCGACTTATTGGCTCGGCGATCGCCTGGTCGCGTTCAACCTCGTGCTGCACGACGGCACGAAGCTGATCGACAAGTTCCTCGGCATGGACTACGAGGTCGCGCGCCGCTACAACCTGTACTACATCACCTGGCTGCAAAATGTGCGCTACTGCATCGAGCATGACCTGCGCAGCTATCAGGCCGGCCAGGGGCTGCACCGCGAGAAATTGCGCCTCGGCAGCCGTCTGTCGCCGAACTGGTTGTGGTACCGTCATCTCAATCATCTGGTCGACGGGGTCTTTGCCGTGTTCGAGCGTCTGTTTCGGCTGGACCGCAACGATCCGGAGTTGGCCTCGTTGCAGCCGGCAGAGAAGCGGCCCCGGCGCGCGCCGATCGCCGCATGGTGCGGATTCCTCGCCTGCGCAGCGCTGTCGCAAGTCGCCTTCAAGTACGCCGCCGAGCAGACGGGTGCGTTCGACTGGTCCGTGCACTGGTTCGGCGTCGCCGTCGGCTCGTTCTGGCTGTGGGTTTCGGTCGCCAGCCACGTCGGCGAATTCCTGCTGTGGATGACCATCCTGAGCCGGTCCAATCTGTCGAGCGCATTCGCGACCAGCGCGGTACTGTTCATCGCCGTGTTGCTGGCGAGCCGGTTGCTGTTCGCCGAGCCGCTCGGCTGGCACAAGCTGATCGGCTGCGCGGTGATCCTGGTCGGCATCCTGATGCTGGGTTCGGACGAACCGTCGGTCGAATCGCGAACCGACTCGCAGCCCAGTGCATCGTGACGCACGTCGGGCAATCGCCCCGCGCTTGCGTTTACAATTCCTATTCGCAATGACCCCGGAGAGCAAACAATGAGCAGCGTTCAGGAAACGATCTTTGGCATCATCGCCAAAGAGGCCGGCATCGACCTCGGCAAGATCACCCTGGACTCGACGCTCAAGGAACTGGAAATCCAGTCGCTCGATGCGGTGCAGATCATTTTCGAGATCGAGGATCACTTCAAGATCACGTTGCCCGACCGCGATCCGAATTTCGATACCGAATCGGTCAAGGGACTGGTCGATGCAGTGGAAAAACTCGTCGCCGAAAAAGCCGCGGCGACACCGCCGGCGCAGGCCTGAGCCGACGGCTCGAAGCGAACGCGACAGTCGATGCGCCGCGTAGCGATCACCGGGATGGGCGCGATCAACGCGCTCGGACACGACGCTGCCGCAACCTGGAGCGCGATGCGCGAGGGCCGGTCGGCGATCGGCCCGATCACGAACATCGCCACCGACCTGCTGCTGGTCAAGATCGCTGCGGAAGTGCGCGACTACGACCCGCTCGGGCACTTCGACTCGAAGCGGCTGATCCTGCTCGATCGCGTCTCGCAGTTTGCCCTGATCGCGGCGCGTGAAGCGATCGCGCAGGCGGGTTTGGAATTTCGCGCGAGCGGGCTTGGCGAGCGCACCGCCTGCATCATCGGTACCGGCATCGGCGGCGAGAACTCGCACAACGAACAATCGTCGCGTTTCTACGGCGACAAAAATCCGCGCGTGCATCCGCTCGCGATCGTGCGCGTGATGGCGAACGCGCCCGCCTGCCATGTCGGCATGGAGTTCGGCCTCACCGGACCTTCGTTCGCCATCGTCAGCGCCTGCGCCTCGGCCAACCACGCGATGGGACAGGCGTTCGAGATGGTGCGCAGTGGAAAGGTGGATTTTGCCGTGACCGGCGGCAGCGAGGCGTGCGTGACCGTGCCCACGATAAAGGCCTGGGAAGCGATGCGCGTGACTGCCGACGACACCTGCCGGCCGTTCTGCAAGCAGCGCCGCGGCATGGTGCTCGGCGAAGGCGCCGGCATCTTCGTGCTCGAGGAATACGAACACGCGCGCCAGCGCGGCGCGACGATACTCGCCGAATTCGCCGGCTCCGGCATGTCGGCGGATGCCGGCGACATCGTGCTGCCGTCGGAAACCGGCGCGGCCAAGGCGCTTGCCGCCGCGCTCGCCGACGCGCGGCTCGCTGCCGATGACGTCGACTACATCAACGCCCACGGCACCGGCACGCCGGCTAACGACCCGACTGAATCGAAAGCGATCCGCCGGGTATTCGGCGCGCGGGCTGACCAGCTTGCCGTCTCGTCGACCAAATCGATGCACGGCCATGCGCTCGGCGCGGCCGGGGCGATCGAACTGATCGCGGCAATCGGTGCGCTGCGCGAAGGCGTCGTGCCGCCGACCGCGAATTTCATCGACCCGGACCCCGATTGCGATCTGGACTACGTACCGAACACGGCGCGCCAGATGCCGGTGCGCGCGGCGCTGTCGAACTCGTTTGCATTCGGCGGACTCAACGCCGTCGTCGCGCTCAAGCGCGCCACCTGATGTTCCTGCCGGTTGGCGCGATGCAAGACCCGTGTTTCACCCGCGACCACGCCGCGCAGTCATCGTCCGGCGACTTGCGCTTCCAATGCGACGCAAGGTCATCCTGCTCACGTAGAGACCCTAAGTGAACGATCAGCATTCCTCGCTCAGCAAGGTGCCGGCGGTTACGCTCGGCTTCTGGATCATCAAGATTGCCGCCACGACGCTCGGCGAAACCGGCGGCGACACGGTGACCATGACGATGGACCTGGGATACCTGACGGGTACAGCTATTTTCCTCGCTGTGCTGATTGCGCTGGTCGCAATCCAGATCGCCGCGCGCAAGTTCCACCCCTTCCTCTACTGGGCGACGATCATCGCGTCGACCACGCTGGGCACCACGCTCGCCGACTTTGCCGATCGCTCGCTTGGAATCGGCTACACGGGCGGCTCGGCAGTGTTGCTCGCCAGCGTGCTGGGTGTGCTGGCACTCTGGTACAAATCGGAGGGGTCGGTGTCGGTGGATACCGTCAGCACGCCGAAAGTGGAAGCGTATTACTGGGCGACGATTACCCTTTCGCAGACATTGGGAACCGCTCTCGGCGACTGGATGGCCGACACGTCGGGCCTCGGTTACCTCGGCGGTGCGGCGGTATTTCTTGCCGCGTTGGCGGTTGTGGTCGCCCTGTACTACCGGACCGATATCTCGCGCGTGCTGTTGTTCTGGGCCGCCTTCATCCTGACCCGGCCACTCGGCGCCACGGTCGGCGACTTTCTCGACAAGCCGCTGGACGAAGGCGGGCTCGACTTCAGCCGACCGCTGGCGTCGGTGATCCTCGTGGTTTTCATCGTTGCCTGTATCCTGCTCATTCCACAGAAAGCCGGCACACATCCGGCAGCGCAGAGCCGGACAGCGTAGGGTTCTTCCCTCCCGCGCATCGCTCGATTCGGATCGCGTGAAGAGGACCGTACGCCGGGTCGCGTATGATCTGCGGCTGAAGCAAAGCCGGCCCAGCGCATGTCGAAATTCCGCTATCTACAACTCGACGTCTTCCCGGCAAGCCGCGGCGGCGGCAATCCGCTCGGCGTCGTCGTCGATGCGTCCGGCTGGAGCGATGCGGACATGCAGGCGTTCGCCGCGTGGACGAACCTGGTCGAGACGACCTTCCTGCTGCCGCCGTCGAGCGATGCGGCAAGTTACCGTTTGCGCATTTTTACACCGACGAGCGAGATTCCATTCGCCGGCCACCCCACGATCGGCAGCGCGCAGGCAGCGCTGCAGACCGGATTCGCGCAGCTGCGCGATGCCGGACAGGAGTCCAAGTGCCGCGAAGGCCATGGATGGCCGGGAGCGGCCGGCGTGCTGATCCAGGAGTGCGGCGCCGGCCTGCTGCCGATCCGCGTGCACGGCGACGACCACACGCGCGAGCTCTTCGTGCGTGCGCCGGCGGCGTCGGTCGTTGCGATTGCGCGCGACATTCCGCCCGCACTGCGCGCGGTTGTCGGCACGCAGGCGCTCGGGTCGCTGCCGCCGGCGCTGGTCGAGGGCGGCCGGCGCTGGTGGGTCGTCGAATTCGCCGACGAAGCCGGCGTGCGCAACTGGCAACCCGACCACGCGGCAATTCTTGCATTGGCCAAGGCCGATCGCTGCCTCGGCATCTGCGTCTTCGCGCGCAGCAGCGACGCGCAGTTCGAGCTCACCGTGCGCGCTTTTCCCGCCGGCGTCGGCATCGTCGAGGATCCCGCTTCGGGCGCAGCCAACGGACTGATCGCGGCATGGATCGCGCAGCACGAAGCGGTCGGTGCGTTGGCGCGCGGCTATCGCGTGAGCCAGGGCCGCGAGATGGGTCATGACGCGCGCATTGTCGTGCGCATCGATGCGGATCGCGCCGTCTGGGTCGGCGGCCGTACGGATATCGTCGTCGACGGCACGCTGCGCTGGCCGCTGTTCGACTAGAGCCTCAGCCGGGCGCGGCGAATCTACTTCAGAGCATCTGCCAGCGCGCCGAGCAATTGGCCGTCGGGATCCTGACTCTGCTCCCAATACATCATGCCGCCGAGCTGGTGCGACTTTACGTACGCGGCCTTCAACGCCAGCGACTGCGGATCGTCATAGCTGACGAAAGTCCGCGTCTGCGCGTTCCATAGATACGGCACCTTGGCCTTGTCGTCCCAGTAACGCACGTAACCATTCCGGCCGATGAACTCGGCGACCAGTTTCGGCCACGGATAGTCGTTGTCGTAATGTCCATACGGCTGGTCGAGGCCGTGATTTTCCGGTTGCACGTCGGCAAACGCACGACCGTAGAACGGTACGCCGACGATCAACTTCTTCGCCGGCACGCCCGCGGCCAGGAACTGGCCGACCGCGCGCTCGACGCTGCGCTCGCCTCCTGCCGCCGTCGCCGACGTCGACAATCCGGAGTGATGGCCGGTCGTTCTGGTCAGACTGTTGTGGAAGTCGTACGTCATCAGATCGATCCAGTCGAGATACTCGTGGATTCTGTCGAGTTCGATATGCGCGACGAATTCGCTGTCGGCCAGCGCTGCGCTGATGAGATACGGATCGGTTGCGCGGCGCTGCTGTTCGGACGCGAGCACGTTGAATCTATGCCGCAAGGCCTGAAGCAATAGCGTGAAGTTGCCCCGATCGGCATCTCGATGAACGATGCCGGGCCCTGCAAGTCCCGGATATTCCCAGTCCAGATCGATGCCGTCGATCTGCTGCTGCACGACGAGATCAGCTGCACTCTGCGCGAACTTCGTGCGCGATTCTTGCGTGAGGGCGGCATCGGAAAATCCGTCGGCACCCCAGCCGCCGACCGAAACCAGCAACTTGAGCTGCGGATTGCGCGACTTCAGGGCGCGCAGTCCGGGGAGGAATCCGGATGCTCCGGGCTGATCGAGCACGATCGCGCCATCGACAACGTGCGCGAAGGCGTAGTTGATTGCGGTGAGTTTGCGCGCGTCGACCGTCGCCATCTTTTCCCAACCGGCGACATAGCCGATCAGCCGATACGCCGGCGCCGACGGTGGTTTCGACGGTGCTGCCGCGCAACCGAACAGCGCGAGTAGCGCCGCGCACGCCGCGCCGCGTGCAAGCCCATGAAGAGACGGCCGCCACACTCCGGAGCCGGATCGAATCGACCCGATCACGCGCGCGACTTCGCGACCGGCGGCTCGATCCGCCCGAAACCGCCCTCGATTTCGACTCGCGTGGCCGGCCACTGCGGTGTCAGCGCGAGCCTTCCTGCAGCAGCCGCCGCGTCACGCACGAGGTCAAACGGTTCGCGCGAGCGCCGCAGCAACCTGCTTGGCGGCATCGAGCGTTGCCGCCACATCCGCGCGCGTGTGCGCCGTCGAGACAAACAGGTTTTCATACGCGCCCGGATGAAACAGCACGCCGCGTGCGAGCATGCCCTCCCACCAGCGCCTGAAAATCTGTTGATCCGCATGGCGTTCGGCGTCGCGGTAGTTGTGAATTTCCTTCCGCGCAAACCATACCTGCATCAGCGGTCCCAGGCCAACCACGTAGGCAGGCAGACCCGCATCGCTCAGCACCTTGCCGAGCCCGAGACGCAACTCGTCGGACACCGCATCCAGCTGTTCGTAAAGCCCGGGAGTCGCAAGTTCGTCAAGCGCGGCATTCGCCGCAGCCACGGCAATGCCATTGGCCGTGTAGGTTCCCGCCATCGAGACCGTGCCGTTGGCCACCAGCGCCATGATGTCGGCGTGTCCGCCGGCGGCAGCGACCGGAAAACCGCCGCCCAGCCCCTTCGCAAACACCGACAGGTCCGGACGGATGCCGAGGCGCGCCTGCGCACCACCCAGCCCGAGGCGGAAGCCGGTAATCACCTCGTCGAATATCAGCACGATGCCGTGGCGCTGCGTCAGCTCGCGCATCGTCTGCAGGTAGCCCTGTTTCGGCAGGATACAGCCGGTGTTGCACATGACCGGCTCGGTCAGTACCGCGGCGATGTTGTCGCCCTCGCGCTGGATCACGTCGGCGAGCACCTGCGCATCGTTCCACGGCAGGATGATCAGGTTTTCCTCGACGCCTTTCGGCATGCCCGGGCCTTGCGGCACCGGCACCGGACGATCGTCGGGACCGGCCTTGTCGATGGCCGGATGCTTGCTCCAATACACGCCGTCGGAGAAGCCGTGGTACATGCCCTCGAAGCGGATGATCTTGCGGCGGCCGGTGTACGCGCGCGCCAGGCGCGTCGCATACAGCACAGCCTCGGTACCGGTGTTGCACAGGCGCACCTGATCCACACTCGGCACCGCCGCGATGATTTTTTCCGCGAGACGCGCCTCGTCCGCCGTCGGCAGCGCAAACACGGTACCGCGCTGCTGGATGAAATCGACAACGGCCTGCGTCACGCGCGCAGGCCGGTGCCCGAGGATCATCGGCCCGAGGCCGAGAAGGTAATCGATGTACTCGTTGCCATCGACATCGCGCAACCGCGAGCCCTGGCCGGACTCCACGAACAGCGGATAAGGCGTCCATCCCGACCAGGTCGCTCGCGCGGTGCTGTTCACGCCACCCGGAATTACCCGGCATGCCGCTTCAAACAAATCGGCGCTGCCGGAGGTGTGGCCATCGGCGATCAGCCGGGCGTCAATTGCAGTCATGGCGATTACCTTGAATTCGAAGATCTTTGACGATTGGACCGGTGACAATCACCGCTGCGGCCGGGTATCCGGTAACCGGATTGACGGCATGAGTGGACGGCGCAGCCGTTACGAGACGACGTGCGAGCGGCTCAGGCCAATGCCGGATTCGGCAGCACCGGTACCGGGCTCGGCGCGGCGGCGGGTTTGCCTTCGATCAAGCCTGGCAGCAGTTCGAGCGCATCGGCAAAGCCACGGATCGGCGCATGCGGAATTTCCCTGGCGCGGCAATGAGCGATCAGCTTGCCCTTGGCAAAGACGAAATCGGCCGCTTCGGCAACGCAGAAGTCCGAGGCGCCATCACCGATCATGAGGACACGCTTGCGCGCGCCGCGCGCCGCGCTGGCGCGTGCGCACTTGCATGTGCCGCTGGCGACGCGACACGTCGCGCTGGCATTCGGGAAGGCCAGGCGCCAGGCGCGATCGCCGACGGACTCGAGGCGATTCGCCGTAACCGGCAGCCAGTCGAGGCTGTTGCGGCCGAGGATTGTACGAATGGCATAGTCGAGCCCGTCGCTGAGCACCTCGATATGCAGGCCGTTGCTGTGGGCCGCCTTGACGAAGGCCGCAAACGCCGGATCGATGGCGCGCTCGGCCAGATGGGCGTCGAGTTCGGCGCGATTCATGTCGAGCAATGCCACCTGCCCCGCCATGCAGTCGTGCGAGCCGATGCGGCCTTCGCGCCAGTCGCTCTCGAGTTGCTCCCAGCCGGGCTGGCCGAAGCGATCGAGCAGGGTGTCGGTCGTGTCGTCGAGCGCGATCGTGCCGTCGAAATCACAAAGTATGGTCCATTCGGACACTGGTTTTCCTTCAATCGGGTAGTCGGGCATTCGAATTATGGCGGGCTATCAACTGGAAAAACGTGCCATGGCACGCGCCCGCGCGATAACGAACGTCGCCCTTTGCGACATCGGCCCTGCAGCGCTATTGTCTTCGCCCGTCATTAAAGATTCCTTCACGCCGTCAGACGGCCGGGTGGGAAAGTCGTGTGGATTTCAGGCCGCCTTAACCCGGTCCGGCGGAACCTTAAGGCAGGATAAGCAACAGTTTCCAGTATCAAGCGGGACCATGTCGAGCCGCAACGCCTTCTTTGCGCACACCCCCTGGGACATCGTGCCCGTGCTGATGGGGCTGGGCCACCTTGTCTTCGTCGCCACGCTGTTTTTTGGTTTTCACGCCATGCCGTGGCTACTGTGGATTCCGCTGGCACTGGTCTACTCGATCAGTATCTCATGGAGCATCAACTCCACGAGCCACAACTTCATCCACAACGCCTTTTTCAGCTCGCCCGTGCTGAACCGCGTCTACAGCGCGATCCTGTCGGTCACCGACGGTTTTTCGCAGGAGTTCTACCACCACGTGCACCTGCGCCACCATGTCGGCAACATGGACCGCATCGGCGCGAATGGCACGACGATCGATCCATTGTCGATCTGGCGCCACGGCAAGGACGGCAAGCCGGAAAACCCGTGGACGTACACTTTCTATAGTTACTTCCGCGACGACATCGGCGAGGTCTACAAGCGCGTCAAGGAAAAATTTCCGCAAAAGGCGAAATGGATCTGGCGCGAGATCTACATCGTCGTCGGCTTGTACCTGATCTGTCTTGTCTACGACTGGCGCGCATTCCTCGCCCTGGTGCCGTTCTACTATTTCGGCCACTCGCTGTCGTCGCTGAACGGCTACTACGAGCATTTCAAGGGCAACCCGGATGCCCCGATCGCGTGGGGCGTCAGCACGTACAACAAACTATACAATTGGACCTGGCTGTACAACGGCTTCCACGCCGAGCACCACTACCGGCCGAAAGTGCACTGGACGAAGATGGTCGAACTGCGCGACCGCATCCGCGCCGACCAGGAGGAAGCCGGCGTGCATGTCATGGGCCATTGCCACGCGCTGGGCTGGCTCGACCGATCCCCCCCGCGTTATACCTTGGCTGGGCGCGAACACACCGCACCGGCGGATTGAACAAGTCGCCGCGATCGGCGCTGTCTCTGTCAGGAAATCGTCAGGAAGCAAATCCCCGTTTGGTTCGAACACGACGTTGCTGTTAGCATCCCACGTGGCAAAGATTGCCGCGAGGGAAGCATGGCAACGCATCCGAAAGGGAAGACGGGTCTGCACCCGCGCGGTTCGATCGCATTGGCCGCCGTTTTTTTGGCAATTGCATCCGGCCCAGCCTTGGGTACTCAGATGCAGGATTTGCAAAGGCTCGGCGCCCAAGTCAGGGCAGTCGCCGATCAGGCCGATCTTGGGGTCCCTCCGTCACAGCAGGAGCTTGCGTCGCTACGACGGCAACTCGAAGATATCGATCGTGCTGCGAAGGCAGCCGGTGAACTCGCTCTCGAACGGAAGTACCGTTCGATTGCGATGTTTCTCGCCCGAATCGAGTATCGGTCTACGCATCCGATGCCGGCACCGCCGCAGGCCGGCTTGCCATCGCAGCCAGCACTGGTCGATCGTGAAGTCGTTACCGCGCAGCATGGCGGTAAATGCGTTGCGTCACTCGGACTTTCCGAAGCGGCGCCCGTGCAGGCGACCTTCGGTGCTTCCGGCAGCGGTCGAGCCGACGCGTGGTATCACTTCGAAGCGCCGCGGGACGGCTACTATCTGTTCAGCACGCGCTCCATGCAATCCGATCCAGCGATCGAGATCCTTGCGGGCGATTGCACAACACTACGGGCGCTCGCCCGCGATGATGACACGACAAATCTCGATGCTTCGGCTTCTGTGAAGCTGCGTCACGGTGAGCCCACCATCATCCACGTTAACAACGCGGCCCTTGGCGGCAGCGTGACGCTCGCGGTGACCGCCACCGGCGCCACGATCAGCGGAACAATTTCGGACTCTGTCACCGGACTTCCACTCGCCAACGCCTGGGTAGCTGCAATCAGCACTTCGCTGTACTACAGCATGTATTCTGGCTACACCGACCAGAACGGAGGTTTCCTTTTGCCGGTAAGCACCGGAACGTACTACGTTTTTGCCTCGGACAACCAGTACGTCACGGAGCTATATCCGAATGCGCTGTGCCAGTATGGGACGGCGTACTACAACATCAGCGGGTGCAACACCGCCCAGGCGACACCGATCACCGTAACGACTGACGCGACGATCACCGGGATCGATGTTGCGCTCGGTCATGGGCAGCAGATTTCCGGATCGGTCCGCGACGGCAGCAACCAGCCGATCCCGAGTGCCGGCGTCACACTGTATTCGAGCTCGGGAACCCAGCTAGGCTACGACAACACCGATTCGGCTGGGCGCTACAGCTTCGCCGCGCTTCCAGCGGCGGCGTACAGTCTGTTGGCGCAGGCCAGCGGATACGGCTCACAGATATATGACCACGTCGCGTGCGGCGGTCCACTACTGTCGCAGTGCGACCTCGACCTGGCCAGCACCATCAACGTATCGACAGAGGATGTGTCGGGAGCCAATTTCAATCTGCCTGTATTGGCGACGATCCAGGGCACCGTGACCGGGCCGGCTGCCTACGGCGCGCAGGTCTGTGTGCTCGACGGACTGGGCAACATGGCAATCCAGTGCACGGGTGCCGACGCAAACGGACATTACCAGGCCGGTCCATTGCCAGTGGGCACGTACTACGCATACGCAGTCGCCGGCGGTTTCTTCTCGCAGATGTTCAACGGCGTGGACTGCCCGCAGGACTGCGCATTGAGCACGCCGGCAGCCACTGCGATCACGCTCAGCCAGGTCGGACAGATCGGTCTGGCGAATTTCCAGATGCACGCTTTGCCTTCCGTACATGGGCATGTGCAGGATGGCGTGAGCTCGCTACCGCTCTCCAATGTGACGATCTACGCGAGCGTACTGCCTCCAGGCGGCAACTCATCGACTACGTCGACCACGACCGACGGCAACGGCGATTACACGCTTACCGGCACACCGGTAGGCCAGTATTACCTGCTCGCCCAGAGCAACGATCATCTCGATCAGATTTACGCGGGCATCCCATGCGAGCAGTACAACACCGGCTCCTACTACCCCAGCACTGCATGCGACGTCACCGAAGCGACGTTGCTGACGATCGCGCCTGGCGCGATACCGCCCGCATTCAATTTCGCGCTGCAACCCTCTTCCAGCATCAGCGGCAAGGCTACTACGCGCGCGGGCGAGGGTTCAGACCTGCCGGCAAGTGTGGAAGTAGACGTCTACAACGGCGCCGGTGTACTCGCCGCTGTGGCATATAGCGATGTGCTCGGCAACTATGTCGTCAACGACCTGCCACCCGGAACGTATTTCGCTGAAGCAGGATCGCCCTATTACTACTACGCCGCATTCATGCCGCAAATCTGGCAACAGATCGATTGTCCTGGCCAATGCGCCCCGACGACGGGCACGCCGATCCTGCTCGACGCTCAAGCTACGGCGACAGGCGTCGATTTCGACATGACCCGGCGCGACGCCGTGGTCGGGCGCGTCGTCGACGACAAGAATTCGCCGCTTTCCGGCGTCGTGATTGATCTGTTCGATTCCACCAGCGGTGCTTACTACGCGTCCGGGATCTCCGACCCGCTCGGCTACTACGTCGCTGTCGGTAGTCTCGGAGGCGCCTATTTCGTCGCAACCGAAGCCGGCGGCGGCTACGTCGACCAAGTCTTTTCGCACATTTCCTGTCCGCTGGGTTCCGCGTACTTCGGCGATTGTGCACTGTCCGGCGCAACTCCCATTGGCCTGAACTACGTCGCTGCGCAGCCGCACATCGTCAATTTCTTGCTGTTCTCGAAAGATACGGTTTTCGCCAACGGCTTTGAGCCGTAGCCGCGGGGTCAGCGCGCGTTCTCGCGCATTACCTGCATCACGATCGACCCGTAACGGGAGAGTTTCGCCGCGCCAATCCCGCTGATCGTGCCGAGTTCCGCGATCGTCTGCGGGCGCTCGCGCA
>Ga0157375_10000334_pt1 | contig 42495 bp, 40 predicted proteins | sample M35metaG_FD_115311 | JGI IMG/M metagenome (GOLD analysis project Ga0157375, IMG submission 115311) | Miscanthus rhizosphere microbial communities from Kellogg Biological Station, Michigan, USA - M3-5 metaG | ecosystem: Host-associated > Plants > Roots > Rhizosphere > Soil | place: USA: Michigan...
ATAATTCGCTCATGGCTATAAATTAAAAATTAGGTTTATAAAGTATTTCATGAAATACGATATAAACCCAAATTTATTTTACAAACCTTACGGTTATTTCTGCATATTTTTCGCTTCGATGCTCAATGTAGCATGAGGAACGGCTAATAATCTTTCTTTAGGAATCAGCTTTCCAGTTACTCTACAAACACCATACGTTTTATTCTCGATTCTGATTAAAGCATTCTTAAGATCGCGCACGAATTTTTCCTGTCTTCCTGCCAAAATAGAATTTTGTTCCTTGCTTAATGTCTCTGCTCCTTCTTCAAATGCTTTGAATGTCGGGGAAGTATCATCTGTTCCGTTATTCTGATCATTGATGAAACTTTCTCTGATCAGTTGCAAATCTTTTTCTGCTTTCTCTATTTTTTCTTTAATGATCGCTTTAAACTCCTGTAAATCAGAATCATTATATCTTACTCTTTCGTCTGACATGTTCTTTTCTCTTTTTTAATAAAATTATGAAATGGAATTTGAAATCCAATAACTATATGTTAATTTTTTTCAACATTTATCTTAAAATTAACCTCATCTATTTCGATTTCGTTAAAATTTGAAAGTGAAGATACAATTTCTATTTTATTTGACAAGACCTCTGATGAAATATATTCTTCATTTTTCTTAATATCATGTAAGAAAGGTGAATTTTCTTCCACAAAGATGTTTATCCTGTCTGTTAAATCGAAATCTTTGTCTTTTCTCAAGTTCTGAATTCTGTTGATAAATTCTCTTGCAATTCCTTCAGATTTTAACTCCTCTGTTAGCGTCAAATCTAATGCCACAGTTGTTTTCCCGTCAGAAGTTACTGTCCATCCCGGAATATCTTTTGTTGAAATTTCAACATCTGACAGCGTAATTTCGTAACCCTGAACGTCAATTTTTCCTTCTTTTTCTAAACCTGAAATTTGTTCTGCAGTAAGATTTGCAATTTCTCCTCCTACTACTTTCATGTCTTTTCCAAGTCTAGAACCTAATGTTTTAAAGTTTGGTTTTATCTGTTTTACAATTAAATGTGATGCTTCTTCGGCATTTATCAACTGTAATTCTTTAACATTTACTTCTTGTTTAATTAACTCTGCAACTGCCGAGATTTGTTCTTCCGTTTTTTTATCTAAAACAGGGATCAAAACTTTTTGTAAAGGCTGACGCACTTTTATGTTTTCTTTCTTTCTTAAAGAGAAAACCATACTTGTTATCGTTTGTGCCAAATGTGTTTTTTCAACCAGATCTTCATCGATCAAACTTTCATCCGCAACCGGGAAATCCGTCAAGTGAATAGATTCCGCGTTTTCCTTTCCTGTTACTTTATTTAAATCCTGGTACAATTGATCCATAAAAAACGGAGCGATTGGCGCGGATAATTTAGCAACAGTTTCCAAACAAGTATATAAAGTCTGGTAAGCAGAGATTTTATCGTCTGAGTAATCTCCTTTCCAGAAACGTCTTCTGCATAATCTTACATACCAGTTACTTAAGTTGTCATTCACAAAAGTGTTGATTGCTCTTGCAACTCTTGTCGGTTCGTAATCTTCGTAGAATGCTTTTACTTCTTTAATTAATAAATTTAATTCAGATAAAATCCATCGGTCGATTTCCGGACGATTTTCAACCTCTTTTTCAGAATAGTTGAATCCGTCAACATTCGCATATAAAGCAAAGAATGAATATGTGTTGTAAAGTGTTCCGAAGAATTTTCTTCTAGTTTCATCAATTCCTTCGATATCAAATTTCAGATTTTCCCAAGGATTCGCATTCGAAACCATATACCAACGCGTAGCATCCGGTCCGTAAACCGCTAATGTTTCAAACGGATCAATTCCATTTCCTTTGGATTTCGACATTTTCACCCCGTTTTTATCCAAAACAAGTCCGTTACTCATTACATTTTTATAAGCAACAGAATCAAAAACCGCTGTTCCGATCGCATGAAGCGTGTAGAACCAGCCACGAGTCTGGTCAACTCCTTCCGCAATGAAATCTGCCGGGAATGCTTTATGATTGTCAATTAATTCTTTATTCTCAAAAGGATAATGCAGCTGTGCATAAGGCATCGAACCTGAATCGAACCAAACGTCGATCAAGTCACTCTCACGTTTCATCGCCTTTCCTGATTCTGAAACTAAAGTTACTTTATCAACGATGTTTTTGTGTAAATCAACCAAAGAATAATTTTCTTCAGACATATTTCCGATTTCAAAACCTTTGAACGGATTTTCTGTCATGAATCCAGCTTTGATAGATTTTTCGATCGCGTTGTACAATTCTTCTACAGAACCGATGATGATCTCTTCTTTCAAATCTTCAGTTCTCCAGATTGGCAACGGGATTCCCCAGTATCTTGAACGGGAAAGATTCCAGTCGTTTACATTTTCTAACCAGTTTCCGAAACGTCCTTCTCCGGTTGATTTCGGTTTCCAGTTGATTTCTTTGTTTAAATCAACCAATCTGTCTTTTACAGCGGTCATTTTTACAAACCAGGAATCTAATGGATAATATAAAAGTGGCTCATCAGTTCTCCAGCTGTGTGGATAACTGTGGACATATTTTTCTACTTTAAAAGCTTTATTCTCTTTTCTTAATTTTAAAGCAATTCTTTCGTCAACAGAAAGATAGTTTTTTAAATCTGCGATGATCGATTTTAATTGCTCTTTCTGAATGTTGAATTCTGTATTTTTTTCATCGTCATTCAGATATTCTGCTTTTACATATTCGTTGGCAAAACCATAGACTTCATCTTTTACTAAAGACAAAAATCTACCTTGCAAATCCACTAATGGAACCGGATTTCCGTTTTCATTTAAAACCAACATTGGCGGAACTTCAGGAGTAGCTTCTTTAGCCACTTTCGCATCATCAGCACCAAAAGTCGGAGCGGTGTGAACGATTCCTGTTCCATCTTCTGTCGTAACGAAATCTCCTGAAATTACTCTGAAAGCATTTTCCGGATTTTGGTAAGGTTTGGCATAATCTAATAACTGCTCATATTTAATTCCAACCAAATCAGCACCTTTAAATTCTGCTAAGATCTGATAAGGAATAACTTTGCTTTCTGAAGTATAATTTTCGAAATCTTCATCTGTTCCTTCGCTATATTTTTTTGCAAACTGTTTTCCAACCAAAGCTTTAGCCAAAACAATATTGATCGGCTCAAAAGTATATTGATTGAAAGTTTTAACTAAAACATAATCGATTTTTGGTCCGACAGTCAAAGCGGTGTTAGAAGGCAACGTCCAGGGAGTTGTCGTCCAAGCCAAGAAATGTACATCCCCAAAACCTTGTAAGAACGAAGGCAATGTTTCCGGAAGTGTCTTGAATTGTGCAACAACCGTTGTGTCAGAAACATCACGGTAAGCTCCGGGCTGATTTACTTCGTGTGAAGAAAGTCCTGTTCCCGCTTTCGGAGAATAAGGCTGGATCGTGTACCCTTTGTACAATAATCCTTTATTATACAATTGCTTCAACAACCACCAAACCGTCTCCATATATTTTGACTTATACGTGATATACGGATCTTCAAGATCAACCCAATATCCGATTTTCTCAGTAAGGTTGTTCCAAACATCGGTGTAACGCATTACTGCTTCACGACAAGCTTTGTTGTAATCTTCAATAGAAATTTTTGAGCCAATATCTTCTTTAGTGATTCCTAATTCTTTTTCTACGCCTAGCTCCACAGGAAGTCCGTGTGTATCCCAACCCGCCTTACGGAAAACCTGTTTCCCGTTTTGAGTCTGATAACGACAGAAAATATCCTTTAATGCTCTAGCCATAACGTGGTGAATTCCGGGCATACCGTTTGCTGAAGGCGGACCTTCATAAAAAACAAACTCAGGTTTCCCCTCACGAATCTCAACACTCTTACTGAAAGTGTTATTCTGTTTCCAGAATTCCGCTACATTCTCTGCTACGTCAATAAGGTTGAGGTTTTTGTATTCTTTAAATTGGCTCATTGTAATATCTCAATATCGTTGATTAATTAAGTTGGCAAATTTACTAAAATTTGTCGGTTTATAATATATGTTTTATTTTGATAGTTTGTATTAAAAAGTTCTGTTTCAGAAATATAAATGTTGAGATTGATTATTTGTGAATTGTTAATGGTGAATGAGTCAATTTTTTAAATGTAATTTTAAACAACTTTCTCAGAATTTATTGGTTTTCATTAATAGGAGTGGGCTTTAGCCCGCTTGGCTTAAAATGTTTCCAAATTGGCTTTAGCCAAAACATAAAATTTCTTTTCATGCAGATTTTTAAACGCAAAGTTTTAATTTAATCATAATTAATTTTCTAAGTGAGCAAAGAAGAATCAACAAGTTGATTTGATGAAGCTCTATTTTCAAGCTTCGCGCAGCAAATCTATTTGCCTTTGCCATCTGAAATTAGTAGTGTAACTAAATTAAACTTTGCGTTTAAAATATAATCATCTGTGAAAACCAGTGAAATCTGTGGGGAAATAAAAACAAAATTTCGTAATTTTAAAATACCACTTAAAACCATTTGTATGAAAGCCTTTTCCCAACTGATATTTGTAGTTTGTTTTCTTTTTGGAATAATGACTCAAGCTCAGAATAATTACCCTCAAAATTATTTCAAGAATCCATTGAATATTCCCATCAATCTTGCAGCTAATTTCGGAGCTATTCGTTCCAATCATTTTCATATGGGATTGGATATTCGAACCAATAGTCAGGAAAATTTGCCGGTTGTTGCAGCGGCAGATGGTTATGTCAGCAGAATAAAAGTTGAACGGTACGGTTTCGGAAATGCAATATATGTTACTCATCCGAATGGCTACACCACAGTGTATGCGCATTTGAATAAATATTTTGATAAACTCGATGCATTTGTAAAAGAACAGCAATATAAAAATGAAAAATGGGAACAGGACATCACTTTTTCGCCGAATCAGTTTCCCGTGACAAAAGGACAATTAATTGCTTTGAGCGGAAATACCGGAGGTTCAGCAGGGCCACATTTACATTTTGAAATCAGAGATACAAAAACGGAAGAATGTATCAATCCTTTATTGTTTGGATTTACTATTCCGGATACTATTGCTCCAATCATCAGTGGATTATATTGGTACGACAGACGTTTCAGCACTTACGAACCCGGGGCGAATGCAATTGCAGTCAAGAAAAGCGGAAATACTTACACTTCAAATATCATCCAGGTGAATTCTCCTCAAATAAGTTTTGCGATAAAAGCAGTAGATAAAGCCAATCAAGGTTTTAATCTGGGAATTTACGATGCTGAATTATTGATGGATGGAAAATTGATTTACAATTTTAAAATTGATAAAGTACATTATGATGATACGCGTTATATTAATGGGTGTGTAGATTATACGAAGTTTATCAAAGATAAAATGAGCATTCAGCATTTATCGAATTTGCCGGGGATGAAACTGCCAAATTACAGTGCCGGTTCAGATGGAATTATCAATCTTCAGGATAACGAAATTCACAATATTGAAATTATTTTAAAAGATGTCAACGGAAATACAAGCCGATTGACAACGAAAGTTCAGTTAAATCAAACTTCAAATAAAATTTTATCGAATGATAAAACTGTAATTCCCAATGAATCAAAAACAATTAAAACAGAAAATGCAGAAATTAATTTAAATAAAAATGCAGTTTATGATGCGGTAAATTTTAATATGTACGAAAAACCTGATGCAGAAGCTATCTCCAATACCATTGTTTTGAATAGCCCATATATTCCGGTTCATGATAGTTATAATTTAAAAATTAAACCTAACAGAAAATTATCCAACGAAGAAAAAGATAAAACGGTCATAGAACTCAATTACGGAAGCGATAAAAATATTGTCAAAGCAAAATGGAGTGGTGATTGGGCGGAAGGACAGTTCAACAGACTGGGAACAGCAATATTATTACTTGATAATTCTTCACCTTCTGTTTCTCCAAGCTGGAAAGATGGTTCATTGGTAAATGGAAATTCATTACGATTAAAAGGAATAACAAAAATCGGTGACATTGAATCTTTCCGGGCAGAATTAGATGGGAAATGGCTTCGTTTTGCTCGTGTAAAAGATGATTTTGTCTACGTTTTTGATGAAAAATGTCCAAAGGGCTCTGGTTCACATACTTTGAAAGTTACAACAGCCAACACTGTCGGAAATACAAATACACAAACTTTTACTTTTCAGAGATAAAATGGTAGCTGGATCTAATTTTTAAATCTTTTAATCATTCAATCTTTTAATTTTAAATAAATTTGTCACTTAAAATAAAAAACCATTGGAATTCTATCCATCAATCGAAAAATCAGACATTCAGGAAATCAAAAAGTTTCAGGAGCAAAAACTTCAGGAGCTTTTAATCTATCTTGAAAACAATTCACCTTTCTATCAGAAATTATTCAAAGAAAACAATATCAATATTTCGGATATTCAGACGTTAGAAGATTTACAAAAAATCCCGACGACAACGAAAAACGATATTCAGGAGAATAACGATGATTTTTTCTGCATTACTCCTGATAAAATTGTCGATTACAGTACAACTTCAGGGACTTTAGGTGATCCCGTAACTTTCGGTTTGTCCGACAACGACCTTGATAGATTGGCTTATAATGAAGCCATTTCTTTCGCTTGTGCGGGAGTTCAAAAAGGTGATGTTGTACAGATGATTACAACGATTGATAAAAGATTTATGGCTGGTTTGGCTTATTTTTTAGGTTTGAGAAAAATGGGCGCAAGCGTTGTCAGAATGGGGCCTGGAATTCCGGAATTGCAATGGGATTCGATTTTTAGATATAAACCAAAATATTTGATTACCGTTCCATCGTTTTTGTTGAAAATGATTGATTATGCTGAAAAACATGGAGTAGATTATAAAAATTCAAGTGTTTATGGTGCGGTTTGTATCGGCGAGAGCATCAAAAATCAGGATTTTACGGATAATATTCTTTCACAGAAAATTAAAGAAAAGTGGGATATTAAACTTTTTTCAACCTACGCTTCCACAGAAATGAGTACCGCTTTCACAGAATGCGAGTTCCAAGTTGGAGGTCATCAGCATCCTGAATTAATCATCACAGAAATTCTTGATGACGATGGAAATGTAGTTCAGGAAGGAGAAAGTGGAGAATTAACCATTACAACGTTGGGCGTTGAAGCTCTTCCGTTATTAAGATTTAAAACCGGAGATATTGTAAAAGCACATTACGAGCCGTGTAAATGCGGAAGAAATACGATGAGACTCGGTCCTGTTGTTGGAAGAAAGCAGCAGATGATCAAATATAAAGGAACGACTTTGTATCCGCCGGCGATGAATGATATTTTGAATGATTTTAATAATATTCTATGCTATCAGATCGTTATTCAGTCGAATGAAATCGGGTTGGATGAAATTATCATTAAAATAAGTACAGACAGCGAATCTGAAAATTTTGTTAATGAAGTGAGAGACCATTTCCGGGCAAAATTGAGGGTAAGTCCGAAAATTGAGATCATAGATTTTGATATTTTGTCTAAAACAGTTTTTAATCCGAACAGCAGAAAACCCATCACTTTTATAGATTTAAGATAAAAACTAAGCGAAAATTAACCATGAAAAAAACATTATTTCTATTCCTAATAACTCTTTCTGCTTGTTTAATGGCTCAGAGAGTAAAGGTGATTTCCGGAGATTATAATTTTTTAAAAGATCAAAAATTCGTTAAAGTTGTTTTTAAATTTGAAGGAGTAACTTTTGGAAAGAAAAAAATTAGTGAACAGCAATATATTGCAGATAGAATGGAAGATATTGAGAAAGCTAGTGGGAAAGAGGAAGCTGAAAAATGGAAAGCGGATTGGGAATATTCAAAAGACAAGACTTTTCAGGATAAATTTTTAGCTTCATGGAATAAAAACACGAAAATTGAAGCCTCCACAAAATTTGAAAAAACAAAATATACTTTAATTGTTGAGCCAACTTGGATTTATCAAGGCTGGTTTGCTGGAATAATGAATGACCCTGCTCAGTTGAATACTCGAATGACTTTCATAGAAACAGATAATCCGACTAATGTTTTAATGATTGTTGAAGGTTTAAAAGCAACGGGCGACAATGTCATCGGGATTCCTAATAATAACGACCGAATTGCAGAATGTTATGCTAAAACTTCAAAAATGCTTGCTTTAAAAGTTGAACATTATACTACAAAATAGTACTTCTATATAAACTTTAAAATAAAATTATAAACTATGAAAAAATTATTTCTAATGCTCATAATGAGCGTTACTATTATTGTTAATGCCCAAGATCAGAGGCTTACAATTACTGCCGGGAATTTTATTGCTTTAAAAGATCAAACGGAAGTAAATGTAGAATTGAAATTTGAGAATGTAACATTAATGAAAGAAAATTATACAGAAACTCAATATCTTGAAAACAGAAAAAGAGATCTTCTAGCAAATCCCAAAAGAGGAGAAGCTGGATGGCAGAAATGGAATGATGAATGGCAAAAATATAAAGATGAATATTATATAGACTATTTTGCAAAAGGATTAAATAAAGGATATAAAAATATTGTTTTTAAAAAAGGAAGTTCTGCAAAATATACTTTATTACTGGATACAAAATGGGTTTATCCAGGCTGGCATGGAGGAATGGTTGGAATGACGGCTGAAATTACAGGAACAGTAAAACTTATAGAAACAGATAACCCATCAAAGGTTTTAGCTGTAATTGAACTTAATAAATTTGATAAATACGTAAATAATAAAGAATTTGTTATGGAATACGGAAGAATTGCCGCAGCGTATGAAGCAGCAGGAAAATATATCGGAAAGGATATCAAGAAAGGTGTAAAATAAAAACAAAAAACGGTCTGAAAATTCAGACCGTTTTTTTATTGTTGTTGCTTCTCCGTTTTGATAAGGTTCGCGAGATTTTTTATGACTGTATCGTGCTTTTTTACGAAAGGGTTGTCTTTATTCCAGACATAACCTGCCAAAACTGCACATATTTTTCTCTTAACATCTTGATTTTCTGGTTGATGGAAGAATAATTCCTGGAGATTTCCGGTGTACCATTCTTTTACGTAGGTTGTGAAAACATCAACGCCGTATAAGATATAATCTGCGAATTCTTTTTGCCAGTCAACTTCTTCTCCGTTCAGCTGTCTTAATGCCAGTTTTGCAGCTGTCATACCGCCTTCTGTCGCAAAAGCCATTCCTGAAGAGAAAACAGGATCAAGGAATTCTGAAGCATTTCCTGTCAATGCAAATCCGTCTCCGAATAATTTTTTCACCGAACAGGAATAATCTTTCAGATGTCTTGGTTCAAAAAGAAAATCTACATCTCCGAAACGTTTTACATAATAATCCGAAAGAGAAATTGCTTTTCTTAAGGCTTCTGCCGCATCTCCATTTTCAGACAATTTGTCAATATATTCAGTCGGACCAACAATTCCCACACTCGTATTTCCATTCGAAAAAGGAATTACCCAAAGCCATACTTCAGTTTCAATAATATCAAAAGATATCAAAGTTCCTTCAACGCCTTCCTCTCTGTTAACATCTTCTACATGAGCAAAAATTGCAGAGTGCGGAGATAATTTTGAAGGTTTTTCTAAATCTAAAAGTCTCGGTAAAACTCTTCCGTACCCACTTGAATCGATCACAAACTTCGCATGAATTTCCTTTGTTTTGCCGTCTTTATTTTTCACGGTTGTGATAGAATCGGTTCCATTAAATTCGATACTGATAACTTCTGTTTCAAATTCAAGGTCAATGCCTTTATTAATCACTTCCTGAGCCAGCGTATTATCAAAATCAGCCCTCGGAACCTGCCAGGTCCAGTCCCAGCCTTCCCCGAATTTATCGCTGAAATCAAAGATGCAAACTTCGTCACCTCTTAAAAAACGAGCTCCCAGTTTTTTCTCAAAACCCATTTTATCCAAAGCAGGAAAAAGTCCGGCTTCATCAAAATGATCCATCACCCTCGGAATTAGGCTTTCGCCTACAACCAATCTCGGAAATTTCGTTTTTTCGACAACTTTTACGTTGATATTGTTCTTCTTTAAGTATGAAGAAGATACGCAACCCGACGGTCCGGCGCCGATTACGAGAACATCAACAAATTCTTTGCTCATCTTTGATTTTTTATTTTAATAATAACTTCTATCTTTGCCGCAAAATTAGTGACAATTAATTATATTTTACAAAATTATATATTATTACTTTTAATTAATGAAAATAAATAACTTTTTAGAACTGAAAGACTTTAAAAAAATCATCATTGAAAATGAAAAAATAGAACTGGATGATACACTTTTGACCAGAGTGGATAAAAGTTTTCAGTTTTTGAAGGAATTTTCGAAAAATAAAGTGATTTATGGGGTGAACACAGGTTTCGGACCAATGGCTCAGTTCAAGATCAGTGACGAAGACACACACCAGCTTCAATATAATTTAATCAGAAGCCATTCTTCAGGGATTGGGAATGCCCTTCCACCACAAGAAGTTAAAGCTTGTATGTTGGCAAGACTGAATACTTTGTCTCTTGGAAATTCTGGGGTTCACAATTCGGTAGTTAATCTACTTAAAGAATTAATTAATAGAGATGTTACGCCATTGATTTTCGAACACGGTGGAGTTGGCGCAAGTGGTGATTTGGTCCAGCTGGCACACTTGGCTTTGGTCTTAATCGGCGAAGGTGAAGTTTTCTATAAAGGTGAAAGAAAATCAACAAAAGAAGTTTTTGAAATTGAAGGTTTAGAACCAATTAAAGTTGAGATCCGTGAAGGACTTGCTTTAATGAACGGAACTTCAGTGATGTCTGGAATTGGGATTGTAAATGCATTCAAAGCCAATCAATTAACTGAAATTTCCATTAAGTTATCTTGTGCGATCAACGAAATCGTTCAGGCTTACGATGATCATTTATCCGAAGCTTTAAACGGAACAAAGCTTCACGCAGGTCAGCAAAAAATTGCAGCAAGAATGCGAGTGCATTTGTCTGACAGCAAATTAATTAGAAAGAGAGAGGATCACTTATATACTCATTTTGAAGAGCAGGAAAAGGTTTTCAAGGAAAAAGTGCAGGAATATTATTCATTAAGATGTGTTCCGCAGATTTTAGGACCTGTTTTGGATACGTTGGAATACACGGAAAAAGTTCTTGAAAATGAGATCAATTCAGCAAATGATAATCCAATTATAGACGTTGAAAATCAGCACGTCTACCACGGTGGAAATTTCCATGGAGATTATATTTCTCTGGAAATGGACAAGCTGAAAATTGTGGTAACAAAGCTGACTATGTTGGCTGAAAGACAATTAAACTATCTTTTAAACTCAAAAATCAACGAAATTTTGCCTCCTTTTGTAAATTTAGGTAAATTAGGCTTTAATTTCGGTATGCAGGGCGTTCAGTTCACAGCAACTTCCACAACAGCTGAAAGTCAAATGTTATCGAATTCTATGTATGTTCATAGTATTCCTAATAACAATGATAATCAGGATATTGTGAGCATGGGAACAAACGCTGCGGTGATTTGCAGAAAAGTGATTGAGAATGCTTTTGAAGTATTGGCAATTGAAGCCATCACAATCATTCAGGCGATTGAATATCTTGATTTTAAAGATAAAGTTTCATCATCTTCAAAAGAACTGTATGATGAAATAAGAAAAATTATCCCTGCTTTCTCTAACGATATGGTGATGTATCCATATTTGGAGGAAGTGAAAAAATATTTAAAGTCGATGTAATTATTTACCATAATTAATTGTCATTAAATAGGATAAAATATAACCATAAACTAACACTAAGACGAACACATGAAATGTGCAATTGTAACAGGAGGCTCCAGAGGAATAGGAAGAGCAATCTGTATAAAACTGGCAGAAGAAAAAAACTATCACATACTGATCAACTACACTTCAAACGAAACTGCGGCAAAGGAAACTTTAGCTAAAGTTGAGGAATTGGGATCTACCGGAGAAATTTTGAAATTCGATGTAGGAAATGCAGAAGAAACTTTAAAAGTTTTAGGAGATTGGCAGGAAAAAAACGCAGATTCAGTAGTTGAAGTGATTGTCAACAATGCCGGAATTACAAGAGACGGATTATTCATGTGGATGCAGAGTGAAGACTGGAACTCTGTGATTAACACGAGTTTAAATGGTTTTTTCAACGTGACAAATTTCTTTATTCAGAAATTGTTGCGTAATAAATATGGCAGAATTATTAATATGGTTTCTGTTTCCGGGGTGAAAGGAACGGCGGGACAAACCAATTATTCTGCTGCAAAAGGCGCTTTGGTGGGAGCTACAAAGGCTCTGGCTCAGGAAGTTGCAAAAAGAAATATTACTGTAAATGCAGTGGCTCCGGGATTCATCAGAACAGATATGACGCAGGATTTTAATGAAAATGAATTAAAAGCGATGATTCCTGCCAACCGATTTGGTGAAGCTGAGGAAGTTGCAGATCTTGTTGCATTCTTAGCTTCGAGAAAATCTTCGTACATTACAGGTGAGGTGATCAATATTAATGGCGGAATTTATTCATAAAATCAGGTTAGATCTTAGGTAACGCAAATAGCTGAAACCTAAAACCTAGAACCTAAAACCTAGAATTTTAAATGGAAAACAGGGTTGTAATTACCGGAATGGGAATTTATTCCTGCATTGGGATTTCTTTAGATGAGGTTAAAGAATCGCTTTACAAAGGAAAATCCGGTATTGTCTTAGTGGATGAAAGAAAAGAATTTGGTTTCAGATCTGGTCTTACGGGCGTGGTTCCAAAACCGGATCTGAAAAGTCTTTTAAACAGGAGGCAGCGTATCAGTATGGGCGAAGAAAGCGAATACGCTTATCTGGCGACCATCGACGCATTAAAACAGGCAAAAGTTGATCAGGATTTTTTAGATCATAATGAAGTCGGGATTTTATATGGGAATGACAGTGTCTCTCAGGCAGTTGTAGAGTCGATCGACATTGCAAGGGAGAAAAAAGATACAACTTTAATGGGTTCAGGAGCGATTTTCAAATCAATGAACTCCACGGTGACCATGAACCTATCCACAATATTTAAATTAAGAGGAATCAATCTTACTATCAGCGCAGCTTGTGCAAGTGGATCTCATTCGTTGGGATTAGCTTATATGATGATTAAGAATGGGTTACAAGACATGATTGTCTGTGGAGGAGCTCAGGAAACCAACAAATATTCAATGGCGAGTTTTGACGGGTTAGGTGTTTTTTCGGTAAGAGAAGACGAACCTGCAAAAGCCTCAAGACCTTTTGATAAAGACAGAGACGGACTGATTCCGAGCGGGGGGGCAGCATCTTTAATTGTTGAAAGTTTAGAGTCTGCACAGAAAAGAGGCGCAACGATTTTAGGTGAAATCATCGGTTACGGCTTTTCATCGAATGGTGGGCATATTTCAACACCAAATGTTGACGGACCGGCTTTGGCAATGGACAGGGCCTTAAAACAGTCGGGTTTAAGCGCAAAAGATATTGATTATATCAATGCTCATGCGACTTCCACGCCACTTGGTGATGCGAATGAAGCAAAGGCGATTTATGAAATTTTCGGAAGTGAAGTTCCGGTAAGCTCTACAAAATCAATGACCGGGCATGAATGCTGGATGGCGGGCGCAAGTGAAGTTATCTATTCCATTCTGATGATGCAAAATGATTTCGTTGCTCCGAATATCAATCTGGAAAACCCTGACGATGAGGCAAAAAAGATAAATTTAATTGCTGAAACAAAAAGTCAAAAAATTGACGTATTTTTGTCAAATTCTTTTGGATTTGGGGGAACAAATTCGGCACTAATTGTTAAAAAATTTGAATAAAAACATGGAAAGGGAAAAAATTGTTGCTATCGTCAACGACTTTTTGGTTAATGAATTCGAGGTAGACGGCGATGAAATCAGCAATGAAGCAAACTTAAAAACAACTTTAGGCTTAGACAGCTTAGATTATATTGATATGGTCGTAGTGATCGAATCTAATTTCGGAGTGAAGTTAGGCGAGACTGATTTCAAAAAAATGATCACATTTGATGATTTTTATACTACAATTGAGAACAAAATCATTGAGAAAAACGCTTAATTATTGATTGAAACTTTATATTCTATAAATTTTACTGTAAAATTAATTCAAAGCCTTTGCTGAGTCAAATGCATGTACAAACTTTGCGTTAAAATATAAGCTGAATTATGAACAAGTGGAAAGGTAAATCTAAAGGGACAATTCTAGGATACAGAATTTTCGTCTGGAGCATTAGAAATATCGGAATCCGAAGTTCATATGTTGTACTTTACTTTGTAGCTGCTTATTACTTTTTGTTCGAAAAAAACAGTAATCGATATTTTACTTATTATTTTCAAGATAGGCTTCATTACGGATATTGGAAAACAAAGATTTCATTATTTAAAAGTTATTTCACTTTCGGAACAGTTTTGATTGACAAAACGGCCATTTCTGCAGGATTAAGAGAAAAATTTACTTACGAATTTGACGGCGTTGAAAACCTTAAAAATCTTTTAAACGAGAAAAAAGGAGGGGTTCTGATCAGTGCTCACATCGGTAATTTTGAAATCGCAGAACATTTTTTCGCAGATATTGATTTTGATTGTCAGATTAATTTAGTGACAACAGATCAGGAAGTTACAGTTATTAAAGAATATCTTGAAAGCGTTACTGTTAAAAAAAGTAACATCAAATTCATTTATGTGAAAGACGATATGTCGCATATTTTCGACATCAATGAAGCGTTATCAAAAAATGAATTGATCTGTTTTACAGGAGACCGTTATTTTGAAGGTTCTAAATTCCTTGAAGCTGATTTGCTTGGAAAAAGCGCAAAATTTCCGGCTGGACCTTTCTTAATCGCTTCCAGATTGGGTGTTCCCGTTGTGTATGTGTATGTAATGAAGGAAAAAAATCTTCATTATCATTTGTATGCAAGAGTTGCCCAACATGTGAAAAAACGCGATGCACAGGGACTCTTAAACTCTTATGTCCAAAATTTAGAGTCCATGATTAAAAAATATCCCCTTCAATGGTTCAATTACTTTGATTTTTGGGATGATATTGATTAATTTTTCTAATTTTACCCACGAAAACTAACAACAAACTCAAACCATTAAGATTCTTTTAGAAGTTAAGATCATTAAGTTTTTCTTTGCTGAGTGTTATCGCCTTTGCAACTTAAAAATATCATTTTGTTTTAAAAAAACTTTGCGGACTTTGTGTTTAAAAATTTTATCTTAACAATTAATTTCTCCTTTGAAAAAACAATACGACATACTTGTAATCGGTAGTGGATTGGGAGGTCTTGTTTCGGCTCTGATTTTGGCGAAAGAAGGTCTGAAAGTCTGTGTCTTGGAGAAAAATAATCAATACGGCGGAAATTTACAGACATTTTCCCGTGACAAACTGATTTTCGACACCGGAGTTCATTATTTGGGTGGACTATCAAAAGGGCAAAATCTTTATCAATTCTTTTCTTATTTAGAAATTATAGACGATCTTGAACTTCATAAAATGGATGAAAACGGCTATGACAAAATCACTTTTGAAGGTGATGAAATTGAATATCCGCACGCTCAGGGTTACGAGAATTTTGTTGAACAGTTATCAAAATATTTTCCTGAAGAAAGAGAAAATCTTGAAAATTATTGTGAAGAAATTCAGCGGGTTTGTAATCAGTTTCCGAGATATAATGTTGTAGGGAAAGATAGTTATAATGAAGAAATTCTGCATTTAAATACAAAAAGATTCATCGAATCAATTACTTCGGATAAAAAATTACAGTCGGTTTTATTGGGGTCAAATTTTCTGTACGCAGGAGATTCTGAAAATGTCCCGTTCTACGTTCATGCTTTGACAGTGAATTCTTACATCCAAAGTGCTTACAAATGTGTGAAAGGAGGAAGCCAGATCTCAAAATCATTAATTAAAAAATTAAGAGAATACGGTGCGGAAGTTCATAAACATTCCGAAGTTTCTGAAATGACCTTCAGTGAAAATGGAGTTTTAAGTGGGGTAAAAACTAAAGAAGAAAAAGAATATTCAGCGAAACAGGTTATTTCAAATATTGAAATTCGTTCAACTATTAAGCTGATTGGTGAAGAAAGGTTGAAAAAATCCTTTTTAAATCGGGTTTTGAGCTGGGAGCCTGTTTCATCATGTTTCAGTGTTTATTTGGTCTTAAAACCTCATGCAATCCCGAATTTCAACTACAACATTTACCATTATTCTTCGGAAGAATTGGTTTGGAATGCCTATCGGTACGACAAAAAAGCTTGGCCGGAAACATATATGCTTTCTTCAACGGCTTCAAAACATCATCCTGAATTTACCGAAAGTTTAACAGCAATTTCCTACATGGATTTTGATGAGGTTAAAAAATGGCAAAAGACATTCAACACTGTTGCGGAAGAGCATGAAAGGGGAGAACAATATGAAAAATTCAAGCGGGAAAAAGCAGAAAAAATGATTGATGCTTTAGAAAAGAAATTCCCCAATTTGAGAGATTCAATTAAAAATATTTATACTTCTTCTCCGCTGTCTTATCGCGATTATATCGGAAGCTTTGACGGAAATATGTACGGTTACATCAAAAGTTCGGAAAATCCGTTGAAAACCATGGTTTCTCCACGAACAAAGATTGACAATCTCTTCCTGACAGGGCAATCTGTCAATATGCACGGGATTTTGGGATGTACAATTGGTGCATTTAATACCTGCGCTGAAATTTTGGGAAAAGAACGGATCGATGAACGATTGACACAAATGATTAATAAAAATGAAAAATAAAATGCAGTTTGTCATTCAGAGAGAAACGAAGCGTAACGAAGGATCTAATTGTAAGATAGATTTCTCCTTTCGTCGAAATGACAGAGTTTTAATCTTAATATTTCTAAGCCTAAACCTTATCCTTAACCTTACATCTTGCGGTGTCAGAAAATCAATAAAGCACGTTCCTGAAGTAAAACGATATTCATTAGAAATCCCGAAAGTCAATAAAATTAATGACTCAACCTTCAGTTTTAACCAAAATTATTTAACCAAAAATAAGCAACAGCTTTGGGAATTATATATTAAAGGAAACCCTTTGCAATTGGGCTATAATAATGGAGCTTTGACTCAGGATTTGATGCAGAAGCAGGAAGAAATTTTCTTTTCAAAAGTAGAAGGTTTTGTTCCCTCGAAGTTTAAGCAAAATCTTTTAAGGGGTTTTTTAAAATGGTACAACAGAAAAATGTATCTGAATGTTCGGGAAGATTATCAGGCTGAATTATTTGGGTTATCTTACTATTCATCGGATAAATACGACTTTATTGCTCCGAAGTTTCTAAGAAGTATGTATTTGCATGGCGCGCACGATATTGGTCATGCAATGCAGGATTTGATGGTCGTTGGCTGTACTTCTCTTGCCGTTTGGAATGAAAATACTGAAGACGGCGATTTGCTGATCGGAAGAAATTTTGATTTTTATGTTGGTGATGAATTTGCTAAAAATAAATTAATAGAGTTCGTCGAACCGGAACAGGGAATTCCCTACATGTCAGTAAGCTGGCCCGGAATGATCGGTGTGGTTTCCGGAATGAATAAAGAAGGAATTACAGTAACGATCAATGCCGGAAAATCTAAAATTCCGTTGACGGCAAAAACGCCGATTTCTTTGGTGACAAGGGAAATTTTACAGTATGCAAGAACTATTGATGAAGCAATTGCGATTGCTAAAAAGAGAAAAGTTTTCGTTTCAGAATCAATTTTGGTTGGAAGCGCAAACGATAAAAATGCCGTGATTATAGAAGTTTCACCGGATAATTTTGGGGTTTACAGAGTTCAGAATTCAAGTAGAGTTTTTTGTACAAACCACTTTCAGTCAGATGCTTATAAAGATGATAAAAGAAATCAGAAACATATTGTAGAAAGTCATTCTGAATACCGTTACGAAAAGCTTCAGGAACTTTTAGAGGAAAATAAAAAACTGAACCCTGAAAAAATGGCTTCCATTTTAAGAGATAAATCAGGGCTTAAAAATGAAAAAATCGGCTACGGAAACGAAAAGGCAATTAATCAGCTTTTGGCGCATCATGCGGTAATTTTTTCACCTCAGAAAAAACTGGTTTGGGTGTCTTCAAATCCTTATCAATTAGGAGAATTTGTATGTTATGACTTAAATGAAATTTTTTCCGATAAAAGATTGAAAAGCGGTGAATTTGCAACATCAAAGTTGAATATTGCTAAAGATCCTTTTGTAGATTCTCAGGGTTTCAAAAATTATGAAGAATATAAAAAATTGAGTTCTCAAATTGAAAGTGCTATTGATGATAAAGACAAAGCACTTTCTGATGAATTTATTGGTCATTATCAATCCTTAAATCCTGATTTTTGGCTGGTTTATTATCAAACCGGGAAATATTATTTCAATAAAAAAGGCTATTCAAAGGCAAAAACAGAATTTGAAAAAGCATTGACAAAGGAAATTACAACTGTTCCGGATAAAGAGAATGTTGAAAAATATTTAATGAAAACTAATAAAAAACTGAAAAATTAATATGAAGAAAATTATCAGCTTATTTTTGATTTTAATATCATTATTTTCATTTGCTCAAGATAGAAAAGATATTGGAAGTCAATTTATTAAAACGTTGTTGATTGACAAAAATGCTGAAAAAGCCCATACTTTTTTTGATGCTTCTGTTGCGGGACAGGTTCCTGTTGCAGAATTAAAATCACTTCCGGAACAGCTTGAAAGTCAATTGGGAAAGTTTAAAAATATCCTTGAAATAAATAACGAAAAAGATTCTTATTATTACTATTCTGAGTTTGAAAAATCAAAATTAGATATTCAGATTACTTTTAGTGGAGAGGATAAAATTATCGGATTTTTCTTTGTCCCGCACAAGATATTTGATAAGGCAGATGATAAAACGGCTTTAAAAATAAAAAGCGATGATATTGAATTGAAAGGAACACTTTTACAGCCGACTCAAAATGGCCAAAAGAAATTAGTCATTTTTGTTCATGGTTCCGGACCTCAGGACCGGGATGAAACAATCGGGGAAAACAAACCTTTTAAAGACATTGCAGAATATCTTTTAAACAACGGAATTTCTTCTTACAGATATGACAAAAGAACCTATTCTAATCCTGAAACTTTTAATGACAAATCTACAGTCGAACAGGAAACAATTAACGATGCTGTAAATGTGGCGAATTATTTTAAGAATAATGAGCAATTTAAAGGATATCAGATTGTTGTTTTAGGACACAGTCAAGGTGCTTATCTGATGCCTGAAATTACAAAGAAGGCTAAGGCTTCAAAATATATTTTCATGGCTGGAAATGCCAGACCGTTGCAAGATGTTATTGTTGACCAGTTTAATTATATTTATACCATTGATCCGACAAGAATTTCGAATGAAGAGGTTCAGAATATGAAAAAGCAAGTTGATTTTTTACAATCGAAAAACTTTAATTTAGATTCTCCAAAATCTGAGCTTCCCCTGGGATTATCAGCTTCTTATTGGAATTATTTAGTTGATTATAAGCCTCTTGAAGCAGTTAAATCTATCAAAAGCCCAATGTTTTTTGCGCAAGGCGGAAGAGATTATCAGATAACAGAAAAAGATTTCACGCTTTGGAAAAATCAATTAAAAAATAACAAAACTGCGGTTTTTAAATTCTATCCTTCTTTAAATCATATCTTCATTAAAGGAACCGGACAGGCATCTCCGAAAGAGTATGAGATCAAAGGCAATGTGGATGAGGAATTTTTAAAAGATCTAGTGCAATTTATTTTGAAATAAAACTTAATATTTGGTTGCCAATTTTAATTGGATATTACATTGAGGTTTATTTTTTTTTATTTTCACAAATAAAATCTGTTTGTGATTTTGAGAGTACTTGTCATGATTTTATTGAGTTATTTATTTTATTTTAACTGTTTTGCTTTATTATTTTAATTAATTTTACTTTTTTAGTGTAAAAATGTTTGGCGATTAATAGTTTTATTATTTATATTCGTCTCCTTAAAACCATGAAACGAATGAGAAAAATCTATTTCTTGTCTTTTGTATTTTTATTGATGCTATTTTCTTGTAAAGATGATGCAAGAATAGAAGGTGTAGAAGTCGAAAGTTCTTTTGTTAATTTTGATATTAATGCAGTTCCTTATGCTAAATTATCTACATATGCTTTCTTTACGGGAGAGTTGAAAAACCTAAATCCATCAAGCAAAGTTGTTCCTTATGAGCCTGCGAGTTCGCTTTTCACTGATTACGCTTTAAAGAAAAGATTTATCTGGATGCCTCAAGATGTAAAAGCTACTTTTGATGCGGATGATAAAACGCTGAATTTTCCTATGGGAACAGTTTTGATTAAAAACTTTTATTACAATACCATTCAGCCGGGAAATACTACTAAAATTATCGAAACCCGATTGATGATAAAAAAATCAACAGGCTGGACTTTTGCGGAATATTTATGGAATGATGATCAGACAGAAGCGAATCTGGTTACAGGAAACGACTTCACAAGCGGCAGTTCTAAAAATATTACTTTCAAGAAAGAAAATGGTGATGTTATCACAACTGATTACAGAATTCCTTCTGAAACAGAATGTTATGCCTGTCATAAATTAGATAACAAACCGGTTCCAATTGGTGTAAAGCCCCAAAATCTTAATGTATCATATAATTATCCCAACGGGCTGAAAAATCAGTTGCAAAAACTGGTGGATGAAGGTTATCTTCAGAGTTACCCTTCCAATATAGTTTCCACGGTGAATTATAAAGATACAAGTAAGCCTTTGGATATTCGTTTACGTTCTTATCTTGATATTAACTGTGCGCATTGTCATCAGGATAATGCACGCTGTGATTACCGGGCAATACGTTTAAGCTTCAGCCAGACGACGAACCTGGCAAAATTGGGAGTCTGCATACTGGCAGATGAGCCTATAGATCCATCATTGGAAAGAATTATCACTCCCGGAAATCCAAACAAATCTGTGATGCATTTCAGGCTTAGTTCTACTAATGAAAACAACAGAATGCCTTTATTGGGAAGAACGATCGTTCATGACGAAGGTGTTGAGCTTTTAAAACAATGGATTTCTGGATTAAATCAGACTTGTCCATAAAAAATTAATAATAACAAAACTTATAACTCATGAAAAAAATATTCCCCTTTTTTTTCTTATTATTGAATAGCATGTGGGCATTTGCACAGCTGACATGTGCAACAGCCGTTCCCCTCAGTCTGGGAACAATCACGGCTCCTGCTGTTACAGGAGATGCGCCGGCAACGGCGTGTTCCTTAGGCTTACCCGGATCAAAGGGCTTATGGTATAAATATACTGCCACACAGAATAAAACGATTAGAATTGCCACTTCTACTGCCGGACAAAATGCAGATACACGTTTGATTGTATTTACAGGAAACTGTACGACATTAAACTGTCTGACTGCCAATGACGATTTTGCAGGAACATTTTCTCAGGTTACCTTTAATGCAGTTGCCGGGACGACTTATTATGTTGTATTTGATAATAAATATTCTTCCTTAGGGTTCAATATTACACTTTCCGAGGTTGTTGTTGCGCCGGACCGTTTGTCTTTTACTCCGCAGTCGATATCAACAACAGGATCTTTTAACAATTGTGTTGTGGATATGAATGGAGATTATCTTGATGATATTGTTTCCGTGGTAAGCCCTACTCAAATTGTTATTTCTTATCAACAGACTGGCGGTGGATTTACCAGTACGAGTTATACGGTTCCTACAACTTCAATAACTCCATCGTGGAGTATCGCTGCAGGAGATTATGATAATAACGGGTATAATGATCTTGTGTATGGCTCGGGAAGCGGAATTGCTTTTTTAAAGGCAAATTCAGACGGAACGGCTTATACTTCAGACAGAAAATCACAATCCTTTTTAGTTCAGAGAACCAATTTTATTGATATTAATAATGATGGAAAATTAGATGCTTTCATTTGTGACGATAACGCTCCGAACAGATATTATTTAAATGACGGAACGAATATGAATCATCATCAGGGAGGATTGGGAGATTTCCCTTCCGGCGGAAATTACGGTTCTATCTGGATTGATTATGATAATGATGGAGATATGGATCTCTATATTGCGAAATGTAGTGGCGGAGGTTCAGGACCTGGTGGAAATATTGATGAACTGCACAGAAATAACGGAAACGGAACATTTACAAACGTTGCCCTTACTGCAAACATGGCAAATCCTACGCAGACATGGTCTGCAGCATGGGGAGATTTTAATAATGACGGATGGATGGATGCTGTTGTAGGAATTAATTCCGTGAGCAACGGTTTAAGCAAAGTAATGAAGAATAACGGAGACGGTACATTTGCTGATAAATCGGCAGGTTCTGGTTATGATACAACAAATGCTTTAAGCAGGGAATATGTTGCTTATGATTTTGATAATGATGGATTTCTTGATGTTTTAGGTGCCAGTAATACGATCATGTTTGGAAATGGTGATTTTACATTTGTTCCAAACGCAAATCCTTATAATATTGATTACTATGACCGTCCCATCGGAGATTTGAATAACGATGGATTTTTAGATATTCAGAATGGTAATACCATCCTGATGAATGACGGAAATACAAATAAATGGTTGAAAGTAACCCTGAAAGGAATACAAAGTAACAGAAACGGAATCGGAGCCAGAGTAGAAATCTATGGAGCATGGGGTAAACAAATCCGTGATATACAGAGCGGAACAGGATTCGGAAATATGAATACACTGAATGCTCATTTCGGCATCGGTCAGGCTACAGCCATTACAAAAGTTGTCGTAAAATGGCCTTCAGGGGTGGTAGATGTTATTAATAATGTAACGCCAAATACAACATTAAACGTTATAGAAGGATCATTCCTAAATACAAGGGATGTTCAGACTACTCAGGAAACATTCTCAGTTTATCCAAATCCTACGCAGGATATCATCAATTTTAAAACCACAAATGACTTTACTCCGCTAGAAGCAAAAGTATACGAAATGAGTGGAAAAATGGTTTTACAGACAAAAATTGAAAGAAATTCAATTTCAATTAAAGAATTAAATTCAGGAAATTATGTTTTAGTTGTAACGGATAAAAACGGTAAAAACTATTCACAGAAAGTCACAAAGAAATAATAAAGATGTAATATAATTAATTACTGCAAGGTCGAGAGGCTTTGCAGTTTTTTTTATTAGAATTAATTATTCTCCGGGCTTACTTTATTCAGGAAAAGAAACGTAGCAATTCCTGAAAAGATAGACATTGTTGTTGCTAAAATCGCGCTTCCGATCACATATTGAAGGAGATTATTTTTAACCAAATCAAAATTAAGGTCCTGACTTAAAATATTGCTGTCACCATGCACAAAAGGCGCTCCCAAAAATAATGCAGCCGCAATAATAAAAGGAATAAACGGTGGCAGACTCACATTGGAAGCCACAAAAGCCAAAACTTTATTTAATTTAAAAAGTATCGAAAGAGAAATCACAAGCAGTGTGTGAAATCCCCAAAACGGAGAAAACCCTATGAAAACTCCCAAAGCTATGGAAAATGCTTTATTACGATTGGTCCCGTCACTTTCAAGGACATCTTCTTTTATGAATTTTTTAAAGCTTTTTTTTTTGAAATTATTCACGAAGTTTCTCGGAATAATGTAAAGTAAAGTAATCGTTACCAAAATCGTATTCAGAATACTGATCCTTGTAAAATCCTTGAACGGTCTGAAATGCGAAACCCTTTCTGCAGGATCGTACAGAACTTTGATGGGTACATTTTTTACAGGAATGTGTCTCCAGGCTGTTCTTACAATAATTTCAATCTCAAACTCGAATTTTGGTGTAAAATATTTTTTCGGAATTTTATGTAAAGGATATAAACGGTAGCCAGATTGGGTGTCTTCAAGCTTAATTCCGGTTTCAAACCAAAACCAGAAATTAGAAAAACGATTCCCGAAACTGCTTTTTTTAGGAATGCCGTCTTGTGACATATTTCGATTTCCGATCAATAAAATATCTTGCTTTTCCTCAAGCAAAGCTTCAACAAACACAGGAATATCATCCGGATAATGCTGTCCGTCGGAATCTATAGTAATTGCGTAATTGTAGCCTAATTCTTTTGCCTTTCTGAAACCGATTTTAAGTCCGTTTCCCTTTCCTTTGTTTTCAGGTAAATTAATTACATCAATTTGAGAATAATCATGTAAGATTTTCGGAGTAGAATCAGTCGAGCCGTCATTGACTACAATAATATTTTGAGTATAATCCAAAACACCGTCGATCACTCTTTTCAGAGTTTTCTCGTTGTTGTAAGTAGGTATTAAAACGCAGATTTTCTTCTCGGAAATTGCATTCTGTATTTCAGGAAGGGTCATTGTTTTATTTTAATGTTGCTCTTTCTGTATCGTTAATGGTTTTAGACTGCATGGCAAATCTTTTAATATAATTTTTCAGCGTTGTATTTTGTTTGCTGTAATTATTTAAGATAAATGCTTTGTCTTCTTTAAGACTTCCTCTGTATCCTACAATTTTCGGGATGTTTTCCTGAACACTTAATCTTATTACCCTCAATTCAATATTATTAGGATTAGCTTTAATAATACTCTCCAAAGTAGTAGCGCCAGTCTTTACGAGAGATTTCCTGTTTTGTTTAACGATTTTTGCTTCCATGATCTTAGCGGCAGCCTTGTACCCGCTGGTTACAACATCTGAACCAGTCTGCTTTTCCGCATTATCGATGAAAGCCTGGGTATTTGCGTTTGAGGAATTTGCTTTTGCATAGGCGTTTCTCAATGATTCTAAATCATTTTGAAAAAAAAACATAAAAGCGGTCAGGAACGTTAAGATCAATTTCATGATGTTTATTTTTTATAGCTTACTGACATTTTTAATGCAATAGTCTCGCCAAAAGAGGTTGTATTTTTTACTTTGATCTCTTCTTCGCTTTCAGCAATGTCTAATTGAAGTTTCAGATCAGGCGTTTCAAAAGGATTAATGATCGCCATAAATTTCACATTTGAAGCGGATTTTAAGAATAATTTTCTGTCTGTAAATTCTTCCGTCAGTTCTTTTACAATCTGCATCATACAAACTCCCGGAGTCACAGGATTTCCTGGAAAATGACCTTTAAAAATGTCATGATCTTTGTTTAAAGAAATGTTTGCAATAAAACTTCCGTTTTCTGTTTTTTCGTATGATTCTAAAGTATAAAAGTCTGTAAGAATGGTCTGCATAGATTATTTTTTCGTATTAAAGGTATAATAAACTCCTGCCTGAAGCAAAACATTAGTCCTGTTTTCATCATTGCTGTAAGCAACTTCTACAATCCCCTTTTTAACTCTTGCTTCAATCCCGAAATTATTGGTAATATCATAACCTGCACCCAGCAAAAAGCCTAAATCAACATTGTTAGAAGGACTAAACCCTTTGTCTTCTAGGGCGAAATCAATCGAAGGTCCGACATGGATGTTGAATTTCTGGAAATAAAATTTGTTAACAATTTGCAATGACAGGTACGAGATCTTCGGCTCATAAGTTTCATTAGCTACTCTTATTTTGCTTCCTTGTCTGGAATAATTAAGTTCGGGTTGAAGGGCGTAAAATTTCGTAAATCTGATATTTCCGAAAAGACCGACATAGAAATCTGCGATAAAATCTGTTTCTTCCTTTTGATAATTGGGATAATAATAATCAGGATCTTCGTCAAACCAATTATAAATACCGTTATCAGATTGAGTAAATTTAGCAAGATTTAAACCTGCTCTGATTCCAGGATTAAAAGTTACCTGAGCAAAAGACAGGCTTGAGATTAAGATGATTAAGAAAGTTAGCTTTTTCATGTTAAAAGTTATTCAGTTTCGGTTATTTGAAATAGTTTTATATTGATTTTGAAATCTTTATGTTGAAGATTCAAACTATCCGCGAAGATATGTTTTTTTGCATCAAAAGTAAAATCGATTTTTTCCTTGTTGTTTTTTGTATAAATAATCTGTTTTAATAAATCATTTTCTTTGTTGAAGAACAAATAATAGGTTTCTTTATCAATTTTTGAGAGATAGATTTTAGAATTTTCGTTTTCAAAACTTTCGCTTACAGGATATTTTTGTTTTAACAATTGTTGAAAGTCATTCTTTAAAAAATTAATCACAATTTTTTTATCTAAATCAGGAAGTACATAATTCAACTTAAAATCATTATCCGAAACTTCAAAATCAATTAATTTATTTCCAAAATCAGAAGTTAATGCTACGCGATGTGTGTTTTCGTTAATTTTTTTTATAATTAAAATGCCGCTTACGTGATTTTTATAAATATCCATTTGACATTTATAAACATAATCTTCATTGGAAGAAAAGTATAAATTTTCAACTATTTTCTCGGAATTCGGCACAGATTTTACGTCTGTTAGTTTATACGTTTTACACGAAACAAACAGCAAAAAAATCAGGCTATAAAGAAAACTCTGAAGCAGGAATCGGCGCATTGATCTTAGTGTTTTTGAAAACGATATTGGTGGTATCTCCCGAAGCTTCCGTCATATTTACCTGAGAAACTGTAGTTTGGTTTTTTGGAAAAGATAATTCAATCTGCTTAATGTATTTCAATAGCTGAGTAGATTTGGGAGTAAATTTTGCAATATTGTAATTTGAATTTTTAAAATAAGTCACAGTAAATTCAGGATCGTTGAACATTTTTCCGTTTGAGCTTCCGACAATCAACTTATTGATTTTTTCGAAAGTTTTACTTTTTGCATCGACAGAAGATTTTTTTCCCTGATCGTTAATAAAAATTTTATTATCCTTAAAAACAATGCTGTACTGATAAGGTTTTGTGTATTTCCAGCTTAAAATGTTTGGTGTTTTTAAAGACATTTTTCCGTAAGTGATGATGCTTTTATCCAAAAAATCCATTTTCTTGGTTTGGGTAAAATCACTTTGTAATGTTTTTATTTCCTTCGTTTCAGATGAAACTTTTGTTACAAAAGCTTTTGCCTCAGCTCCTGTCATTGCCGTGTTTTGGGCAAAAAAGAAGCTGGAAACTAATAAAAATGCTCCGAAAGCAATATTTTTAATCATTTTTTATAAATTCGGTTTCGTTGTTAATTTAAATTGGATTTTATCCAATTCTTCGTCCCTTCGGCACTCCCATCAATTGTAAAAGTTGAATATTTTTTATCCTTCAAAAATAGCAATAAATCTACTAAAACATTGTACGTTTTCTCCGAAGTGTCGTGAAGAAGAATGATGCTTCCTTTTTTTAAACCTTTTGTTACTTTTTTATAAATTTTTTTCTCATCGTCGGTGATTGTATCCAAAGAACGGACATTCCAGCCGATGCTTTTTTTGTGAGTTTTTTTAATAGCTTTTGCAATATTCGGATTGGTGACACCGAAAGGAGGGCGATAAAAATTGGTTTTTACATTTCCAACATTTAAGATTACTTCATCACAATTTTCAATTTCTTCAATCATTTTTGAAGTTGATAAAAATCCGGTATTATTTGAATGTGAAAGGGTGTGATTTCCAATTGTGTGACCTTCTGCTATAATTCTTTGGAAAGTTTCAGGATATTTTTCAATCTGTTTTCCGATACAGAAAAATGTTGCTTTTACTTGATTTTCTTTTAAGAGATCTAAAAATTTGGGGGTAAACTCAGTTGGTCCATCATCGAAAGTCAAAGCGACTTCTTTGATTTTTGTTCTTTTATGGGTAAAACTATTGACAAAATACCCAAGTTCAATATCGAAAGATCCCCAAACAACTACCGCTGAAAACAGTAAGAAACAAAACAGATATACCCAAAAAGTCCCATGAAACGCATAAATAAACACGTTGCAAAAAAGATAAAATAGGATAAATGGATAGTGTTTCATCTTTTATACTTTTGAATTTTTGGTTTAAAATTTTAAGTTTCCTTAAAACAGTGTGTTTGTCGCTCAGAGCGAAATGAAGTGTAGCGTGGAATCTAATCATCATTAATAGATTTCTCCTTTGTCGAAATGACAATATAACTGCAAAATCAAGAATGAATTTACGATTTTATAATCAAGCTTTCTCCAACAAAACCAGACTATGATCATTTCCTCCCAAATGATTATACAAAAGAATATTTTTAATTTCCTCTTTTTTCACAGTATTAATCATCATCACTTCCGGAATCTGCTGATCTTTCAAAATATGACAAGCCATAAACGTTGAAAAACCGCTTGCCGTATTAAATTCTCCACTTAAATGTTTGTAATACAACAAAGCTGAATTTTGAAATAAATCCATTGCTTTTGTATAATAAATATCAGACTTTGCATCTCCGCTAAAACCTAATATGACCGCATCAACATCATTATTCGTTAAATTATTTTTAGCTAAAAAATCCTTAATGAACTGTTGAGTTTCTTCAAAATTCAATCTGCTGCTGATTTGAATATCTTTCAATTGAGCGTAAGAATTTTCTGTTTTATCTTTTCCTAAAACAAAAAAACTTGCGCCTTCTCCCCAAATTACTCCATCAGTTGTTGAATTTAAATAGTCAACGGGAAGATTTTCTTCTTTTTTAATGGTTTTGTTTAATTTATACAATTCCATGGTTCTATCGGTCTGTTCGTCTGTTGAACCTACCAAGACATTATCGGCTTCACCATCATTAATCTGCAATTTTGCATCCAAAAACGAAAATTCCAGAGACGAAGAAGTATTCACATAAGTGAAATTATAAGCGTGACATTGCAAACCTAAAGCGATTTGTCCTGCAACGGTATTGTGTGTTGATTGAATAAAAAAGGTCGGAGTCAGAAACTCTTCATGATTATCAATCACATTTTTTAAAAATTTTTCAGAATCTTGGGAACATCCCATTCCAGTTCCTACAATAATGGCATCTGGATTTTCAATTCCGGCTTCTTGTAAAGCATAATGCGATGCTACAGAACTCATTTTTACCGTTTTAGACATTCTTCTGCTCATCGCGGGAGGAATGAATTCTTTGTAATTTGGCTCAATAGCTTTTATAACCTGAGCTGAATTTTCAGGTTTAAGGTTTTGTGAAAAATTTTCATTTAAAGTGTCCTGAACCGATATGCAGGCTGCACTGTTAATGTAAACTGGAATCATGATTTCGAGAAAATTAAGGTTGAACAATTTCCGCCAAAACCAAATGAATTCGAAAGAACATGATTAATATTTTTCTCCTTTAATTCAGTAACCGGTGTCAAATCAAATTCTTCCATCTTTGTGTTAAAATTAAGATTTGGAAAAATGATATTATTTTGAATCGCCAACAATGAATAAACTGCTTCAATTCCGGCTGCTGCCGCCAAAGTGTGACCTGTAAAAGCTTTCGTAGAACTGAATTCCGGAACTTGGTTCTCACCAAAAATTCTGATCATCGCAATTCCTTCTGATAAATCGTTATTGGGTGTTGCTGTTCCGTGAACATTGATATAGTCGATATTTTCTTTCTTTAAACCGGAAATTTTTAAAGCCTTTTCCATAGCTAAGAATGCACCTTGTCCGTTTTCCGAAGAAGCGGTTTGATGATGCGCATCGTTGGCATTTCCATAACCGGAAAGATAGCCTAAGACTTTTTTATTTTCTTTTTTCACGATTTCATCAGACTCTAATACGATAAAAGCCGCAGCTTCACCGAGATTAAGCCCTTTTCTGTTATGGTCGAAAGGAGTATTGTAAGAATCGGTAAGAATCATCAATGTATTGAAACCATTCAAAGTAAATTTTGAAAGGGAATCTGTTCCGCCAACGATAACACGATCCAACATTCCGTTTTTAATTAATTTTGCACCCATCATAATGGCATTGGCTGCTGACGAACAAGCCGTGCTGATGGTCGAAACCATGCCTTTTAGACCTAAATAATCTGCAATTGCCAATGATGAATTTCCCGCATCATGAGAGTCGATATATTTTTGCTTTTCAGGAAAGTCTTCGTAGGTGTAGAAATATTTTTCAGTGATGTCCATTCCGCCAACGCTGGTTGAGGAAATCAATCCGGTTTTATATTCATTAATGTCGGAAATTCCGGCATTTTCTACGGCTTCTTTTGCAGCAACCATACCTAATAAAGCAGTTCTTGTTACATTATTATCTTCATTAAGCTGAAGTTTTTGTGCAAGTTCTTCGTTAGACAATTTTATTTCACCTGTTTTAATATTTCCGGCATGACGGGTTTCAAACAATTGAATGTCTGAAATTCCGTGTTTCCCGGATTTTAACGAAATAAAATTTTCTTCTACATTGTTTCCGATGGAAGAAATGATGCCCATTCCTGTTATGGCAATTTTTTGACTCATTTTTACAAAATGTAACAATGTATCAATTTAAAAGCTTACCAATTGCTGGACTGCTACATTGATACATTGGTATATTAATTATTTCGTTCTGTTTTCTTCAATGAATTTCGCCATTGTGTCGATTGATTCGAAAATTTCCTTTCCTTTTTTAGGATCGGCTAATTTTATTCCATATTCTTTATCAAGAAGAACAATTAATTCTAAAGCGTCGATAGAATCCAATCCAAGACCTCCTCCGAATAACGGATCTGTATCTTTGATTTCTTCTATTGCAACATCTTCAAGATTAAGTACTTCAATGATTTTGTGCTTTAATTCTTCTCTTAAGTTTTCCATAAAAATTATTTTAATGTATCAATGTAGCAGTGTACAAATTTACCAAGGGATTACCGCAAATTATTGTTACATTGTTGTATTATTAAATTGTTATATTACAAAGTAAGCAAATATACAAAAGCTTTATAACTTTCCTGATAGAGTTCAACCCAGCCACACAATACTTTATCGGCCTTGCCGGACTGTAAAATCTGTTCTGAGTAATCGTTTAAAAAAAATTCATCAAATTCATCCAAAACAAAAAAAGCATTCTCTGTCTGCATTTTATGTTTGATGCTGATTTCGCCCACGCAAATATTCGGTAAAGTATAAACAAAAACAGCAGGACTCGGAAAATAATTTTCCTGAGAATTGATGCTTTCCTGATATTTAAAATCGGTGTCTAAACTTGATGATTTATTGGCAAAAACCAATGCAGTTCTGCTGTGGTCTTGATCTTTTAAAATCATTTCAGAAGCAAGAAAAGCGAGTTTGCTTAAGTTATCCATTTTATGAAATTTTGGATAACTTAGTTCTAAACTTTTATAGGCTTCTTTTGCAAAATCTGAAAAATTTTCGGATTGAGTTTCAAAAATAATTTCGTTATTAAAAATAATTTTTGAATTTTCTATAGTGCAAATGTCTATCTTCTTCATTAATAAATTTCAAAAAGTTTAAGGCTTTTGCTCCGGATTTTGATGAGTATTGAAAACAGCAAAAACAATAATATTATTTTCTATAATTTGATAAATGATTACGTAAGGGAACTTTTGAATGTATGCCTCCCGTAAGTTTCCTTTTTTTAAAGGAAAGTGCAATGGATTATTTTGAATTCTGAAAAAATAAGATTCAATTTTTTGTGCAAATTTTTCTCCGAGTCCAATTTGTTGACTTTCATACCATAATGCAGCTTCTAGCAAATCGGCTTCAGCATTTGGAGATAAAGAAAATTGATAAATCATAATTTTTTCATCAATCTTTCTTTTACTTCCTCCCAGCTTGATGTTTTTACTTCTCCTTTCAGATATTTTTCACGCTCTTCTTCGATTCGGTCATAGATATAATCCGGGACAGCTGGATAATTATCCTCCTGTTCTTCAGCATCAATAATTCCTTTGAAAATACGTAGAATTCTCTCATCCGCAATATCAATGAATTCATGAATTTTTTTTCTGATTTCTAAAGTAGATTCCATTTTCTAAAACTTTATATCTATCAAAATTACAAAATTATTTTTATGCTTTTTCTAAAACAATTGCTGCATTACACCCTCCAAAACCTGAAGCTGTTTTCAAAATATATTTGATTTCAGCAGGTTGGTTTTCTTTTATAATATTCAAAGGTTGGGAAGTTCCCGTTTCTTTAAAGTTTTTAGATGGAATTAATGTATTTTTCAAAGCACTTTCCATTGAAATAATGCTTTCCAATAAACCCGATGCTCCTAAACAATGTCCGTAATAGCCTTTCATGCTGTTCAGGGGGGTGTTCTGTAAATCCATTCTGTTGAAAGCAATGGCTTCCATTTCGTCGTTGTATATTGTTGCGGTTCCGTGTGCAGAAATAAAATCGATTTTCTCTGCAGGAATATTAGCCTCCGTCACAGCATTTTTGATGCTCGCAAATAATCCGTCACCAGTTCTTGAAGGACCGGAAATATGATTGGCATCGTTGATGGCCGAGTCTCCTAAAACTTTAAAACGAAATCTTTCGTTTGAGATTGCTTCGTCACTTCGTTCCTCGCAATGACCTGTAATATAAACTGCTGCAGTTGCTTCACCAATATTGATGCCGTTACGGGTTTTGTCATAAGGTTTGCAAGGTTCTGTTCCGATTGCCTGGAAAGAATTAAATCCTGAAATCACAAATTCAGAAATTTCATCTCCGGCAATAACAAAAGCGTCTTTATATTTTCCTGCCTGAATCATATTTTTTGCAATAGCAATGGCCATTACCCCTGAAACACAGGCATTGGACACTACAATCGGTTTTGTTTTAAATCCGAAAAAATCCGCAATTTTTTGAGCCAGATTGGAAAGAAAAACACCTTCCGGTAATGTTGACTGGTTTTTTAATAAACTGATATTTCCTTTTGTTGTAGATAAAATAAAAGCGGTTTCTCCTGAAATTTGATGTCTTTCAACTAAAGGTTTTAAGCTCAACAAAAACATTTTTTCCAGTCTTGTAAAGTCCTGACTGGCGAAGTTTTTCCTGAATTCCTCTTCTAATTTTTCTGAATCAATCATAGAAGCGTAAAAAGCTTCCTGATTCTCTATGATTTTATGTAAGGCTACGCCGGATTTTCCTTCCAAAAGGGCATTCCAATTTGAAGAAACATCGAAACCTAAAGGCGTGACGCAGTTGTAATCTGTAATGTAAACCGGCTTTCTCATAATCCCATTTTATCTTTCCAAGCCTGAAAAAACTCGGGATTGTATAAGCATAAATTATTCTCAGAATCCAGAAAAACCTGAATTGTTTCTCCACTGCACACCAATTTATTTTCCTGATTGAAAATTTCGTATTTATAGATCAGTTTTGCAGAAGTTGAATTAACAAAAGTGGTTACGATATTGAAGGTTTCACCATATTTTAAAGGAAGAAAATGTTCGCAGGTACTTTTTACGATCGGTGTTACAAATCCTGATTTTTGAATGTCAAGATAAGTTAAGCCATGCTGCCTTCCAAAAGCTTCCCTTCCGTCCTCGAAATAGGTAATGTAATGCCCGTGCCAGACAATTCCCAAAGGATCTGTCTCATTGAATCTTACGCGTACTTCTTCCGTACAACTTAATATGTTTTCCTTAGACTGCATTCTGTTTTCTTTCGTAAAAAATGGAAATGGTTACCATCGCAATATAAAATAAAAATAATAAAGCCAGCTCTTTGGCTATTCCTGAAATTCCGCTGTTTCTTAAAATAATGTCGTAATAAGCATTTAATCCCCAGTTCATGGGTGAGAATTTTGCAATGGTCTGCATAAATTCAGGCATTAAGAATACGGGAACCCAAATTCCTCCGACTGCTGCCAAAACAACTACAGAAGTTGCGCCAAACGGAGCAGACTGTTCCTGAGTATCAGCTAAAGTCCCTAATAGAACGCCAAAACCGATCGCTGCCAATCCTGCAAAAATCGTTACGACAATTAAATGAAACATTTTTCCAGTAACATCAAATTGTGGTAAATCCATGTAAGGGAAAAGGTAAATTCCTACCGCAACCATCAGTAAAAACTGAATGATACAGATGATAAGATATGTAAATGTTTTTCCTAAAATATGAATGTAATACGGAGTCGGACTTACTCTGACTCTTACGTTTGTTCCCTGACTTTTTTCTTTAACTAAATTAATAGATAAAGGCACAACAATAAAGAAAATCGCAAACAGTGCCCAAGCCGGAACGTTGTGTTGAACCGAGTTTGGAATGATTTCCGTGGCTCCTTTTTTAGGAGTAATTTCTTTAAAACTGATTAAATTTTTATTTTCTTCAAGATTTTCTGTAGTTCCCAGCTGATCCTGGAAAGCTTTGTAAATCTTTTTATTTTCGATCTCAAAAACCATTTTATTGATAGAATTCATTACAGAATTTTTGAATCCCGCATTGGTTGCAGGGTCGAAATACAGATGAATATCTTTAGCCTTTACCTGAACGTTCTTTTTTCCCGAAGCAGAATCTGCCTCAATTCCAAATGAGCTTACAATCGTCTGAACTTTAGCATCAATATTTGAATTCAAATCTTTCGTTAAATATTCAGGAATGACAATTGCCATTTGATAATCTCCGGAAAAAACTGCATCCTGAGCCGATTTTTCAGTATAATTGGTCAACAGTTGGAATGTTTTGCTATTTTCCAGTTCATGTTTTATATTTTTTGAAACTTCAGATTTATCTTTATCAATAAAAATAATCGGGATTTTTGAACCTTCCAGATTTTTAAACGTAGAATCCTGAATTAATGTAATCGTGATAATTAATAATAAAGGCATCACGAAAATAATGACGATTCCTCCGATATCTCTTTTCAGTAAAAGGATTTCTTTAACGAAACTTCTCCACAATTTATACAACAACATCTCTTAATTCTTTTCCGGTTAATGAAATGAAAACATCTTCTAAATTCTCTGCACTTGCCACTCTGTTCACCAATTCTTCTGGTGTTCCGACCGCATGAATTTTTCCATGATCGATGATGGCAATTTTTGTACAGAATTCTTCTGCTTCAGAAAGGTGATGCGAAGTATAAATGATGCAGGTTCCTTTTTTATTTAAATCCAAAAGGTAATCAATAATTGCTTTTTTAGACTGAACATCAACACCGACTGTCGGTTCGTCCAGAAATAAAACTTTCGGATTGTGAAGCGTTCCTGCAATAAGATTGCAACGACGTTTCATTCCTCCTGAAAATTGCTCAACTTTTTTATCAGCAAATTTTGACAAACCCATGAGTTCTAAAGATTCGTCAATGGTATTGCGTAATTTTTTATGACTTAAACCATACAGACTTCCGAAAAACATTAAGTTTTCTTTGGCTGTTAAGGTTGGGTACAATGCATATTCCTGAGGAACGATCCCGATGATTTGTCTTAATTTAAAACCGTCTTTTTGAGGAGATAATCCATTAATTTTAAACGTTCCTGAAGTAGGTTTTATCAACCCCGAAAGCATAGAAATCAAAGTCGTTTTTCCTGCTCCGTTGGGTCCTAGGATTCCGTAAATCTCATTTTTATCGATATTTAATGAGATATCATTTACAGAAAACTCTTCTGCATGTTTGTACTTTTTATAGAGATTTTTTATTTCGATGATATTCTCCACGTTAGATCGCTTTTCTCAGTTTTTTATAAAAAGCTTCTTCCAAATCGGCGATATGAAGCATTGATTTTGAAAGCTCGTTATAAATATTACTTTTTGAATTTCTGTTTTTGTAAACTCTTGCAATATCTACGGCGAAATCTCTCCAAAGGTCACCGATGGCAGTGATTTCTTTTGAAAGTTCTTTTAATTCGTCATTTTTAAGAATTACAGCAGCTTCTTGCAAAAATGCACCGTAAATAAACCTGAACCCGCCACCGCCGGTTCCGATTTCTTCCTGCATTCTGATCAATTGCCCGAGATAATGATTGGTTACTTTTGTACCTTTTTTCTCGGCCCATTTCGGGATATTTCTTGCTACCCATCTCATGGCTCTTACGCCAATAATAGGAACGGGAGCGAGCATATTTTTACAAGTATCTTTAATGCCTTTTTTGATGGCTTCTTCCAGATTTACATGTTCCGGAATGTAGGTAGGGTAGTACATATGTCCTTTTGGAGGGAGTGCACCTTTGGCATATCTTACTTTTTCCAATTCTTCTTCGGAAAGTGATGTAGTGTAATCCATTACTGGATCACTGATCAAGAATTTTCCGTTTTCTTTTCCATAGACTACCAAATTGTGGGCATTGAAATGGAATTTATATTCTTCAGGGAAATAAGTAAGGTTAAAAACCCCAACCTGAAGTCCTGTAGGAATATTTTTTTCTAAATTTCTCTCTAACGCTAGTTGAGCTTCTTTTGGGTTAGAAAATTTTTCTCTTTTAATTTTAATTCCCAGTCTTTTTGCCGCTTTGCTGAAAATAGCTCCGGGCATTGGTCTGTAACTAAAACCGGGTGCAAAATTTACTTTTAAGAAAGGTAAGTACACGAAAAACAATCCGGAACCTATTCCGAAGATCATGGGTTCGCTGAGTTTTAATCCTTTGTTAAGTAATAAATTAGAGGCAACACCGTTTTCGCAATGTGCTGTTTGGTGATGTTCAAAATTGAGTTCCATTATTTTCCGTCGAAGTTTTTTAATTCATCCACTGAAATACCGAATGCATCGGCGTATTTTTTCAGTGCAGAATCGCTTAGTGTCTTAAAAATTTTTGGTTTTGCGTGTCTTTTCACTCGCCACTGCCACATTCCGACATAGGCTGCAAGAACCGGTATATCCATTTTATTTAATTCCATAAAATAAATAATAGGACTTACTATATTATTAGCAACGTTTTGTTTTGCTTCTTCTATTCTTTCATTAATTAAAGCTAAAGACTCTTCTAGAGCAGCTTTTTTAGCTTCCCAACCGATGCTGTTGGCGGTTGTGTAGTTGTTGTTTTCATCAGTCACGTACAAAACCTCGGTCATATTTGCCGATTTCAGGTTGCTTTCGTCTTGAGGAAGGTCTTGCTTTTTCATCTAAATATTTTTAAGTTTTAGATCTCAGATGAAAAAAATTCACCTGTTTTGTGATTAACGGTATCGATCGGCTAAAATAGTGAAAATAGATTATATGTAAATCATATTATATTTGGTGATATCAACAACCTTTAATTCATTGATAAATAAACAAAAATTTCGCAAAATATCCCATATTTGTAAAATGGATGATCTGTAACAACTGCATGATATATTCAGACTAATCTATTTGAAATTTGATTAAATAAATATTACTATGAAGAAATTTTTTATTTCTGTTTCGCTTTTTTGTATGCTGAGTGCAATGGCGCAGAAATTTGAAACACAAAAACTGACGGACAATCAGGGTTATACCTATGAAACTGTGAAAAACGATCTGTCGGGTGTGAGAGTATATACATTAAAGAACGGATTGAAGGTGTATCTGGCGAAAAATGAGGACGCCCCGAGAATTCAAACGTATATTCCCGTAAGAACGGGTTCAAACAATGACCCGAGTGATAATACGGGATTGGCTCACTATCTTGAGCACATGGTTTTCAAAGGAACTTCACATTTGGGAACTCAGGATTGGGCAAAAGAAAAAGTATTGCTTCAACAGATCTCTGATCTTTATGAGCAGCATAAAGCAGAAAAAGATCCTGAAAAGAAAAAAGCACTGTACAAAAAAATCGATGAGGTTTCTCAGGAAGCATCGAAATATGCCATTGCTAATGAATATGATAAAGCAATTTCATCTTTGGGAGCAACAGGAACCAACGCCCACACCTGGTTGGATGAAACGGTTTATAAAAATAATATTCCTGCAAACGAGCTTGAAAAATGGCTTAAAGTAGAAAAAGAACGTTTTTCTGAATTGGTTTTAAGACTTTTCCATACAGAATTGGAAGCGGTTTATGAAGAATACAACAGAGCTCAGGATAACGACGGTCGTTTGGTAAATTATGCTTTGATGGAAGCGCTTTTCCCGAAGCATCCAAACGGACAGCAAACTACAATCGGGACTTCAGAACACCTGAAAAGCCCTTCAATGGTAGCAATTCATAAATATTTTGACACGTATTATGTTCCTAATAACATGGCGGTTGTTTTGGTTGGAGATTTGGATTATGATAAAACGATAAAATTAGTTGATCAGTATTTCGGTTCTTTCAAATACAAAGAATTGCCAATGAAAAAAATGGTAACGGAAGCTCCAATGACTTCAATTGTTACCAGAACAGTGAAAAGTCCTTCAACACCGAGAATGACAATGGCTTGGAGAACCGATTCTTACGGAACTCAGGAAGCAAGATTGGCTGATGTTGTTGCTGAAATCTTAAGCAACAGAGGGGATGCAGGTTTGATTGACCTTAATATTAATCAAAAACAAAAAACGTTAGGCGCAGGAGCTTACGAATCTCCATTTAAAATGTATGGTTCTTTTGCGTTGACGGTAACTCCGAAAGATGGACAAAGTTTTGATGATGCTAAAAAATTATTGCTGGATCAGTTAGATTTAGTTAAAAAAGGTCAATTTCCTGACTGGATGCTGAAAGCTATTGTGAATGACAAAAAAGTTCAGAGAATGAAGACTTGGGAAACTGCAGACGGTTTGGCAACTAATCTTTATGATACTTACATCAACGGAAGAACCTGGCAGCAGGAACTGGACGAAATTAATGAATATGAAAAAATTTCAAAATCTGATGTTGTAAAATTTGCGAATGAATTTTTCAAGGATAATTATGTAGTTGTCTACAAAGAAAAAGGAGTAAATGATAAACTGGTTCGTGTACAAAATCCGGGAATTACACCAATTAAACTGAACAGGGATGCTCAATCGCCTTTTCTGAAAGACGTTTTAGCGATAAAGCCAGCTGAAATCAAACCTGAATTTATTGATTATAAGGCAGCAATTCAAACATCTCAGATTAAAGATAAAAAAATAAGCTTCGTTAAAAATAAATACAACGAGATTGCTCAGGTTAACTATATTTTCCCTTTCGGAACAGATAATGACAAAGAATTGTCTCTTGCGATCACGACTTTGGAATATTTAGGAACAGATAAATATTCTCCTGAACAGCTGAAAGAAGAATTCTATAAACTTGGAATTTCAAACTCTTTCAGAACTTCAAATGACCAGACAGTGATCACGTTGAGCGGACTTGAAAGCAATATGCAAAAAGGAGTTGAGCTGATGAATCATTGGCTGAACAACGTAAAAGCAGACAAAGCAATCTACGATCAGACTGTAAAAACGATCTTAGAATCAAGAGACGTTGCGAAAAAAGATAAGACAAGAATCATGACTGCATTGACTAATTATGCGAAATACGGGAAAGATTCAAGAATGACGGATATCGTTTCTAAAGAGCGTATGCAAAGCATCAATGTTGATGATTTAATGAAAAAAATCAAGACGATCACTCAATATCCTTACGAAGTTTTCTTGTACGGAGAAGATCAGAAAGGGTTGGAAAAAGCAGTTAAGCCTTACATTGCCAACACGACCTTACAGCCTGCAAAAGCAAAAGTATATGCTGAGCCTGCAACTGAAGGAAAAGTATATTTTACCAATTACGACATGGTACAAATGGAAATGTCTAAAATTGCAAAAGGCGACAACGTAAATCTTGGAAACTTCGGAAAAGCGAATGTTTTCAACGAATATTTCGGACGAGGATTGTCTTCGATTGTTTTCCAGGAGATCAGAGAAAGTAAGTCGTTGGCATATTCTGCATATGTTTCTTATGCTACAGCAAACGAAAAAGATCACCCGAATTATGTGACAAATTATATCGGAACTCAGGCAAATAAATTACCTCTGGCTGTAACGGCAATGAATGATTTAATGGCTCAATTGCCACAAATCCCGGCTCAGTTTGAAAATTCTAAAGGTTCTGCATTGAAGCAGATTGCATCCAACAGAATCAACAGAACAAGTATTTTCTTTAATCAATTAGCACTGAAAAAATTAGGCGTTGATTATGATATCAGAAAAGATATGTATGCTGAAATCCAAGGATTGAGCTTGCCTCAGCTGACAAGCTTTTATGACACTGAGATCAAGCCATTGAAATATAATACAGCCATCATCGGGAAAAAAGAAAACCTGAATATGGAATCTATTAATAAAATGGGAGAATTTAAAGAAGTAACTCTTGAAGAGATCTTCGGTTATTAATTTTCAGATTAAAATAATATTGAAAGTGAGGTAGAAATGCTTCACTTTTTTTTGCTTCTTTTATTGCGTATTAACCGCAGATTTACACAAATTTTCACAGATGTTTGCGTTTTATTTTGCGGATAAATATTTTATACATTTTTATTATTCTCAATCATCTGTGAAAATTTGTGTAAATCTGTGGTTAAAATCAAAAAAACAAAAAAGCTGCACAAAACGTACAGCTTTTATATATGTAAAGTAAATTTTTCTATGATTTCACTTCCTGAATAAACAAATTGATTTCAGCTCTGATCAATAATTCATCATTATTAAAAGTCTCACAAAAAATATTACAGATATTTTCATATTGAGAAATCAATGATGCTTTTGAAATAATCTTATCACCAACTTTTGGCAGGGCAAAAACTTCAATTTTCTTAATGTTGGTGATAAAACCGATCACTTTAGTATCTGCTTCAGGGTTTTCGAAGAAACTTTGTCCGAAAATTGATGAGCAGGTTTGCGCTAAATTTTCAATTAATCCGGCTTCCACAAATTCATTATTATGTACAAAAATATTGTCTTCCAGAATTTCAAAGGAAGTCACGACTTTTTCTTTGGTCAGTTCCAAAATATAATCAGCCATCAACATCGGCTCGCGATGCGGCAGAAAATTGTGTATGTTGATGATATTATCTTCCTTGATTTCCATTACAATTATTTTACAACAGTTTTCATTTGGGATTTTGCGATAACGGTTTCATTGATCTTAGTGATAATTTCCACCAACGTTACGCCCATCATTTCATTAAGAATTGTCGCTTCCGTTATGAGCTGATCTCCGACTTTCGGTAAAACTTCGGCTTCAAAAGATTTGATAGCACCAATATAACCTGTCGGTGCTTCTTTTCCCAATAAATAAAATTGATATCCCGTGTGTAAAGCCACACTTTGCGCCTGATGCTCGATCAATCCTGAAGCCTGAAAAATCCCGTCCTGAACAAAAATGTTATCCTCCTTTATTTCAAATCCTGAGATCAGATGATTTTCAGAATAGGCTGCAATGCTGTTGACCATTACAAAAGGGAATCGCTGCGGAATTAAGCTTTCCACAAAATTTTGATCGGATGTCGGTAATTTGTTTTCCATTAGCAAACGGTTAACAAGGCACAAGAATAGGCAAATCTTCCACTTTCAGGAACGCAAAGAAGCACTTTTTCTCCTTTTTTCAATCTCCCTGAATTCATCAATTGCTCTAGAGCGATAAAAATAGAACCTGCGCCGATATTTCCCACTTCAGATAGGTTATAGAACCATTTTTCCCAAGGGAAATCCAATCCTACATTAGCAAATTCGTTTTTTAAGCCTTCTTTAAAATAACCTGAAGAAATATGTGCCAAAACATGGTCAACAGTATCCGGATCAAGATTATGCTTGTCGAATGAAGATCTCAAACTTTCGGCACCTTTCACCAAAATATATTTATCTAAAATTTTAGTGTCTTGTTTTAATGCAAAAATTGATTGCTTCAGCCATTCGTCAGAAGGGTAATCTGCCCAGGATTTTAAGCTTCCGTCTTCCTGCTTTTCACAGCCGGAATACATACAGGCTTCGATCTCATGAGCGTAAGAATAGAAATCAATGAATTCTATTTTTAAAGAAACCTCATTTTCTCTCGGTTTGTTTTCCAATAAGAAAGCTCCGGCACCGTCAGAAAGCATCCATCTCAGGAATTCTCTTTTGAAAGCGATGATCGGTCTTTCTTCTAATAAAACTAAATTTTCTGCTTCATGATTGAATTTATCAGCAGTCATCCATGCAGACATTCTTTCAGAACCGGCACAGACAGCTTTTTCCTGAACTCCCGCTTTAATGGAAAGAAATCCGTAGTTCAATGCATTCATCCCTGAATTACAAAGACCTGTTGCCGTATTAATTTCAATAGATTTTCCGATGTTTAATTCACCATGAACCATTGATGCATGCGAAGGCTGAATCTGATCCGGAGAAGTTGTTCCCACAGACAGTAATTTCATGTCTTCTTTTTTGAAGTTTTCATCAAAAAGACCTTCGATAGCTTTTGCTGTAATTTGTGCGTTGGTATGAGTAGGGTTTCCTTCTTTGTCTAAAGCGTAATATCTTGTCGTAATTTTATTATTTCTTAAAATAAGAGCTTTTGCCTTAGAGGGAGCGTCATTTATATAACCAAGATACGTTTCCATTTCATCATTTGAAACCGGCTCATTGGGTAGGTATGTTGATGCTTTTGTTATAAATACGTCGTACATTCTATTTTAAATTAATTCCTTGTAAATATTCTCTTTGTTTTTTTCTTTTTAACCAAAAAATTGGTGTTGTCAGCAGGTGTAAAACTAAAACTATCGGCGAAATAATCCAGATAGCTGCCATCAAATATACCTTAAAGAATTTTATCAGCAATGG
>Ga0157375_10000335_pt1 | contig 42492 bp, 31 predicted proteins | sample M35metaG_FD_115311 | JGI IMG/M metagenome (GOLD analysis project Ga0157375, IMG submission 115311) | Miscanthus rhizosphere microbial communities from Kellogg Biological Station, Michigan, USA - M3-5 metaG | ecosystem: Host-associated > Plants > Roots > Rhizosphere > Soil | place: USA: Michigan...
CCGGTTTACCCCCCAAATCCCTGCCGAATTCCGGCCAGCGTGTTTGACGGGGCGCTTAAGATCAAGATCAAGAGCAAAAGCACAGCGGCCTGACAGCCGGCTTGAGTGGTGTGGAGCAAAGGCAAAGGCAAACGCGACCCACTGTAGGAGCCGGCTTGTCGAATCGTCGCACCGCGGTGATGGTCGTCAACGATGGCGCTAAAAACCAGGCAGAACCCGGTGTCCTCATTGTGGGAGCTGGCTTGCCTGCGATGGCATCGAATGGGTATGCCTGGCTCACCGAGGTGCCTGCATCGCCGGCAACCCGGCTCCTACAGGGGAATGCGATCAACAAACGCTACCGGTCGGCTACCAGGACGCCGGGTTAGCCGCGCTGGGCCAAGGATGGCCCATCGCGGCGGCCCACGCTCCAAAGCCGGAGTGAGGGAACACCGAGCCTAGGCGAGGTGCCGAGTGTTGGGGCAAGAGCCTTTTGGTTACTTTTGGCTGGGCCGGCTTCCGGCTCTTTCCAAAAGTGACCCGCTGTAAGAGCGGAACCATAAGCGGCCGTTACCTAAATTCCGGATATACACCCCCCAATAACCCCCTTCAAAACCAAAACAACCGAATCAGCCTCCCCAGCCGTACACAAATTGGTAAACCCCATCAACACCCCCTGCCCACCCCCAGCCTCCAGCGTCCACCCCGACAACGCCTGCACGCCCACCCCCGCCTCACCCGCCGCCCGGGCCACCACCTCATCGGGCACGTCCACCAACAACCGCGCCAGCAAGTTAATCCCGCCCGCCTGCTCATCCACCCGCAGAAACTCCGCACAATGCGCCTGCAACGCCGCCACCAACCACCCCCGCCGTTGCGCATACAACTGACGCATCTTCTTCAAATGCCGCGTGAAATGCCCCTGCTCCAGAAAGTCCGCCGCCGTCAGCTGCAGCAATTGCGCACTGCGCTGCTGCAACACCCGGGCGCTGCGTTCAAAGGGTTCGACCAACGCCACCGGCACCACCAGATACCCAAGGCGCAACCCCGGAAACAGCATCTTGCTGAAGCTGCCCGCGTAGATCACCCGGTCATCGGCATCCTGGCTCTTGAGCGCCGCCAGCGGCTGGCCGCGGTAGCGGAACTCACTGTCGTAGTCGTCCTCCACCACCCAACTGCCCTGCTCCCGCGCCCAGCTCAGCAAGGCCTGACGGCGCGCCGGGCTCAGCGCCACGCCCAGGGGGCTCTGATGCGCCGGTGTGACAATCGCCAGCCGCGCCTGAAGCTCACGCTGCATACCTTGCTCAACATCCAGCCCGTCTTGATCCACGGGCACCGGCACCAGCGCTACGCCTTTGTGCTGGAGCAACTGTCGCGCATGCAGATACCCCGGGTCTTCGAACCAGCAACGCTGCCCCGCCATCTCCAGTGCATCGCACAACAAGGCCAGGCCGCCCGAATACCCCGCGCACACGAACACCTGGGACGGCGCGCACTCCACGCCGCGGTACAGCGCCAGGTAGCTGGCGATGGCCATGCGCAGGGCCTGCACGCCACACACATCGCCCATGGCCAAACTGTCAGCGTCGGTGCGCCGCACTTGCTGGGTGACCAGCCGCGCCCAGAGTTTGCGCGGGAAGGCATCCAGTGCCGGCAGGCCCATTTGCAGGGGGCGCGGGCCGGAGGTGACAGGTGCCGACACCGGCACGCTTTTCAATCCCACCTGCGCCAGCGATTCGGCAACCACCGTGCCGGCCTGCCCACGGGCTTCGAAAAACCCTTCGCTGACCAGCAACTGGTACGCCGTTTCCACTGTGCCCCGCGCCACCTTGAGTTCCTGGGCCAATGCGCGCACCGACGGCACGCGCTCGCCGGGGCGCAGTTGGCCCTGGTCGATGGCCAGGCGAAAACGCCGGTAGATTTCCTGGTACTTGGGCAGTGACGACATCGCAATCGGGCTCGGCGGTAAGACAAGGCGAAGTCTGATCATGTCCCAACCCACTTGTCCAATCATGCCCCTGTCGAGCACCGCACCGGCCACCGAAAATGGCGCATCCCCTGACGAACACAAGGATCGCACCATGAAACACCGCCTCGATTACGCCCTGGCCGCCCCTGCCGGCTACAAAGCCCTGGGTTCGGTACACAGCTATGTGCACGGCTGCGGCCTGGAAAAAGAACTGATCGACCTGGTGTACCTGCGCGTCTCGCAGCTCAACGGCTGCGCCTACTGCCTGGACGCCCACTCCCGCGACTTGCTCAAGCTGGGCGTGAGCCTGGAAAAAATCATGCTGCTGGCGGCCTGGCGCGAAGGCTTGCCGCTGTTCACACCGCGTGAACAGGCCGCCTTGGCCTGGGCCGAAACCGTCACCCACGTGGCGCAGACCCAGATCCCCGACGCCGACTACGCCGAGGCCACGGCAGTGTTCAGCGAGAAGGAAATCGCCGACCTGACCCTGGCGATTGCCCTGATGAACGCCCTGAACCGCGTCGCCATCAGCTTTCGCAAAGTGCCGGCGGCGATCAAGGCGCACCTGGAGAACCTGAACGATGAATGAGCACGTCAAATTCACCCCCATGGAAACCGAAGCCGACTGCCTCGCCAGCTTTGCCGTGATGCAGCAGCTGCGCCCGCACCTCACGGATGCGCCAGGGTTTGCCCGGCAAATCCAGCGCCAGCGGGAGAACGGCTATCACCTGCTGGCCGCCTGCGAGAACGGCAAGGTCATCGGCCTGATCGGCTACCGGCACACCGAGAACACCCTGTATGGCCGCTTCATCTATGTGGATGACCTGGTGGTAGACGCCGCGCTGCAACGCCGGCGCCTGGGGGAACAACTGCTCGAGCGCGTGCGCGAGGAAACCCGCGCCCTGGGTTATCGCTACCTGGTCCTGGACACCGGCCTGCACATGGCCCTGGCCCAGCGTTTCTACTTCCGCCAGGGCTTGTTGCCCAAGGGCCTGCATTTTTCCCAGGACCTGAACCAATGACCCGCGCCCTGCTCCTCAGTTTCAGCCCCCACGGCAAGGCCGCGCACACCTTCAAGCTGGCTCGCGCCTTTTTAAGCGACTTGGTGCCCGGGGCTGCGGTCATCGAGCGCGACTACGGCGGCCAAGCGCTGCCACCGCTGACCCGCGAGTACGCTAATGCATTGACCAGCACGGGCGGGCTGAGTGGAAACGCCACGGCCTTGTCAGAGCAGTTGATCGTTGAACTGGAGGCCTGCGACCTGCTGATCATTTGCACCCCAGTGCACAATTTCACCGTGCCGGCCGCGCTCAAGGCCTGGGTCGACCATGTGGTGCGCATCCAGCGCAGTTTCACGGTCAACGAACAGTTTGAAAAAGTCGGCCTGCTGGACGACCGGCGCACCTTTGTGCTGGTCAGTTCCGGCAATTCGCGCAAGGGCCATGAACCGGACTTTCTCACGCCCTACATGACCGCCATCCTCGCGACGGTAGGCATCCGCAGCGTGGAGTTCGTTTACCTGGGCGCCATGGTGCGGGGTGAAGATGCGGTCAAACGGGCCGTCGAGCAGGCCCATCGGCAACTGTCGGAGGCAATCAGCACTGGCCTATAAAATTAATGGCGCTAGAATCGGCGCCATTCTTTGCCCGCCTCCCTGACACGAGCCCCTCCATGAGCTTTGATTTCGACACGATCCACCCTCGCCTCGGCACCGGCAGCACCAAGTGGAACCGTTACCCGCAAGACGTTTTGCCGATGTGGATCGCCGACATGGACATCGCCGCGCCACCCGCCATTCTACAGGCACTGCACGCGCGCCTCGACCAGCAAGTGCTGGGCTACAGCGTGGCCGGCCCGGACGTTCGCGACGCCATCGTCGCAGACCTGTGGGCCAAGTACGCCTGGCGCGTGTTGCCCGAGGAGCTGTTGTTCCTGCCCGGGGTGGAGCCCGGTTTCAACATGGCCCTGCATGCCTTTGTGCAACCGGGCCAGCCCGTGGTGCTGCAAACCCCCAACTACCGTCCGATCCGCCTGGCGCCCGGTCATTGGAACCTGCCGCGCATCGAAGTGCCGTTCGAGCTGATCGACGGCGAATACCACACCCCGCTGCCCGCAATGCGCGAAGCACTCAAGGGCGCCGGCGCGCTGCTGCTGAGCAACCCGCACAACCCCATGGGCAAGGTTTTCCCACGCGAAGAGCTGCAAGCCGTGGCCGATGCGTGCCTGGAAAACGGCGCACTGATCATCAGTGACGAAATCCACGCCGAGCTGTGCTTCGACGGCCGCCGTCACATTCCTACCGCCAGCCTCAGCCCAGAGATCGCCCAGCGCACCATTACCCTGATGTCGGCGAGCAAGGCCTACAACGTGGCCGGCCTGAAGACCTGCTTTGCCGTGGTGCAGAACGCTGAAATTCGCGAGCGCTTCAACAACGCACGCTGTGGCATGGTCGACAGCGTCAGCCCCCTGGGCCTGGAAGCCACCCGCGCCGCCTACAGCCAGTGCGGCGAATGGCTGGACGCGCTGGTGCAGTACCTGCAAGCCAACCGTGATTACCTGTTGAACGCCGTGCAAACCCGTTTGCCGGGCGTGGTGATGCACGCGCCACAAGGTACTTACCTCGCCTGGCTCGATTGCAGCGCCCTGGGCCTGGACGACCCGCAGCAGTTCTTCCTCGAACAAGGCAAAGTCGGCTTGAGCGCCGGTATCGAGTTCGGTGATGACAGCCAACAATTCGTGCGCCTGAACTTCGGCTGCCCACGGGCGATGCTTGAAGAAGGCCTGCAACGCATGGAGCAGGCCCTGCGCCACCGCCAGGCCTAATTCACAACTTTTCGCAACGAGTGGCCAACCCCTGCTGTTACTGTTTTTACCGCTACGTCCCACCGGTAACAGTAGGAGTTCCATGGCATGACGACACAGCCCCTCGATCGCGCGTCCGACCCCAAAGCCCTTCCCCGCACGCCACCCAAATCCGGCGCGGCGTTCCATGTGCTGCTCAAGAACAGCGCCAACAAGAAGGTCGAGGCCCAGGACAAGACGCCGTCGGGGCTCGATGCCAGCAAGCAGCAAGGCTATGAGCTGGCCGCCAAGGACGCCACGCCACCGCCGGCCCTCGCCGACTACAAGGCCATCGGCCCACCCGACGAAGTCGGGCCCGGGCTGATCCGCTATGAAACCCAGGACGGCAAGAAAGTCATCGTCAGCGAGCACGACAGCCCGGAACTGTTCAAGCAGGTCAGCGAAGACTTCAAGGCGCTCTCCGGCGTGGTCGCCAGCCAGAATGCCGGCTATCAAAGCCTGGGCGGCGATGCCACGGCCCCGGAAAAACTCGCCGACTACAAATCCCTCGGCCCACCGGATGAAACCGGCCCGGGCGTGATCCGCTACGAGACCCAGGACGGCAGCAAGTTCGTCGTCAGCCAGCGCGACAACCCCGAAGCGTTCCAGAAAGCCAAGAACGACTACGGAAGTTTCATGGGCCTCTCCAGCAGCGAAGATGCCGGCTACAAGCGCGCCAGCGACAACGAAGTGTGGCCGCCCTACGCCGGCACCACCGTCGGCCCCGAAGATGAAGTGGGCCCCGGCCTGATCCGCTTTGAAAGCAACGGCCAGAAAATGGTCGTGGCTCGCGACGACAACCCCAAGCTGTTCGACTACCTGGCAGGCCTGCACGAGGTCTACACCCACCCGGACAAAAAAGCCGTGGTCGAAGGCGAACTCAACAACGGCGCGGTGCTCGCCGATGCCAACACCCCGGTTCCAGGGCTGAACGACTACAAGACCTTCAGCTGGAACAACGACCAGAAAGACAGCATTCTCACCTACGAACTGCACGACGGTACCAAGGTGGTGGTGTCGTCCGACGTCAGCCCCGAGCTGTTCAAGAGCGTCGCGACTGCCCATGACACCTGGGACAAGATCCACACCAGCGAAGACGCCGGCTACAAGCTGGCCGGGCCGAATGACTTCCTGAAAAACACCGATATCACCTTCGGCTCACCGGATGAACTGGGTGACGGCCTGATCCGCTATGAAACCAGCGAAGGCAAGGTCATCGTGTCCAAGGAACTCAGCCCGCAGCTCTACGACGACGTCAAGGCCAAGTGGGACGCCTTCAGCGCCGGCGCGGTGGACGACACCCGCAGCAAGCACAACCTGCCCAAGGCCGGCGACCTCGATGTGCTGAACATGGACACCGGCGTGCACGCCGATGAAAAGGACGACAAGTCGCCAACCCTCAGCGTCAGCGAACTGGCCACCACCCAGTTGATCGACACCTACCGCGCCGGCGTCAAGGACGGCTCGATTCCCAAGGATGACCCACGGGCCAAGCTGGTCCGCGCCCTGGAAGCCCAGGCCGCCTACCAGAACGGCCATGGCATCACCGGCTATGAAGAAGCGCGGCGCCCGTTCAACACCACGTGGCGCGAGTTCGATGACAAGCAGACCGAGCTGACCTCGGCCGACATGCACGACATCATCGATGGCAAAGCCGTGCAGCAACAGATCGGCGAGCTGTTCAAAGACCCGACGGTGCAGGCCGACTACAAGGCGAAGATGGACGACGCCATCAACAAGCTGCCGAACAAGGACGAGATCAAGCAGAAGCTGCTGGACCTCACAGCCAACCCGGACTACGTGCTGTACCTCAAGGACCTGCAAGACCAGGGCAAGACCTCCGAGGCGCAAAAGGACCTCAGCGACACCCTCACCTCGCTGTCGCTGTTCGACCCCGAAGCCGCGAGCAAGGCCGCGCAGAACATCCAGGCCGACGGCTTGACCACCGACCTCAACGCGATCCTCTCGGACCCGAGCAAGATCTCCGACGAGAACAAGGAACTGGCGACCAAGGACCTGTTCGGCCTGCTCAAGGGCGTGCTCAAGGGCACCCTGCTCGACCTGCCGCGCCGCTCCCAGGAAACCCTGGAAAAATTCCTCAACGAAGGCCTGCAAGGCAAGGAGAAATCCGCCGCCGTCACCAAGGCCCTGGAAGAACTCGGCGAGGTGTACAAGAACAACGGTGCGATCAGCGAAGCCGACCTCAAGACCGCCCTGAGCAAACCCTATATCCCGGTGGCCGATCGCGGCATGCTCGGCGAGGTGTTCCACACCCTCAACAGCAAGGGCATCCTCGGCTCCCTCGGCGCCGGTGTGACGATGTTCTCGGCGATTTACCAACTGGTGGGCAAAGGCGGCAAGCTGGGTGAGACCCCGGCCCAGCGCATGACCATCGCCAAGGACTTCCTCAGCTTTGCCGGCGGCTCCAGCCACTTTGTGCGCCTGGGTGACAAGATCGGCGAAACCCTGGGCAAAGGCGGCCTGGTGGACTTCCTCGGGCTGGACAAGACCCTGCCGGAAATCTGGGGCAAGAACGGCCTGCAGGAGCCGAACTTCGAATTCCGCACCAGCGAGCTGCCCACCGAGGTCAAGAACAAGATCGCCACCGCCCTGGATGCCGTGCCCGACAGCCAGTACGACGGCATCTCCAAGCTGTTCGGCGAGGGCGACAAGGCCGTCACCGAAGCCACCGAAGGCCTGGCCACCCACCTGGATGACGGCCTGGCCGCCGCGGGCGCGGCCAAGCTGGGCGCGTCCAAGTCAGCCAAGATTGCCGGCTCGGTGATCAAGGTGCTCGGCCCGGCCACGGACATCGCCGGGGGGTTTGCCGATATCGTGTTGGGCGCCCTGGCGATCAAAAGCGGTGTCGACAGCAAAGACCCATTGGCCCAGGCGGCCGGCGGCCTGCAAGTGGCGGGCGGTGCATTCGGCGCCTCGGCCGGGGTACTGGGTGCCGCCGCACTGTTTGGCGCAGGCACGGCGGCGGCGCTGACCGGGCCGTTGTTCCTGGTGGGTGTGGTACTGGCGGTGGTGGGTGGGATCATCGGCTACTTTGTCGATCACAACAAAAAGCAGAAGGCCACCGAGAAAGAAAACGACTGGTACCGCGACCTGGCCGGCGACGGCCTGCTGCAGGACAACTGGGCCGACAAGGTCGAGTACGCCCACTACGAAATCCACCACTACGGCGGCCGCGACGCGCCGACCGACGACAGTATCTTTCGCTTCCAGCAATCGGAATGGGAACACTTCGACGAAACGCCGCAAAAAGGTGGCTCGTCGAGCAACCGGCTGGACGGGGGCTTGCACAAGCACTACGAAGACCCGAACACGCCGCCCAAGCAACTGCCGTCGGACGCTCCGCCGGAGAAACCGCAACCTCACCCACCGGGGGGCAGCGGCGCAAAAATCATCTGACCGGCCTGCACATGGCCATTGACTGGCTGGCACCTTGGCGAGGTGGCCAGCCAGCTGATGGGGCTATCAGGCCGCTGGCAGCGACTCAGGCTTAGACGTATCAGCCTGGATTTTAAGGCTGTTCACCTGCAGCGTTCGGTCCGCGGAGCCGTCTCGACGCGGTGCGTTGATCACCATCATCACCCCGTCGTTGGTGATGAACACAGGTCGGGCCTTATTGTCCTTTGCATCACTGGAGAACGCCCTCGTAAAAAGCAGCGTTCGGCTGTTCCCCGGCGTGCCGTCACTCACATCAACCGACAAATCACCCGTACTCGACACACGCCATCCGGAGATCTGTGCCGCGCTGTAGTCGAGTTTGACGACACTGCTGGCCGGGTCTTCGATCACCACCTTCCTGTACCCTTTGTTCACGATGTAGGTGTTGTGCCCGCCTTCTCCCGTAATGTGGGCACCGCCCTGCACACGCACAACGTTCGCGCCTTTGCCGGTGAACACCACATCCTTTTCACCGTTGAGGGTGAACAGGTTGTTCTCATCATTGCCCTGGATAAAGCTTTCCCCGCCCTCGACCGTACTCACGCTGGAAAACGATTGAAAATACGCGATTTTCTTCACCCCCTCCGTATTCGAATCCTCGGTTTTGACCGAGATCGTATTCGTCTTGAAGTTAATCACGTGGCCTGCGTATCGAGCGGTTTTATCCTGCCCGTCTTCCTTGTACGACGTTGTCAATGCACCGGAAAATGCCAGGGTATTACGACCACCGTGACCATCGAGTGATGTTTGCCTTGGGCTGGTGCCGTCCTTGGCGGTCGTCGAACCCACTTGCTCGGCCTGCGACAACGTCTGACGGGCATCGGCGTTAAACACCACCGTATCGTCGGCGTCCCCGCCGTTAATGCTCTTTTTGCCGCCGCCCATCAAAAAGTAATTGGGCTTGGACTTGATACCCGTCACCCAATCATCGCCACCACCCAGATCCCACAGCGTGGTCTTATGCTCTCCGGGTACACCCTCTACGGCAATGACAGACTTGCCGTTCCATGAGTTGAACGTACCTGAAATATGGTCATTCCCGCCCGCGGCTTCAACCTTAGTGACTTGGCCCGGCACACTGATCTGGTGCAGCAACCAGGTAATGGGCGAATACCAGAGCGCCGGCGTCAGCGGGACCGTACCCGGCACCTGCTTGGCCTCGACATCTGTTGAGCCGATCACCACCCGCTCAAACTGTTCTTTGCCCGGGCCGTCCAGAAACGCTTGGTAGCGGGCCCTGTTCTGCTGCTCGTATTCGGTGCTGTATTTCTTTTCCAGGTAGGGCTTCATCACATCGAATCCTGGCTCAAAACCCAGGAATGATTTAACGCCGGTGACGAATTTCTGCCCTCCCGTCAGCGGTGTGTATTTCTCAATGTCTTCTACGGTACGCACAGCCGTGTAAATCATCTGCGCAGTCATCAAGACCCCCGCCACAATCAGCCCCGCCGGCCCTGCAGCACTGGCGCCCGCCAGAAACGCAGTGCCCAGGACGATCGATGTCGTCGCGCTGGCAATCGAAAATGCACCGTTGACGTAATGGTCTTGAGCCTGTTTCCCGGTGCTTTCACCTGCATCTTTAAAGGATTTGACGGCCTGGTAGATGTCAAAGGGAACACTGATGACCAGGCCGGCCCCACCCCCGACCTTTCCTATCATCTTGCCGACGCTGGACGCTTTGAAGCCAAGTACCGAAGGCCCCATCTGGCTGGCGGTATGTTGCGCCACCTTGTTCAGGCCAGCTTCGACCCCCATCCCGACATAATCGGATGCCACCGCCCCAAGGCCGATGACACCCTCTGTTGTATCGCCTTTCTGAAGGCTCTCGATAGAACTGCGCAACCCTTGATACGTGCTGAAAGCCCGAAATCCAAGCCCGGCGGCATTCGTTTTTGCCCCGGGCTTGCCAGTCGCTGGCGGGGAAAAAAAATCGGCGGGCATTGGTTTCCCGCTACGCACCAGATCACGTACTGCCGCGGATCGCTGTAATGTTTCAGCGACAAACTTCTGAAGCGTGTCAGGAACGAGCCCGCCATCGCTGCGAGTCATCAAAGGAGCGTCAGTGGGACTGCGATTGGCCGCCAGTTCGCTGACAATGTTTGCCATGCGTTCAGCGTCTTCAGGCGGCGCCGATTGCAGGTACGCCAGGAGGCGGGTGTAGTCGATCTGCACCTTACCGGTTGTATGTCCCTGCGAATCAGGGACCATTGCACCTACTACCGGCTTGCCGCCAACCTGTACCCCCATTTGGTAAAGCTCGGCGCGACTGACGTCCATCTCGCCAACGCGGATTGGCGGTTGGCTGGCGTCCTGGGCTTGCAGGCGCTTGAGTTCAGCGTCGCCCTCTCTGGAGAATGTATTGCGTCCTTGGGGTGCGGCGGGCGCTGACTTATCCGTGCTTGGCAACAACAGGTTTTCGACCGCGTTTCGGGTATTGCTGTGCAAACGCACCCCGTAGAGACGCGCGGTATAGGCGCCCTCTACCACTTGGCGTGGATTGGCGTGCGAACTGACCGGCGCGCCATCCACCAACTTCAGAAACCCGCCGGAATCACCGTTGTAATGACCCAGCATGCCGAGCTTTCCGAGCAGCAACGCCGCTTGTTTTGCGGTGATTGGAGCGTCGCCGTTGCGTTGAGCCTGGCGACCCACTTGATCCGCGACAGTGCCGCCTTTGGCCGCAGGAGGGTTGAAGAAATCATCACCGACAATCAAAACAGGAGGACGCCTCATAAACAACTGCGTTTGCGGTCGACTACCGGGTTTGGCAATGATGACATTGATGGTCGAACCCAGTGACTTCACCACACCTGGATCACTTTGCTGAAGCTTGAGCAACGCGGCTGTTATTGCGTCGGTCACGTGCTGTGACTGGTCAGGCCCCATACTGAGATCGCGAGCCATATTGAACTCGATGCCCTGAATAACAGCGCTCTCAGATTTCTTGTATTTCCCCAGTTTATCGATAACCAGATGAGCCCGCTTTTGTTCCATACGCTCAAAGGCATAGGGGTAGTCAGCCGGCCCGCGCGCCTCATTGATTGCAGCGATCAACTTCTGCTCCAGTTCGATCATACGAGGCGAAAGCGCGCTGCCTGGATGATGGCGCATAAAACGCCTTACAGCGGCTACCGCCTCTATCGCTTTATGAAACTGCGACATCCCCTTGGAGCTATGCACTTGTTTCAACTCATACGAAACTCTGTTGCAGTCGGTCATCTCGGCAGAAGATGGCCCTGCTCCCTGAAACGTCGGGTTTTCCGCCGTTGGAACATGTGAAACATTGATAATGTTGAGAGTATCCAGCCCACTGAGAGGAGCGTTGTACATAAATCTTATATCGTTTGACGCGCCAGAAAGGGCTGGCAGGTGATCAGGATTAAATACACTTATTTTGTACAGAGGTTTTCCGCCACTCTGAAATTCCGTCTCCAAAGAACCCTTCAGCGCGGGGTGTTCAAATATCTTTTTCAGTCCTTTTTTAAAGCTTTCTTTGGAAGAGAACATAGTAAAACCAAAGTTCGGATCGAAGAAGTAGTAGGCGTGCTGTCCTTGGGGATTGACAATGACACCTGCTGTCACACGGTGACCGCCAGTGCTGATCAAGAGTGTCTTGGTGGTGGGCGAGTTGAACAGTTCCGAGGCGATGGCGGCAGGAGGCACAAACTTCGTGGTCTTCGGATCATGCGCAACATCGGGATCTGTAACGACCGCGTGTACTTGAGCCAGTTTCTTGAAAAACGCCAGGGACTCAGGCGCATCCGGATCCGCAAGCGCCTGATAGATGTTACCCAGAAAGATATGCTCTTTTCCCTCGGCTATCGCCAGCGACATTAAGTGCGATATTCCTGCACATTGCCCTGGGGACAACTGGTTGATGACCCGCAGATAGAATCCCTGGGACATCGGCGTTACTTTTACACCCTCACCCGTCATTATTTTCGTAAACAGATTGACATCTTCAAGTCTTTCGTTACCCAGTCGCTTTTCAATCATAAACTTCAAAGCACCCATCTGCTCCGGAGTGAACGACGGGTCCAGGCTCAGCCGCATAAGCTGAATATTGCTCATGTCCTTGAAATAACCCGGCAACACGACAGCAAAAGGGTTGTTGTAACCGTTCATGAACGATTCATAGTTGAGCCCCGACTTAGCCTGGCTGACCTTGCTGATAAAATTCGCAGGTACGTCGTGATCCGGTATAAAAACAGGGGGCGGAGTGGCCGGCAGGTCGGCAGTATTAGGAAGTTGCCTGCGCGTACGCTTATGGGTGGCGTCACCCGCGTGTTCATTGGGGGGGAAAATGGGAATATGACGCGAGCCGGTTGCCGAGGGGTTTAGGTGCATAAGTGTCCGAACTAAAGATATATAACCTTGCCCTCCCTGCAACATGAATCCCTGGCCTGAACATACAAAATGGCAAAGGGCGTCAATGTAAGGATTATCTGAACAATGCTATTTACAACGCGCCCAATAAGTTCCCAGTTAATTTATTATCAAGCATTGCGCTTGTGAGCATGATGCAGAAGGTAATAACTTTGGATAAGAACAGCGGGAAACCGGCTGGCCGGCTCCCTGTTCAGATACCTACAACTTGGCGATGGACACTTCAGTGGACTTCACAAAGGCAATCACCTCACTGCCCACCTTCAATTCCAGGTCACGCACCGAGCGGGTGGTGATCACCGAGGTCACGATCCCGGACGCGGTCTGCACGTCGATCTCAGACACCACCTCCCCCAGCAGGATTTCCTTGATCACGCCCTTGAACTGGTTGCGCACGTTGATCGCTTTGATGGTCATGTCGGCTTTCCTTTTGGCTGTTGGGTCAATCCGCACGAATGCGCAGGCCCTCAAAATGCGCCAACGCTGAAGACATTAAAAGGAATATATAACTCTTTATTTATTCTTAATGGATATATAAGCACTGTTCGCCTGCCAACAGTGGATCAACACTCTGCCCTGTTCCATCACAGTACGTTCAGCGTAAAACCCCGCAAATGCGCCTCCGCGCGAGCTGGCACAGAGACTGCATATTCCTATAAAGCATGATGGAACATGCCGTTTCAGTTTTATGAATATAAGAAAAGCCTTCTCTCAACGCCTTGTTCGCTTATGTAGCCCGGAGCTGTTCCATGACCCTCTTCACCACACGTTTACTCGGCGCGTGCGCCCTCGCCCTGTGCCTTCAACCCCAGGCATTTGCCGCAGAAACCGACCCGGCCCAAGTCAACCTGGATTACGCCTACTACTCGCCGGTGAGCCTGGTGCTCAAGCATTTCGGCTGGCTGGAGCAGGCGCTGCCGCAGAGCAAAGTCGGCTGGGTACTGAGCCAGGGCAGCAACCGTTCCCTGGAGTACCTCAACAGCGGTGGCGTGGACTTCGCCTCGTCGGCCAGCCTGTCGGCGGTGTTGAGCCGCGCCAATGGCAGCCCGATCAAATCGGTGTACGTCTACAGCCGCGCCGAATGGACCGCGCTGGTGGTACGCAAGGACTCGCCACTCAAAAGCGTCAACGACCTCAAGGGCAAGAAAATCGCCGCCACCAAGGGCACCGATCCGTACCTGTTCACCCTGCGCAGCCTGCAAAAAGCCGGGCTGAAAAAGGACGACGTGGAACTGGTGCACCTGCAACACCCGGACGGCCGTACCGCGCTGGAGAAAGGTGACGTGGACGCCTGGGCCGGCCTCGATCCGCACATGGCCGCCAGCGAAATCCAGGCTGGTTCGCGCCTGCTGTACCGCAACAAGGACTTCAACAGCTACGGCGTGGTCAGCGTCACCGAGAAGTACGCCAAGGAGCACCCGCAGACCATCACCAAAGTGCTCGGTGCCTACGAAAAAGCCCGCGACTGGGCGGTGAAGCACCCGGATGAGTTCGCCAAATTGCTCGCCGACGAGTCCGGCCTGCCGCTGGAAGTGGCCAAGCTGCAGTTGTCGCGTACCGACCTGAGCACGCCCTTCCTGAGCAACAAGGATGTGGTGGCGTCCAAGGCCGCCGCGCCGATCCTGGTGTCCGAAGAATTGGTGCGCAAAGGCGTGAATGTGGACCAGGTGATCGACCAGTTGATCGACACCTCGTTCGGCCATTAAGGAGCGCGTGATGACAGGCAAAACCCAAGCACTGCCGCTTGCCGCGCCGGTGGTGATTAACCGCAGTGCGTGGCCGCGCCGCCTCAAGGGCCTGGTGTTGCCGGCATTGATCCTGCTGGTGCTGGAGGTGGTTGTGCGTGTGGGTTGGCTGCCGTCGTACCAGATGCCGGCGCCCAGTGAGGTCGCCACGACACTCACTGACCTCGCCGAAGGTGCGTTGTGGAAACACATCAGCGCCAGTCTGTTACGGGTGTTGCTGGGCTTTGTCATCGGCGCAGGGTTGGCCCTGGTGTTTGCCGCCTGGGTCGGCCTGAGTCGCGAGGCCGAAGCCTACCTGGAACCGACCTTCGCCGGGCTGCGCTCGATCCCGAGCCTGGCCTGGGTGCCGTTGTTGCTGCTGTGGCTGGGCATCGATGAAACCTCGAAGATCGTGCTGATCGCGATTGGCGCGTTTTTCCCGGTGTACCTCAACGGCGTGGCGGCGATCCGCGACATCGATCGCAAGCTGGTGGAGGTCGGGCAGATGTACGGTTTCAGCAGACGCCGGCTGGTACGGCGGATCCTGCTGCCGGCCGCCCTGCCCGGCCTGTTTACCGGGTTGCGCAGCGGCTTGAGCCTGGCGTGGATGTTCCTGGTGGCCGCCGAGTTGATCGCGGCCACCAAGGGCCTTGGGTATTTGCTCAGTGACGGGCGGGAAACCTCACGGCCAGACATCGTCCTGGCAGCCATCATCGTGTTGGCGGTACTCGGCAAGATCACCGACGGCCTGTTGGCCGCGCTGGAAAAACGCTGCCTGGCCTGGCGCGACACCTTCAATGGCCAAGGAGCAGAGCAATGAGCAGCCAGCCGTTGTTGCAGATCCATGTTCAACGCAAAAGCTTCGCCACCACCACCGTGCTCAAGGATGTGCGCCTGGCCTTGCAACCGCGTGAGGCCGTCAGCCTGCTAGGCCCCAGTGGCTGCGGAAAAAGCACACTGTTGCGGATCGTGGCCGGGTTGGAGCAGGACTATCAGGGAGAACTGCACAGCCCCGAGGGCGAGGTCGCGTTTGTGTTCCAGGAACCCCGGCTGATGCCTTGGCTCACGGTGGAACAGAACATCGGCTTCAGCGACGACGACCGTTACGACAAAGCCTGGGTCACCCAACTGATCGAGGAAGTCGGCCTCACGGGCTTCGCCCAGGCGCTGCCCAAGGCGTTGTCCGGTGGCATGGCGCAACGGGTAGCCATTGCGCGCGGCCTGTATTCACGCCCGCAGGTGTTACTGCTGGATGAGCCGTTCAGTGCGGTGGATGCGTTTACCCGCATGAAGCTGCAGGACTTGCTGCTGCAACTGGCGGCGCACCATGCCATCGCGTTGTTGCTGGTGACCCATGATGTGGATGAGGCGCTGTATTTGAGTGATCGGGTGCTGGTGATGGACAACCGACCGAGCAGCATTCGTCAGGAACTGGCGGTGGACCTGCCACATCCGAGGGATCGGCGCGACCCGTTGCTGGCCCAGCTCAAGGCATTGTCCCTGACCGAGCTGCAACGTGCCCACGTCATCTGACCCACCCCTGTAGGAGCCCGGCTTGCCGGCGATGAGGCCCTTGAGGACACCATCGCCGGCAAACCGGGCTCCTACGAGGTTGTGTCAGGCCAGGGATTTGCGGGGGGTCAGGGTGACCCAGTAGCGGGTACGTGCGTGCACTTCCAGGCCGAGGGTAGAGGCCAATAAAGTGAGAATGCGATCCGTGTCATCCAGGCGAAAGCTGCCCGTCACCCGCAGCATTTCCAGGCTTGGGTCCCAGCGCAACACGCCCGGGCGATAACGCTCCAACTCGCGCAGGAAGTCACCCAGCGTCTGGTTCTGCGCCGTCAGCACACCGTCACGCCAGCCCAGTTGCGACAGGTCAAACGGTGCCCACGCGCCCAGTCCGCCGGCATTCAGCGACGCCTGCTGCCCCGCCTGCAACGTTGCCATTTGCCCATTCAAGTCGCGCACCTGCACGGAACCCTTGAGCACTGACACCCGGCAACCCGCAGCCAGTTGCCGCACGCAAATGTCGGCCTCCCTCACCTCCAACTCGCCGTAGCGCGTGCGCAGCGTCATCGCTGTTGGGCCCGGCACGGTCAGCGCCAGTTCACCGTCCACCAGGGTTATACGGCGCTGTGCCAAATCCACATCCACCGCCGTCGCGGTATTGAGCTGCAAGCTGGCCCCATCCGCCAATGGCAGGCGCTTGCGCTCGCCGGTGGCGGTATGCAGGTCGGCACGCCAGTTCTCGATGGGCAATTGGCGGCTGATCAACCAGGCTGTCGGCACCAGTGCCGCCAGGCCCAGCGCACGCTTGAGCACGGCGCGACGCCCAGGTTGCGGGCGGTCGAGGCTGGCCATCGCCAGCGCCGGGGGCAAGTCGTTGAAACGCTGGCGCAAGGACTGGGCTTTCTGCCAGGTCTGTTCGTGCTGGGGGTGGCTGTCGCGCCATTGCTGTAAGTTGGCGTGATCGCCTTCGGTGGCTGCACCGGATTCCAGCAGTGCCAGCCATTGCGCAGCGGCGCGGGCGACGTCGCGGCTCACAGGTCCACCAGCAAACAATGCTCGTAGGCCTGGGCCATGTAGCGTTTTACCGTGCGTTCGGACACCTCCAGCCGCTCGGCAATCTCGCGATAGCCCAGGCCTTCCAGTTGGCTCCACAGGAACGCACGGCGCACCAGGCTCGGCAAGCCGTCGAGCAATTCGTCCAGGGCTTGCAGTGTTTCCAGCACCAGCCAGCGTTGTTCCGGCGACGGCACGCAGGCATCAGGAAGGCTCGTCAGGGCGTTCAGGTAAGCCTGTTCGAGACTGCGCCGTTGATGAAAATTCACCAGCAAACGCTTGCCGACTGTCACCAGGTACGCCCGGGGCTCCTGCATCTGCGCGACCGGTTGAGCACTGGCCAGCACCCGCAGGAACGTATCTTGGCTCAGGTCCGCCGCATCCCAGGCGTTGCCCAGGCGGCGTCGCAACCAGCTTTCCAGCCAACTGCGATGGTCGCGGTACAGGCTCGACAGCGTGTGTTCCGGGGCGTGGGTCGAGGCAACAGCATCATTCATGGCAACAGACCTGCGCGGCGCGAGTGAGTCTCAAATGAGATTCATTCTATTTAATAACGCGCCGGCACACCATGCCCTTTTCAACATTGCGTTTAGGCAGATACCTCTGCATCGAACACTTGCCCGCGTCCCACCACACGTTCAGGCGCCAGCACGGCACCGGGCGCCAACACCGCATTGGCGCCGATGCGGCATTGATCACCGAGCAACGCGCCAAACTTGTCGCAACCGGTACGCTGCAAGTGCCCGTCGACGCGCACCAGCACTTCCTTGTCTGCGCGCTCATTGCGGTAGTTGGCAACGATGCTCCCGGCTTCCAGGTTGATGCCATGGCCCAGCACCGAATCGCCGACAAAGTTGAAATGCGCCAGCTTGCTGCCACGGAAGACAAAGGAGGTTTTCAGTTCGGCGCCAGGGCCGATGATGCACTGCGCGTCCAGCCAGCAGCCGCCACGCAACAACGAGCCACTGGCGATAAAGCACTCGGCGCCGATGATCAACGGTCCCTTGAGCAAGGCGCCCGGCTCCACGATGGCCGTGCGGTGAACCGCCACGTCGCCGTCGATGTGGTAGTCATCAGCGGGCAACTCGGCGAGCAGTTGGCGAACGATCACCGGTGCCTGGGTGACCAGCGCCCAGGGCGCAAGGTTTGCCCACGGCGCCAGCGCAGAGGTGGAAAAATCGGCAATAAAGTCACTCAGTCGGATCAACGTCGAACCCTCCAGTGGTGAGAGAAGTTCGAAAACCTAGCATTACTGGCCGTCGAGTAATACCGGTTTGCCCAACTCGCCGATTTTTTCCAGGCGGGCGCGCACGATGTTGCGGCTGATATTGAGCAGGCGCCCCGTCTGCAATTGGTTGCCGTGGCAGTAGCGATAGGCCGCGCGAAAGATCGTCTCTTCGATGTGCTCGTACAGGTCCGGGATGTTCTGTTCGAACAACGCATTCAATGCGCCTTCCAAGTCCACCGGGCCGCTCAACGCCAGCGGAGCATGACTGGCCTCCTCCTGGCGAATGCCCGAAGAACGCATGTCCACCAGGTGCAAATCCGCTGGCTGCACCCACTGGTTACGGCACACCAACAGTGCGTGGTGGATCGCGTTTTCCAGCTCGCGAATATTGCCCGGCCAACTGTGTTCGAGCATCTTGCGCTCGGCCTCGATACTCAGGCTCGCGCGGTTGTAACCCAGGCGCTGGCAGTGTTCCTCCAGGAAGAATTCAGCCAGGGGCAGGATGTCCCCTGGGCGTTCGCGCAAAGGTGGCAGGCGGATGGTTGCGACGTGCAAACGGTAGAACAGGTCCTCGCGAAAATGCCCCGCTACCACGGCGTCGGCCAGGTTGACGTTGGTCGCGGCCACCAGCCGTACATTGATCGGAATCGGCGTGCGCGAGCCCAAGCGCACCACTTCGCGCTCCTGCAACACGCGCAGTAACTTGACCTGCATGTTCAGGGGCAAATCGCCGATTTCATCGAGAAACAAGGTGCCGCCATTCGCCGCTTCGAACCAACCGGCCTTGTGGGTGGTAGCGCCAGTGAAGGCGCCCTTTTCATGGCCGAACAGTTCACTTTCCACCAGGGTTTCGGCGAAGGCGCCACAGTTGACCGCCACAAACGGTTCGCGTCCGCGACGGCTCAGGGTGTGGATGTGCCGCGCCACCAATTCCTTGCCGGTGCCGGTCTCGCCGATGATCAAGGTGTTGGCTTCGCTGGGGGCCAGGCGCTCAATGCGCGCCAGCAATTCCTGGGAGCGCGGGTCCTTGAAGACCAGCACGGTGGCACGCACCGACTTGGTCAATTCACGGGCATTGGGATGGGTGATCAGCGACATGGTGCATTCCTGGCAGTAAAAGCGCGTGCTCAATAGTGCATGAACTTTTCTAGACCATTTAATTATAAATTAATATTTATATATTCCCTGATCGAATATACCAACAACCCAACACCCCGCTGCTGCTGGAGCAGCAATCAGCCAGCACTTGCGTGTTTGCTCACCAGCAACACGGGTGGGGCGGCCCCCTGTCCGAATCGCTGAAACCCTTGCCCTACGAGGGCTAGAGCGGTTGTGACAGCGCCTGGCATGCAATCTGCTCTCTCCCTCCCAACACGATTCCCCCTGTAGGAGCCGGCTTGCCGGCGATGAGGCCCTTAGGCCTTGCAGCCTCATCGCCGGCAAGCCGGCTCCTACAGGGGATCGCTCATTCAGGTAGGGAGAACACCCATGAAAAACGTTTGGCGCAAGAGCATCGCGGTGCTGTTCGGGGTGCTGGCATTCAGCGCAGTCCACGCAGACCCGGCCTCAGTAAAAATCGCCATCGTCGCCTACACCCAAGGGGGCAAACCGGTGTTCGGCGGCATCGCCGGGCGGGTGATCAAGGACGGTTGGCTGGAGGCGCAACTGCGTGAACGCGGGGTGAAGCTCGAATGGATCGCCCTGCCCCACGCCGGCGCCGGGCCGCAGATCAACGAAGGCTTCAGCAACAACAGCCTGGACTTCGCCGTACGCGGTGACTTGCCGTCTGTGATCGCCGGCGCCGGCGGCGTGCCGGGCAAGTTGATCGTGCCCGGTGGCAGCGGCAACAACATCTACCTGGTGGTGCCCGAAGGCTCCAGCGCCAAGACCATCGAAGACCTCAAGGGCAAGCGCCTGGCGCTGCACCGTGGCCGGCCGTGGGAGTTCGCGTTCAGCAACTTCCTGGCGAGCAAAGGCCTGACCCTCGACGACTTCAAGATCGCCAACCTCAACCCGCAGGTTGGCGCCGCTGCCGTGTCGGCAGGCAAGGTCGATGCCGCCGTGCTGCTCAGCGAGGCTTATGCCCTGGAAGACAAGGGCGTGGGCAAGATCATCTGGTCGACCAAGCAAGGCAGCAACGACTGGCGCCTGGTCTCTGACCTGTGGGGCACCGAGGCCTTCGTGAAGCAGTACCCGGACATCACTCAGTTGCTCGCCACCGCCTGGGTCAAGGCGGCGTGGTGGATTTCCCAGCCGCAGAACCAGGACGCCTATTACCAACTGTCTTCCCGCGCCGGCACCGCCGAAAGCGTGCTGCGCCGTGACGATCAAAACGACCCGGTGGCCTGGAAGGAACGCTGGGCACCGAAAAGCGATGCGCAGCTCAAGGCCCACTACCAGGCGCTCACCGCCTATGCCCTGGCCAACCACCTGATTCGCGACACCTACGACATCGGCCCGTCACTGGCCACCGGCTTTACCCATCAGGCGCTGATCGACCTGAAACTCACCGACTACTGGCCGGCCCTGCGTGGCCAGGTCAGCACCCATCCGTAATAGGGAATTCGATAATGAAACTGCCGCACTCCTTTGCCTTCGGCCTCAGCATCCTGGCCTTTTCCATGGGCGTCTTCGCCGCCGACGCCTACGCGCCAAAACCCGACCCGCTGCAGGGCGATGGCCGTGTCTCAGCGTTCTACACCTGGGACAAAGCCATCCCGGCCACCCCCGGCAAACTGCTGCGCAGCGAGCCGCTGGACAAGACCATCAGCCTGGCCAACGCCGCCAGTGCCCAGCGCATTCTGTACACCTCCACCAACGGCATCGATAACAAGACCCCGGTCGTGGTCTCCGGCGCGCTGTTCCTGCCCAAGGGCACGCCGCCCAAAGGTGGCTGGCCGGTGGTGAGCTGGGGCCACGGCACCGTAGGCGTGGCCGACGTGTGCGCCCCGTCGTGGCAAGGCCGTTCGTACCGCGATGTGGAATACCTCAACCGCTGGCTGGCCGAAGGCTTCGCCATTGTCGCCACCGACTACCAGGGCCTCGGCGTTCCCGGCGGCCACCCGCTGCTGAACAGCCGCATGGCCGCCTACGGCATTCTCGACGCCGCCAAAGCGGTGGTCGCCGGCGTACCGGGCCTGGCAGACAAAGTGCTGATCGTCGGCCAGTCCCAAGGTGGTGCCGGTGCCTTTGCCGCTGCCGCTTACGCGGCCACCTATGCACCCGACCTGGGCGTGAAAGGCAGCGTCGGCACCGGCGTGATCTACACCCTCGACTACGCCAAGAACCCCAGCGAAGAAGTGCGCAACAAGGTCGACCCGACCCTGGCCTACGGCTTCTACACCTTGCTCGCCGCCCAGCAGTACGACCCGAGCATCAACCCGGCCGACTTTTACACCGACAAAGCCCTGCCGATCTTCGAACAGGCCCGCACCAGTTGCCTGTTTGCCCTGGAAGGCGACGTGGAAGGCCTCGGCCTGAGCATTGCCAATACCAAAAAAGACTACAAAGGCAAACAGCTCGCGCCGTGGCTCGCGCAGGTGTCGTACCCCACCCTGAAAACCTCCAAGCCGATCTTCATCGGCACCGGCGCCGAAGACACCACCCCCGCCGCCGCGACCCAGACCAAGCTGATGCAGGACACCTGCAACGCCGGCTCGGTGGTCGAGGGCCATCTCTACAAAGGCCTGGGCCACAGCGCCACGGTCAATGCCTCGCTCAGGGATTCGATCCCGTTCGCCCACAAGGTCATCAACGACCAGCCGATCACCCCGATCTGCGCCCCGACCGCCCAGTAAGCAGGAGGCTTCATGAGCATCGAATTCTTCACCCGCCTGCCCTTGCACGGCGAAACCCAGTTTTTGCCCGGCGACCCGCGCAACCGGGGCGACTGGCATCGCGACGGCGCCAACAGCACCGGCGCGGTCTCGGGGTTCAGCGTGGGCGACCCCTTCACCTACATCGACTACCTGGGCCAGATTGCCAAGGCGGCCGAAATCAATAAATTTGGCGGCGCATTGATGGTCAACGCGCCCACCGGCGAAGAACCCTGGACGGTCTGCTCGCTGCTGGCCCGCGAGACCCGCACCTTGCAATTCGTGACCGCCTTCCAGCCCTACCACTACACCCCGTGGGTGGCGGTGCAACAGGCCGCCACTTACCAGCGCGCCACTGGCAACCGTCTGGTGTGGAACATCATCAATGGCGGTTCGGACGTGATCCAGCGCCAGGTCGGCGACTACAGCGATCACGATGAACGCTACGAGCGCGCCACCGAGTTCATGGACGTGGTCAAGGGCTATTGGCACAACGAAACCTTCCACTACGACGGCAAGTTCTACAAAGCCGACGGCGGTGGCCTGCGCGGGCCGCTGAAGAAGGCGCAACTGCCGCTGATCTGCACAGCGGGCTCTTCGGTGGCGGCACGAGAGTTTGCCGCCAAGCACGCCGACTTCTACCTGATGCGCGCCGAGCACCCGGACGAAATCGCCGCGTTGATCGCCGACCTGCGCCAGCGCGCATTGAAATGGGGGCGCACCGACATTCGCTTTGGCCTGTCGATTGATGTGATCACCCGCGAGACCGAAGAGCTGGCGCGTACCGAAGCCAAGCGCTTCTTCGACGAAGGCATCGCCCGTGGCGCGGTCAAGGCAGTGGCCGCCCACGCCGGGCTGCGCACTGCGCGCAAACTCAGCTACGAACATGGCTTTGCCGAGAAGAACGAAACCCAGGGTTTTGATGATTTCTTCATCCACCCCAACGTGTGGACCGGTTTCGGCTACATCGGCATCCCACCGGGCTGTGCGCTGGTGGGCAGCTATGAAAACGTGGTGGCGCGGATCCGCGAGTACAACAGCATCGGCATCGACCTGTTTTTCCTCGCCGGCTACCCGCACCTCGAAGAAGCCTATCGCCTCGGCGAGCACATCCTGCCGCACTTTCGCAGCGAGCGCGCCGAGCTGAGCCGCAGCACCGAGCCGCTGCGCGAGCTGCACTCAGCCAACGGCGGAGCCTGATGCCATGACCTTACTGCTGAGCCGCCGAGACTTTCTCGGCTACAGCGCAACCGTCGGCGGCGGCCTGCTGCTGGCCGGTTGCGGCCCAAGTGACGCGCCCACCGCCACCGGCGGCAACAACCAGCCGCGCTATGGCGGGCGCCTGCGCCTGGGCATTCTCGACGGCAACCAGAGCGGCAACCTGGATGCGCACAAGCCGGTGGGCAGCGGTATCGTTCGCGGCTTTGCGCTGTACAGCAAGCTGTGGGAATGGGACGAGCAGATGCAACCGCGCCTGGCCCTGGCCGAATTCGCCGAGCCGAATGCCGACGCCAGTGCCTGGACCTTGCGCCTGCGCCCGGGCCTGGAGTTCCACAACGGCAAGACCATCGACGCCGACGACCTGATCTTCTCGATTCGCCGCCTCACCGACCCGCAACTGGCGTCACCGTATGCCGCGCTGCTGCACTGGGTCGACCGCGACAACCTGGTCAAGCTCGACAACCGCACCGTGCGCCTGGGCTTTCGCGAGGGGCGCAGCTACATGCCGCTGGCAGAAACCTGGGTCAACTTTGGCGGCATCGTGCCGGTGGACTACCACCCGGTGACCAACCCCGTAGGCGCCGGCCCCTACAAGCTCAAGAGTTTCACCCCGGGGCAACGCTCGCTGTTCACCCGCTTCGAGAACTACTACAAGGACGGCAAGCCCTACGCCGATGAGCTGGAGATCATCGACTTCAAGGACCAGGTCGCACGCCTCGCCGCCTTGCGCGCCGGGCAGATCGACATGGCCAATGTGATGCCCACCGAGCAACTGCCGATCCTGCAAAAGGACCCGCGCCTGCAGGTGATCAAGTCGGTGACCGGCAATTGGCTGTCCTTCGACATGAACCTGGACAAGCCGCCGTTCAACGACCCACGGGTGCGTGAAGCGTTTCGCCTGCTGGCCGACCGCGATGAGCTGGTACACCGTGCCCTCAACGGCCAGGGCCGCGTGGCCAACGACCTGTATGCGCCCAGCGACCCCACCTTCAACCACAGCCTGGGTCCGCGCCCCCATGACCCGCAACGCGCCGCGCAATTGCTCAAGGAAGCCGGCCAGGAAAACCTCGAAGTCGAGTTGGTCACCACGCCGGGGCCGGGTTTGAGTTCGGCGCTGGTGCTGGCCGAGCAGGCCAAGCGCATTGGCGTGACCCTCAAGGTCAAGCAAGTGGACCTCGCCACCTTCCAGGGCCCGCTGAAGAACGACTGGACCCTGAGCACTGGCGGCAGCATTGGTGCGCCGTTTTTGGCCAGCGCGATTCATACCGATGCGCCGTTTGCGGTGTCGAACAAGACCCACTTCAACGACCCGCAATTCAGCGAGCTGTTCCTCGCCGCCATGGCCCAGCCCGACCTGGAGAAACGCAAGGCCCTGGTGCATCAGGTGCAGCAGATCCAATACGAGCGCGGCGGCATGTTGATCTGGGGCTACGCCGACCTGCTCGACAGCGTGTCCACACGCGTCGGCGGTGCCAGTGCCGAAGCGTCGCTGTTCAGCACCTGGCGCTTCGAGAAGCTCTGGCTCAAAGACACCGCCTGATCCCCCACGCTCTGTAGGAGCCCGGCTTGCCGGCGATGGCGTCCTTGAACGTTGCGCCGGATTCGAGGGCCCCATCGCCGGCAAGCCGGGCTCCTACAAGGGATCTGCGTTTTCAATTCTTTTTAATGGGGCATTTCTGCCATGCACGCTATCGCCTTGCGTTTACCCCTGCTGCTGGCCGCCACCCTGCCACTGCAGGCCTTTGCCGCCGACACCCAACTGCAAACCGTGACGGTGCAAGCCAGCACCGCCGAGTCCGATGACGACGCCCTGCCCACCCGCCCGCCGACCTCGGTGTACGGCGGCACCGAGGCCAAGGTGCTCGACACCCCGCGCTCGGTGGTGCAGATCAACGCCGAGCAGTTGGCCAACGGTTCCATCCACAGCGCCGATGACCTGGTCAAATACGCCCCCGGCATCACCCGGGGCGGTGGCCAGAACGCCGGTATTGCCCCGCAGTTCCGTGCCCAGGGCTCGGAGATCTTCCAGGACGGCCAGCGCGGTTACGCCGTGCGCCACCCGGCCAACTTCAACGCCTACGAGGGTGCCGATATCGTCGCCGGGCCGTCCTCGGTGACCTACGGCTCGGTGTCCGGCAGCGGCGGTGATGTGAACTACCTGAGCAAAAAGCCGGACTTCAATCAGTTCAAGACCAAGCTCAGCGGCGAACTGGGCTCGTGGGTACCCGACGGCACCTCGCGCAGTTCCAACAAATTCAGCATCGACAACACCGGCCCGCTGACCGATAACCTGGCGTATCGCGTGAGCATCACTAAGCAGCGCCAGCAGGATTTCTACGACAACGTCGACAACAACTTCGACGCGTTCTACGGCGCCCTCGCCTGGCGCAACGACAACGTGCGCGTGGACTGGAACGCCAGCTACGACAACTACTACGACTACAACATCACCCACGGCTGGAACCGCGCCACCCAGGACCTGGTGGACCACGGCAAGTACTACGCCGGGCGTGCCACGCCGATCATCCAGAACGGCAACACCCTGTGGTCGCCGGTCCTTGCTTCCGGCGCTGCCGATGCGCCAACCCTCGGCTGGGTGCAGCGCCAGCGCAATGCCCAGGGCCAATACAGCGTGGTCGATGGCAGCTTCCAGACCGCCTCGCCCAACACCCAGGCCAACCCCGGCAGCCTGCGCGGCTGGGTGTACGACCCGACGCTGGCAGGCAATGGCGAGCAATCGTTGTCGTCACAGACCGGGCAACGCAAAGAGGATGAAAGCAGCTCGCGGCGCTTCACCACGCAACTGCGCATCGAGGCCGATCTGTCGCCGACCATCACCCTGGCCAACAGCACGTTCTACGAGCGCTCCAAGGACACCACCGACGCCGTGGGTGCCTTCCAGGTGCAATCCAAAGACACCATTTTTGATAACCGCTTCGAGTTCCGCTCGCGCGACGAAACCCAAGTGGGCGGCTGGACCCTGCGCGACGAGAGCAACACCGGCCTGATCTATCGCCGCGAGTTCAACCAGTCGATTGCCGCCAACAACAGCTTCGGCTCGACCATCAACGCCTATGACCTGACCCAGAATCCGTCCGGCAAAAACCCGGGCGACCTGCTCGGCCTCGACGGCAGCAACCCGGCCGGGGGCAACGGCGCGTGGATCGGCCAACCGGGCGTGCCGCAGTATTCCAACTATTACGGCTGGCTCAACCTGCCACCGATGTATGCGGCCGGGCATGGCCTGTATGCGGAATCGGTGGCGCCCTACACCGCCGAAAGCACTTGGACCACCAAGACCCTGTTCAGCCAGCACAACCTCAAGTACGGCGATTATTTCGGCCTGAACATCGGCGCCAGCCGCAGCTGGATCGAGGCCGAGATCCACAACCCCTTCGCCCTGGCCGGTGGCAGCCGACGCCAGGACAGCGACAACTACAGGCTCTTCGCTTTCCAGGTCAGCCCCTATGTGAAACCCACCGAAAACACCACGCTGTACTACACCTTCGACCGCTCGCTGGCGGTGAACACCGGGTTCTTCTCCAACGGCCTGGGCTGGGGCAGCGGCAGTGGCGCCAACAGCCTCAACCCGCTGGCGTTCCAGAGCCTGAGCGTGCTGCATGAGGTGGGCGTGAAGGTCGAGGCGGTGCCAAACCAGCTGTTCATGACCCTGGCCGCATTCAAACAAGCCCGGGATCAGGCGCCCGACAGTAATAACAACATCGCGCGGCTGATGATCAAGGGCGTGGAAGCCACCGTGCGTTATCAACCGGACGATCACCTGCGCAGCGGCCTGAACCTGTCCAAGCTCAACGCCTACAACGAGTTCACCTCCCAGGCCGGGTTCGCTTCGGCGGGATTCATCCCCGACAACGGCACGGTGTTCGGCGACAACAACAGCCTCAATCAGCGGCCGTCCGGGCGCTATGACGCGGTGCAGATTCCCGAATACACCGCCAGCGGCTACGTGGACTACCGCTTCGATTCCGGCTTTGGCGCCGAGCTGTCCGGCTGGTGGACCAGCAGCTGGTACTTGAACCTGAGCAAGACCGTGAAGATTCCCAACGAATACAACCTCGACCTCGCCCTGTACTACCGCCAGCCGCAATGGAGCACCACGTTGCGCGTGCTCAACCTGACCAACGAACTGAACTTCGTCAGCGGGCTGGCCGGTTCCACCAACACCTTTTTGCAACCCATGCCTGGCCGCACCTTGCTGGCCCAGGTCGACTATCAATTCTGATCCGCACCAGGAGCGCTCCATGTCCATTGAATTTGTCGGCATGATCTTCCCCCGCCAATGGTCCGAGACCCGTGGCGTTCGCAGCCCGGACTTCGACCTTGACTTCATCCGCCACCACGCCCGCGCCCACGAGCACGCCGGCTTCGACCGCGTGCTCATTGCCAGCGGCCCCGGCAGCGCCGACAGCCTGCAGATCGCCGCCTACGCGGCCGCGCACACCGAGCGCCTGGGGTTCATGATCGCCCATCGCCCGGGCCTCACCGCGCCGACCGTGGCCGCCCGTTCCTTCGCCACCCTGGACCACACCACCGGCGGCGGGCGCATACGCCTGCACGCCATCACCGGCATCACCGCCGAACCCCAGGAAGGCGATTTCCTGCTGGACAAGACCGAACGCTACCAGCGCACCGACGAATACCTGGAGATCGTGCGCCGCACCTGGACCGCCGAGGAACCGTTCGATTTCGAGGGCAAATACTTCAACATCAAGGGCGCGTTTTCACCGGTCAAGCCGCTGCAACAGCCGCATATCCCGATCTCGTTTGGCGGGTCTTCCGACATTGCCTACCAGATCGCGGTCAAGCATGCGGATTTGTATGCGCTGTGGGGCGAGCCGTTGAATGGCGTGGCGGAACAGATTGCCAAGCTCAAGGCCGCCGCGGCGGCGGCCGGGGTTGATGCGCCACGGGTGAGTTTGTCGGTGCGTTTGATCTTGGGCGCTACCGAGGAATTGGCCTGGCAGCGGGCGGAGCAGATCCTGGCGCAAATCAAGGCCAACCCACAGTTTGCGGCGGGCAGTCCGTGGAGCAAACGCATCAAGGGCACCGGCTCGGAACGCTTGCTGGCGGCGGCCGCCTTGGGGGACCGCCATGACCGCGCGTTGTGGATGCCAACCGCCACGGCCGTGGGAGCGTATGGCGACACCACGGCGCTGGTGGGCACACCTGAAACAGTGGCGCAGGCCTTGTTGGATTACGTCGATCTGGGCGTGACCACGTTTTTGAATCGGGGCTATGACCCGTTGTACGACACCGTGGATTATGGGCGGTGGATCATTCCGGCGGTGCGGGAAGAGGCACGGCGCAGGAAGGCAAACGCCTAACCTGTGGCGAGGGAGCTTGCTCCTGTGAGGACCTCACAGCCAACCATGAATCACCAGGTTCACCCCTACCTTAACTGTGGGATCGGCGGTTCGACGATTCGACTTGCTCGCGAAGGCGGTGTGTCAATTGAAAAAAGGGTGACTGACACACCGCCTACGGGAGCAAGCTCCCTCGCCACAGGTTATGCAGCACTCGTTCGATCACCGCGCAAATTTGCCCTTCACCCCAACGACGGCGAATGCGCAAGAAGCGTACGCGTATACGCCGCCTGCGGCCGGTCCAGCACCTCATCCACCGCGCCCTGCTCCACCACCCTGCCCGCCTTGAGCACCAGCACCCGGTCGGCAATCGCACGGACCACGCCGAGGTCGTGGGTGACGAACAGCAAGGTCAGCCCTTCGCGCTGCAACTGGCGCAGCAGGTCGAGGATCGAGGCTTGCACCGACACATCCAGCGCCGAGGTGATTTCATCGCAAATCAGCAGCCTGGGCTCGCACAGTAGCGCACGGGCGATGGCCACGCGTTGGCGTTCGCCACCCGACAAACTCCCGGGGTACAGGTCGGCGACCGAGGCCGGCAGCGACACCCGCATCAGCACCGCTTCCACCCGTTGCCGCGCGGCTGCACCCTTCACGGCAAAGAAGTGTTCCAGGGGCGCACTCAGCGTCTGATACACCGTTTGCCGTGGGTTCAACGCCCGGTACGGGTTCTGGAAGATGTACTGGATCGGGTGCCGCTGCCCCGCCTCACGTCGGCGTGCCTGCAAAGGCAACGGCTGACCCGCGTAACTCAATGCGCCGGTGGCGTTCTCGCCAAGACCGGCAATGGCCCGGGCCAGGCTGGTCTTGCCTGAGCCGGACTCCCCCACCAATGCCAGGCACTCCCCTGGCTGCACCTGCACGTTGATGTCGAACAGCACTTGACGATCATAAGCGACATTCAACGCGCTGACCGTCAGCAACGGCGCCTGGCTATGCGCCGTGACGCTTGCAATCGGTGTCAGTACAACCGCTTGCAACGGTTGCTCATCGGGCGTCAAACACGCCACGGCATGGGCGACGCCCACCGGCAAGGTGGGTTCCGCCCGCGAACACGCGTCGGTAAACCGCTCGCAGCGCGGCCCGAAGCTGCACCCCGTTGGCCGCTGCCCCGGTGCTGGCGCATGCCCGGCAATCGCCTGCAATTCGCGCCGGCCCGCCACATCCGGAATCGCCGCCAGCAACCCTCGGGTATACGGGTGGGACGGCCGGCTGAACAGCGCCTCCCGCGTCGCCGTTTCGACGATGCGCCCGGCGTACATCACCATCACCCGGTCCACCAGGTCCTTGATCACCGCGAGGTCATGGGACACATACACCGCCGCCACCCCCTGGCGTTTGCACAAGTGGCGCAGGGTGTCGAGGATGTGCGCCTGGGTAGTGACGTCGAGGGCGGTGGTCGGTTCGTCCAGCACGATCAGGCATGGACGCAGCACAAACGCCAGCGCCAGCATCACCCGCTGTTGCTGACCACCGGACAGTTGATGGGGAAAGCGCCGCAGGAATTCCGGCTCATCCGGCAGGCCGACATCCTGCAACGTCTCGCGGATACGCACCTGTTGCGCCTCGCGATCCAATCCCAAAGGATGCACCGCCAGGGTTTCGCGCAACAGGTGGCCGATGCGCAGCGCGGGGTTCAGCGCCGTGGCCGGGTCCTGGGCGACATAGCCGATCAAACTGCCTCGGGCACGGCGCAGGGCTTCACCCTCTAGGCTCAACAGCGCTTGGCCGCCCACATTTACTTGGCCGCCGACAATCTGCGCGCCACGCCGCGCATGGGCCAACAACGCGGTGGCCAGGGTGGTCTTGCCCGAGCCGGACTCACCCACCAGCCCCAGGATCTCCCCCGCTTGCAGGCTGAACGAAATGCCCGACACCACGTCCACTTCGCCGGGTAATTCAACCCGCAGGTCACGCACCTGCAACACCGCGCTGTCGATTTCGGTCATGGCGTTCATGGCTGTTTTGCTCCCGTCCCTGCGCTGCTGCGGCCGATGCCCTCGGCCAGGATATTAGTGCCGTAGGCAAACACACCGATCAGCACGGCCGGGGCCAGCACCGCCCAGGGTTGTACCAGCAGGCCGGCCTGGTTTTCGTTGATCATCAAGCCCCAATCCGCCGTCGGTGGTGCCACGCCGTAGCCGAGAAAACTCAGGCCCGAAAGCATGCCCACGCCCCAGGTCAGCAGGTTGCCGAAGTGCACCAGCAACGGCGTGAGGATGTTCGGCAGAATCTCCTTGAACAGGATGCGCCGGCGCGAATACCCCATCATCTGCGCCGCTTCGACAAACTCCTGCCCCGCCACCGCCACCGCGCTGGCGCGTGCCAGGCGGATCACGCCGGGGATGAACGCGATCGACACCGTCAACACGATCAGCCACGGCGCACGCCCGAGCATCGAGACGATCAGCAACACCAAAATCAGGTCAGGAAACGCCAGGGACACGTCCGCCGACCAGGTGATCCACTGGTCCAGCCGTCGCCGCGACAAGCCGGCGAGCAGACCGAGGGTGGTGCCCACCGCCAGCGCCAGGCTCGCCGCCACCACCGACATCCACAGCACCGACACGCCACCGCTGAGCAACCGCGACAGCACGTCGTGCCCCAGAAAGTCATACCCCAGCCACGCCGCGCCCGTGGGGGCGCCGTACACCGGGCCGACCATGTCCGTCGGCCCGTGGGGCGCCAGCCAAGGGCCGAGCAACGCCACGGCCACCACCAGCAGCGTGATCAACAGGCCCTTGCGGGTTTGCGGCTCGTTCATGCGTCACCTCGGGAACGGCGCCACCAGGGCGTAATGCCACGGCGGTTGCGTTGGATCAGGGCCACCCGCCGCGCCGTGCGCAGCTTGGGTGTCAGCAGCACAGTCAACAGGTCGGCCAGCAGGTTGATCAGCACCACGGCCAAGGTGATCACCAGCACAATCGCCTGCACCATCGGCAGGTCACGCATCTGGATCGCGGCGTTGAGCGCGGTGCCAATGCCGGGGTAGCTGAAGATCACCTCGGCCAGCACTGCGCCGCCGATCAAGGTGCGCAAAGTCAGCGCCACCCCCTGGATGGCCGGCACCAGAGCATTGGGCAAGGTATGGCGCCACACGATGCGCCGCTCGGGCACCCCACGCAGGCGGGCGGCAATCACATAGTCGGATGCCAGCGCCTCGATCATCGCAGCACGCACCATGCGGGTCAGGTACGGCAAGGCGGTGAGGCTCAGGGCCCACACCGGCAGCACCAGGAACCTGAGTTGACGCAGCAACGACTGGTCCGGATCGAGGATCGACACGGCCGGCAAAAAATCCATATGGGGCATGGAAAACAACAGCACCAGGCCAATCGCCAACAGGAACCCCGGCGTTGCCTTGAGGAAGATCAGCAACGACAGACCCCAGCGATCCAGCCGGCTGTCACGCCGCAACGCCAACGCCACGCCCAGGGCCAACGCAGTGGGCACCACCACGGCGATGACGCCCGCCAGCAACACCAGGGTGTAGCCAAACCGGCCCCACAGCAGGTGACTGACCGGCACGTTGGAGTCGAGCGACACCCCCAGGTCGCCCCGCAAAGCCGAGCCCAACCAGCGCAGGTATTGCCAGGCAATCGGCTGATCGAGCCCAAGTTGATGTTGCAGCGTGAGGATGCTGTCGAGCGGCGCGTCCGGGCCGAGGATCACCCGCGCCGGGTCCGACGGCAGCGCCTGGGTGGCGATGAACACCACCAGGCTGATCACCCAGGCGGTCAGCAGGCCATAGCCCAGGCGCCCGACAAACCAGGACAGCCACGCCGGTGTGCGTGGGGTGTTGCAGTGCGGCTCAGACATGGTTCAACCACAACTCATCAAAGCGCCAGGAGGCGAAGGTGGTCTGTTCCGGCGTGAGGCCACCGACCTTCACCGAGGCCGCGTCCAGCACGTCGCTGAAACCCCAGATCAACAGGCCGCCACGCGCGTGCTGGATCTGCTGCGCTTCATGCACCAGGCCTTTGCGCAACGCCAGGTCGGGCTGGGCCAGGGCCTGGCGGTACAGGTCGTCAAAGCGCGGGTCATGGAAGTTGCTGCGGTTATAGATCGCCAACGGTGCATCGTTATGCAACGCCGACGCGAGGAAACCACGGGCCGGTGTGGAGCCCGGCGACACTTGCCATTGCTCGCGTTGCGGGCCGTTGAACACGGCGCCGTCGACTTGGCTGACGCGCACCTCGACACCGGCCTTCTTCGCCTGCTGGGCAAACACCAGCGCGGCGTTGACGCCCGGCCCCGGCGGGGTGGTCAGTTCCACGCGCAGGTCGGTCTGGCCGGCCTGGCGCAACAACGCCCGCGCCTGCTCCAGGTCATACGGGCGCTGGGCAATCCCATGGTTGTAGGTGGGGTCGTGGGGCGAATAGAGGTCGTTGGCGATACGGCCAAAGCCGTTCAGGCCTCGGTCCACCAACTCTTGCCGGTCGGCCAGCAAGCGAAACGCCTGGCGCACCCGCACATCGTCGAACGGCGGCTTGGCCAGGTTCAGGTTGAAGCCGGTAAACGAGGTGGTCGGCGATACGCTCAGTTGCAGCCGCGAGTCGGCCTTGAGCAATGCACTGTGCTCGGCCTGCACGCCGCTGGCCACGTCGATCTGCCCGGCGCGCAAGGCGGCAACCCGGGACACCTGGTCCTTGAATTCGATGATTTCCAGCTCGTCGGCATACGGCTGGCCCGGCTTGTAGTAGTTCTCGAACCGCGTATACAGCGAGCGCTGGCCGGGTACAAAACGCTTGAGCTTGTAGGGGCCGGCGCCCACCGGATTAGTGATCGGATCATAGTCGGTGGGCACGATGCCGCCGAAGCTGATCAGGGTTTCATCCAGCGGGTAGAAGCTCTGGCCGTGCTTGAAGCGGATTTCGATCGTGCGTTCATCCAGTTTGCGCAAGGCATTGCGGTCGATGGCCCCCACCAGCCCGGCAAACGGCGAAGCCAGCTTCGGGTCGGTGAGGCGCAACAACGAAAACAGCATGTCGTCGGCGCCGATGGTCTTGCCGTGGTGAAACTCCAGGCCCGGCTTGATGCGGATGGTCCAGGCGCTGGCGTCGGCGTTCGGCTCGGCGAATTCGGCCAGGGCCAGGCGCGTGCTGACGTCGGTGTTCCATTCCCAGAACTTGCTGTACAGCGCCCAACCACGAATGATCCCGCCGCCCACCGGTTTGTGGGCGTCCAGGTTGCCGGACTGGTCACCGTCGATAATGCCGACACGCAAGCGCCCCCCGCTGACGGGCTTGCCGGTAAGGACGGCCGCGCCCTGGGTCGCCGCACCACTGTCACAGCCCCCCAGCAGCAAGCCGCCGCCGATGGCCAGGCTATTGCCGAGAAACACCCGGCGGGAAAATCCGTCACTCATCACTCAAGCCTCTTCGCGCTGCACAACCGTGTGGGTGACGCCCAGGCGTGGCACGTCAAAACCGTGGTCCAGGTCGAGCAGCGGGAACAACAGGTCGGCCACGCGGTGGGCTTCGTCGATCAACGGGAAGCCCGACAAGATGAACGCCGACGTGCCCTGGGCCTCGTATTCACGAATGCGCTCGGCCACTTGCTCGGCGCTGCCCACCAGGTAGGTGCCGGCTGCCGGGCCAAGAATGTTGAAGCCGAACAGGCTAGGCCCGAGCCACACATTGGGGTAGATCTCCAGCTCGCGTGCGCTAGGCAAGCGCCCGCTGCGAACAGTGTCGACATTGCGCTGGATGTGCGGGTCGTCGCTGTGGAAATCATCCAAGCTCACCCCCGGCGGCAGCTGGCGTTCGATGGCGTTTCGTGCGGTTTGCAGCGAGGTACGCTGCAGCAGTTTTTCGGCGTGGGCCCAGGCTTCTTCCTCGGTCTCGCGCACGATGATCTGCAGGCGGGTGCCGAAGGTCAGCTCGCGGCCAATTTTCGCGGCCTCGGCGGCCACCTTGCGGAACTTGTCGCCCAATTTTGGCGGGGTATTGGCGAAGCTCAGGTACACGTCCAGCAATTGCACCGAATGCTCGACACCCGGCCCCGATGTGCCTGCGCCCCACAGCGGGATGCCGGGCTTCTGGTACGGCGGGTGCCAGCCGCCCAACGGATGGCTGGCCGCGCCCGGCGAACGGGGGGCGAGCTTGACGTAGTCGCCGTCATAGCCACGGGTATCGCCGGCATAGAAGCCCTGGAACGCCCGCCAGTATTCGAGGCTGAAGGCGTAGCGTTCGTCATGGGGGTAATGCACACCCAGTGTCGCCAGGCCCGCGTCATTGCCGTTGACCACGTTGAACAACAGGCGGCCGTTGGAAAACTGGTCGAAGGTCAGCGCCCATTTGGCCAAGACAGCCGGCGACAGCTCCCCCGGGTGTTGGGCCACCAAAAAGCGCAGGCGTTGGGTGGCGTCGATCAGCGAGGCGGCCACGGCCAGGCTTTCATTCGGGCTGGAGCCGAGCAAAGAGCCGTAGTAACCCAGGCGATCACTGGCCACGGCCAGTTGCTTGAGGTGATGGAAATCGGTTTTCCAGCGGCCTTCGGGCTCCCACGGATAAGGCCCGTCGGGCGTGGTGAGGTACCAGAGAATTTTTACGGCCATGACAACACATCCTTGAATTAAAAAATCCCCCTGTAGGAGCCGGCTTGCCGGCGATGGCGGCGGCACATCCGACATTGATGTCGCCTGGTACACCGCTATCGCAGGCAAGCCAGCTCCCACAGTTGGACCGAGTGAACCTTAGCTACGACGGTCAATCGCCGGCACCAGGCCCAGCGCCGTAGCCTGCTCGAACAACCCGCTCATCTTCCATTGCTGGGTCAACACGCCCGGGCCGTAGGCGCGCGAGCCGCCCAGTGCGTCGGCGAGCAATTGCAGTTGTGCGCCCTCCTCCAGCAACAGGATGAATTCCGCCGTGGCGCGCAGCCCTTGCTTGCCCCACACCGTGGAGCCGCCGTTGGCTTCGAGGATCGCCAGGTTGAAGGGGTTTTCGGCGATCTTGTCGAGGATGAAATCCACCTCTTGCTGGCGGCGGTCGATGTACACCGGCAGCTCACGCGCCAACTGGTAGCGCTGCACCGGCACGTAATGAAATGGCAGGGTGCGGTGGGTCTGGGCCCAGGCGCCCAGGTACGGCGAATGCACGTGGGACACGGTGGTCACGTCCGGGTGCTGCTGGAACAGCTTGGTGTAGCGCCCCAGGCCGCCCTTGCCCTTGCCGAAGATCACGTTGCCGGCAAAGTCGGTGACGGTGGCCTGCAGCGGCTTGCGGTAGTTCCACGGGCCGCCGTAGTTCACCGACACCAGCAGCTCCTGGCCGGGGACGCGCTCGATAAAGCCAACGGTGCCGTTGGCGGTGATGGTGTTGGTTTCGCGGAATACGGTGAAGGCTTCTTCAGATTCCAGCAGGACCTTGTCGATAAAGGCCTGCAACTCCTGGCTGATGGGTTGTGCGTGGACGATGGCAGTCATGGGGTGTCTCCAGGTTCAGGCGCGGCGCGTGGCCAACAGTTCATGGGCAGCTTGCAGGGGGCGCGGGTCGACCCAGTCGGCGATGGCAAAATCGCGCTCCAGGAAGCCGTGCAGGTAAAGGAAAGTCTTTTGGTTGTCGAGGAACGCCAGGCGCTGGGTCGACAGGTCCGGTGCCAGGGTGGTGTGGAAGTCGCCGCGATAAGCCTCGGCCACACCGGCACTGCCCGCGCGGGTTTCTTCTTCAAGAATCGCGTTGAGGCTGTCGCGGTTGTTCGCGGCCCACTCGGCGGCGCTGAGGGTTTGCGCGAGGAAGCGCACCACCAGGTCAAAGTGGTTGTCCAGCAGGCTCTGGTGGACGGTGATCGGCCGCGGCGTGCCGTTGTTGATGCGATAACGCGGCTCGGCGATCAGGTCCAGGTCGATGCCCACCACCAGGCCGAGCCGGCGCGCTGCGTCAGCGGCCGAAGCGCCCTTGACGTACACCGCGTCCACCTCACCACGCACCAGGTAATCCAGGCCCGACCACAGGCGCTGCAAACCACGCTGCGGGTCGGGGGCCTGTTCCTGATCCTGCAACGCCACTTCGACCAGCGTCACGTCATCAAAACCCAGGCCAGCCAGGCTCAGGGCGCCCTTGTATCCGTGCAGGCTCATGGCCCGGGCGATGCTGCCCGGCCGGCTTTCCCCCCACGCTGGCAGGGCCAGGCGCTTGCCTTTCAAGTCCTCGGGGCGGGTGATGCCGGAGTCCGGGCGCACGAGGATGGTCTGCCATTCCTCGATCCAGGTCAGGCCGATCAGCCGGCTCGGCGCACCGGCTGCACGCGCAGCCAATGCCGGCACATTGCCGCCTTCGCGAAACAGCCCCGGCAGGTCGTGATCGTAGTGATGACGACCCAACTGGCGGGCCTCCTGCAAGGTGGACACCGGCAGGCCATCGGCGGCGAACTCTTCGGTGAGCCAGCCCAGCTTGTAGGCGATGCCGGACGCGGTCGGCACCGGGCAACGGGTAAACCAGATCTGCTCAAGCTCAGGCGTGGGCAGGACAGCGGAAAGGGTCATCGGCAGCTCCATTGAATTGGGCGGGTTCAGTGGAGGGGGTATTGCAGAGGCCGTGCCAAACGGCCAAAGCCCCGGTTTGCGGGGCTGGGGCGCGGAGCTTGGCAACGCGATTGCTGACCTGCCAACAGCACTGCTGCTGCGCCAGCAGTCGCTTGAGGGTGTTGCTTCTCCAGCAGCACCCCGTGTGCCTCAGCCCCCGTGCCATGGGGTTTCAGGCGTTGGCTTGGAACTTGCTCAAGCCCCTTCAGACACCGCTCGCTCTTGTAGGAGCCCGGCGCGAACCAAACCAGAAGGATGAATGCATGACTACGTTTGAACAGGCCCCCATACGCCAGCTGCACAGCGAAGCCGAGGCCATCGCCGCCGCCCATGAAATCGCCCAGGAGATCGCCGCCATTGCCGCCGACCACAGGCAAAACGGCCAACTGCCGTGGCGCCAGGCGCAGCTGTTATCGGAGAGCGGCATCACCGCCATCGGCGTGCCAGAGGCCTTCGGCGGGCTTGGCGCGTCGGTGCAAACCATCGTCGAGACCGTGCGCATCATCTCGGTGGCCGATGGCGGTGTGGGGCAACTGCTGCAGATCCATAACGTGATGCTGCGCGGCATCTTCAATGGTTACCCCGACGCCGTGCGTGATCGCCTGGTCAGCGATGTGCTGGCCGGCAAACGCTTCGGCAATGCGCTGGCCGAGGTCGGCGGCAAGAACAAATTCGCGCTCAAGACCCGCGTCGAGCGCCGTGAGGACGGCGCCCTGGTGCTCAACGGCAGCAAGTTCTACTCCACCGGATCCTACCTGGCCGAATGGATCTCCCTCACCGCCGCCTCGGAGGATGGCGGCGCGGGCGTGCTGCTCAACCGCAACGCGCCGGGCCTGACCCTGGTGGATGACTGGGAGGCGTTCGGCCAGAAAAACTCGGTGAGCGGCACGGTGAATTTCGACAACATCGTGCTGGACGAAGACTACGTGTCACGGCGCAAAGGCCCGATGAAACGCACCGGGCTGACCTTCCCGCAGATCCTTCACGCGGCCATCGACACCGGCATCGCTGCGGGCGCGCTGTCGGCCGCCGTGGATTACCTCAAGCACAACGCACGCCCGTGGGTAGAAAGCGGCGTCGATCACGCCAATGAAGAGCCGCACATCATCAAGCAGATCGGCGAATACGCCGTGGCCTTGCGCGCCGCCGAGTCGCTGTTGCGCGATGCGGCACGGGTGTTTGATGCCCATGAGCTGGACCCGGAGAACAAGGCACTGCAAGACGAACTGATCCTCTCTGTGGCCACCGCCCGCGCCCACTCCGACAGCGCTTCGCTGAAGATCGCCAGCGACATCTTCTCGCTGCTCGGCGCCAGCGCATCCCTGAGCAAATGGAACCTCGACCGCTTCTGGCGCAACGCCCGGGTGCACACCACCCACGACCCGATCCGCTGGCGCCTGCACCACGTGGGCAACTACTACCTCAACGACGTGGACCCCGGCGAATACACCGCAATCCTCAACGCCAAGGAAACCCAGGGCGCCACCCAAAAATAACCACACAACTCTGTAGGAGCCCGGCTTGTCGAAACGTCGCACCGCGGCGATGGCGGTGTGTCAGGCGACATCTGTAGTGGATGTGCCGACGCCATCGTCGGCAACCCGGGCTCCTACACGGGGACGCGTGAATTCCTTTTTGCCGATGAGCTTTTCATGATCGAAAGACACCCTCTTCTGCGCAGCCTGGCGATCTACCGGGAAATGCCCTGGCGGTTCAGCCTGGTGGCAGCGCTGTACATCGCCATCAACCTGGGGCTGGTCTGGCAGCAATGGCTGATCGGCCACGCGGTCAACGACGTCAGCGCCGGCCGCGCCGTGGTGCATCACGCCGACGGCAGCCTCGACGCCAGCCTGGGTTGGTACTGGCTGGGCCTGATGCTGGCCGTAGCCCTGGGCCGTGGCGTGCTGCAATACGTCGCCAGCGTGCTGTCGCTGGTGATCAGCCAAGAGCTGCTGACACGCCTGCGCGAACGCATCCTGGCCCAGGTGCAAAGCCTGCACCTGGGCTACCACTGGCAGCACGGCATGGGCGAGATGATCACCCGCACTACCCGCGACGCCGACAAGGTACGCGACGCGCTGATCACCTTCTGGCGCCAGTTGGTGGAAACGCCCTTGGTGGTACTGGCCACCGTGGGTTTGCTGAGTTGGTACGACCCACTGCTGGGCCTGGTGCCGCTGCTGCTGACGGTCACGGGCCTGGGGATTTTCGTGTTGCAAACCGAACGGCTGGTGGGCCTGGACCGTGCCGTCGGCAGCGCCTATGACCGCGTCAACCAGGACCTGAGCGAAGGCATTGGCGGGGTGCGGGTGATCAAGTCATTTGCGCTGGAGCAACCGCGTATCCAGGGTTTTGCCGACCAAGTGGCGGTGTTTGCCACGTTGGCCCGGCAGGCCCTGGCCTATTCCAGTTCACGCATTCCGCTGCCCCAGGCGGTGGTCGCACTGGGGCACGTGTGGATCCTGGTGTACGGCGCGCATCTGGTGGCGGCCGGTCAGTTGGGGATTGGTGAGCTGGTCACCTCCCTGCTGATCGCCACCACGCTGGTGTTCCGCATCGAAGGCATCGGCCGGGTGATGCAGACGTTCGCCGACGCCCGCGCCAGTGCCGAGCGCATCTGGCAATTGCTTGATGCTCCCGCCGCGATCCAAAGCGGCACTGCCACCCTGCCCGCCAGCCCCTTGGGACTCAAGCTGGACGCGGTGAGTGTCACGGCGCCTGGCGGTGGCCGTGACATTCTGCAGGGCTGTTCGCTGACCTTGCAGCCCGGCGAGATCGTCGCATTGGTCGGCGCCACGGGCACTGGCAAGAGTTTGCTGGCCAGCCTGTTGCCACGTTTGAGCGATGTGACGGCCGGGCGCGTCTTGCTGGGCTCGGACCGTCATGGCTGGCAGGACATCCGCGCTCTGCAACTGGGCCCCTTGCGCCAACGGGTGCACGTGGTGCCGCAGGAGAGTTTCCTGTTCGCCGGTACCCTGGCCGCCAACCTGCGCCTCACGGCACCCGATGCCAGCGACGAACAACTGCGCGACGCCCTGCACCTGGCCGCCGCCGAAGATGTGTTGCAACGTCTGCCCCACGGGCTGGAAACGCCCCTGGGCGATCGCGGCGTCACCCTGTCCGGCGGCCAGCGTCAACGCCTGTGCCTGGCCCGCGCGTTGCTGGGCAAACCGGACATCCTGTGCCTGGACGACGCCACCAGCGCCCTCGACGCCATCAGCGAACGCCAGGTGCTGCACAACTTGCGGCAACTGCAGGGCACGACGGTGCTGGTGATCTCCAGCAAGCTCTCGACCATCCTGCTGGCCGACCGCGTGCTGATGCTCGACGCCGGCCACATCGTCGCCCAAGGCACCCACACCCACCTGCAATCCACCGACGCGGCTTACCGCGACCTGCTGGGGATCGACCATGGCTAACCCGCTGCCAGGCAAAGCCTTGAGCGACATCGAAATCGAAGAAATGCTGGCAAAAAAAGCCCTCGACCGGGGCATGTTCAAGCGCCTGCTGCCGCTGCTGCGACCGATCCGACGTCAGATCCTGGCGGTGATCGGCATCGAAATCTTGCTGGTATTTACCGTGTTCCTGCGCCCGTGGTTCGTGCGTGAACTGCTCGACCGCGGATTGGTGCAAAGCGCCGATCACTGGCTGCTGGATGAACGCCTGGTGCTGTGGCTGGGCCTCGGCCTGGCGGCAAGCTGGTTGGCGCGCTTTCTGTTGGCCGGGGTCTCGCAGTTCGTGGCCGGCAGCGCGGCAATCCGGGTACTGAACGCCTTGCGCGTGCAGGTGTTCGCCCATGTGCAGGGCCTGAGCGTGAGCTACTTTGACCAGACCCGCGCCGGGCGCATCATTTCCCGGGTCGACCGCGACGTGGACGCCCTTGAACCGCTGGTGATCCAGGGCCCACCGGAATTACTCGGCGCCGTGCTGCGTTGCGGCCTGGCGTCGGTGATGCTGTGGCGTATCGACCCCCGCTTCTTTCTGAGCCTGGTGGCGACCGTGCCGCTGCTGGTCATAGCCACCTGGAGTTTCAAGCGCATCTCCCAGCGCAACTGGGCCAAGGTCGCGGAAAACCGCAGCCGCTTTACCGCGCACCTGGTGGAAAGCGTCAGCGGCGCACGCCTGCTGCAACAATGCGCCCAGGAAACGCCCAACCTGCAGCGTTATCGCGGGCTGCTGGATGACTTCAACCACGCACTGATTCGCGGCAGCTTGCGCTCGTCGTGGTTTGCGCCGTTTACCGCCCTGCTCAGCTCGGCCGGCATCGCCCTGTTGTTGCTGGTGGGCGCCTATGGCCTGGCAGCGGGCGACGTGAGCGTGGGCCAGGTGGCTGAAAGCCTGTTCTACGTGTTTCTGTTCCTCGGGCCGCTGCAGGAACTGTCGGACCTGTTCGAGCGTTACGCCACGGGCTCGGCGTCGGCGCAGCGGATCTTCCTGTTGCTCGACACCCGCCCGCAGATCGTCGACAGCCCCGCGCCTCAACCACTGCCGCTGGCACGCGGTGACGTGCAGTTTGACCAGGTGGGATTCAGCTACGGGCAGACGCCGGTCCTCACCGGGCTGAACCTGCATATTGCGGCGGGTGAAGTGCTGGCGATTGTCGGCCCGTCCGGGCATGGCAAGAGCACGCTGGTGCAGTTGCTGACGCGTTTCTACGAAGCCCAGACCGGCGCGGTGCGGCTTGACGGTATCGACGTGCGCGACCTGGCGCAACACACCCTGCGCCGGCATGTGGGGGTGGTGTTGCAGGACAACGTGTTGTTCAGCGGCAGCATTCTCGACAACCTGCGCCTGGCAGCGCCCCAGGCGTCTGATGCGCTGCTGATTGCCGCGGCCCGTGAGTTGGGGGCGGATGAGGTGTTGGAGCGGCTGCCCCATCAGTACCACACCGAGGTGGGGCCGCTGGGCGCGCATTTGAGCCATGGGCAGCGGCAGTTGGTGTGCCTGGTGCGCGCGTACCTGGCGGACCCGGCGGTGCTGGTGCTGGATGAGGCGACGTCGGCGGTGGATATTCATACCGAGCGGCGGATTCAGCGGGCGTTGCGACGGCTGTGTGAAGGGCGCACGGCGATCATTATTGCCCATCGGCTGGCGACGATTCGGGATGCGGATCGGATCGCGGTGGTGAGGCATGGGCAGGTGGTTGAGGTGGGGGGGCATGGGGAGTTGATTGAGAGGGATGGGGTGTATGCGGGGTTGTATCGGAGTTATTTGTTGAGTGCGGAGGTGGTGGTTTGACGTCGTGTACATATCCGTTATTGGAGTAACGGCTGCTTATGGTTCCGCTCTTACAGCGGCTCACTTTTGAAAAGCGCAAAAGTAAGCAAAACGCTCTTGCCCCAACACTCGGCACCTCGCCTAGGCTCGGTGTGCCCTCACTCCGGCTTGAATCCGTGGGCC